>Ga0080006_1130514_pt1 | contig 37699 bp, 29 predicted proteins | sample RS3BMetagenome_FD_69209 | JGI IMG/M metagenome (GOLD analysis project Ga0080006, IMG submission 69209) | Ferric oxide microbial mat and aquatic microbial communities from Rainbow Spring, Yellowstone National Park, USA - RS3B (SPADES... ...
CTCAACATGGCCGCCTGGTGCCGCCGGAACACCAGTCCGGACGGGCTCGCATGCCGCACCGACGCCGGGAGCCAGTACACCTCGATCGCCTACACCGAGCGGCTCGGTGACGACGGTGCCGCCCCGTCGATCGGCACCGTCGGCGACTGCCTCTTTCGAGGTTCATCCTACGACAACGCGATGGCCGAATCGGTCATGGGGCTATTCAAGACCGAGCTGCACCGCAACCCTGCCGCTCTCGAGGCGAACGGTGGCCCGTGGAAGGGGCTCGACGACCTGGAGACTGCCACGTGTGCCTGGGTGTCGTGGTTCAACGAGGAGCAGCTCCACTCGGGCATCGGGTTCCACACTCCGGCGGACGTTGACTACGGCCGGGCGGAGCGAATCCGGGATCGTCGCGGACGGGTGCCGGACCTCGCCTACGCCACGCATCCCGAGCGGTTCGTCCGCAAGCCCCCACGCCCCCGAACTCCCGACGGTGGCCTGGATCAACCGACCCGAGGAGGCAACCACGACGGCACAGTGATTATCCGAACCTTCTGTCTCTCAAAGGTTGACAGGCGCCGCGATCGAGAAGTAGGCCATGGTCCGGGCCGGGAGCGAACGGTTGCATCGTTCGGTGCGCTCGCAGCCGGCGACCACCTCGTCGACCAGCGCCGACGGGAAGGTACGGGTCAACACCCCTACCGGGACCAGATCCGAGAGCCGGCGGTCCGACGCGGGCTTCCTCCAACCGGGGCGGGGCGCACGGCCAGATTACACCCTTGTCGTCTTAACTGAACGGTATTGCGCCTGACCCCCACCGAACCGGGCCGTGCGGCACTGAGCGGCTACCACCCCAATCGAGGCTGAGGAGCGAAGCACATGGGCACCTACATCCCCCATACCGAGACGGAGATCGCCGAGATGCTGGCCTTCCTCGGCCTCTCCTCTCTGGACGAGCTCTTCGCCGCGGTACCGGCCGCCCTCCGGCTCCAACGAGACCTCGAGCTCGCCGAAGGGGCCGAGGAGCCGGACGTGCTGGCCCGGTTCGACGAGTACGCCTCGGCGAACCGGGCGCGAGGCGACCGGCTCCTCTGCTTCGCCGGTGCCGGCTCCTACGACCACGAGATCCCCGCGGTCACCCGGGCCCTGGCAGGCCGGTCGGAGTTCGTCACGTCGTACACCCCCTACCAGCCCGAGGTGGCGCAAGGCGTGCTGCAGGCGATCTTCGAGTTCCAGACGTTGGTGGCACGCCTCTCCGGGCTACCGGTGGCCAACGCGTCTCTCTACGACGGGGCGAGCGCCACGGTGGAGGCGGTCAACCTCGCCGTGGCCGCCACCGCCAGTCAGGACATCTGGGTGTCGGAGGGGATCCATCCCCACTGGCGCCAGGTACTGGCCACCTGCGCAGCCGGCACCGGACACCGGCTCCGCACGGTGACCCTCACCGACGGCGTGACCGTCTGGCCCGACCCCGGCGACGGCGGCGGCCGACCGGGTGCGCTGGTGGTGGGGTACCCCAACTACCTGGGTTGCCTCGAGGATCTGGGGGCGGCCCGTGCCGTCTGCGACCAGACCGGAGCGCTGTTCATCGTGGCCGCAGACCCGGTCTGCGCCGGGATCCTGCGGTCACCGGGGGAGTGGGGCGCCGACGTGGTGGTGGGCGAGGGACAGCCATTCGGGACCAGCCTGGGGTTCGGCGGCCCCTACCTCGGCCTGTTCTCGTGCACCTCGGCGCTGGTCCGCCGCCTGCCGGGCCGCCTGGTCGGAGAGACCGTCGACATCGACGGCCGTCGGGCCTACGTCTCGACGTTGCGGGCACGAGAGCAGGACATCCGGAGGGAGAAGGCGACCTCCAACGTCTGCACCAACCAGACCCTGATGGCGGTGACTGCCGCGATCCAACTCGGCTGGCTCGGCACCTCCGGCCTGGCGGAGCTGGGCTGGCGGTGCGCTCAGGCCACCCGGTACCTGCGAGACGCGCTGCTCCGCGTTCCCGGCGTCACTCCGTACGTCGACGCCCCGGTCGTTCGTGAGTTCTCCGTCCGGACACCCGTCCCGGCCGAGGTGGTGATCGACCGCATGGCCGACGAGGGCTTCCTCGCCGGCGTCGGGCTCGGCACCGCCTTTGCCGACGCAGACGACGCCCTGCTCGTGGCGGTCACCGAACGGCGCACCCGCCTTGAGATCGACGCCTACGTGGCCGCGTTCGCCAAGGTGGCGGCATGACGGCCGCGGGAGCGGGCGCCGGCGACCGGGGGAACCTCCCCTCCACCCCCGGGGGCCAGGCCCTGAGCTCCCCTCTGCTGGGCCGGGCCGAGGAGCCGACCCTCTTCGAGCACTCCTCCCCTGGGCGAAAGGCGTGGTCCTTTCGCACGACGGGGATCCCCGAGCTGCCCCGGGAGAAGCTGGTGCCGTCGGACCACCGTCGGACGGCGCCGGTACCGGTGGCAGAGGTGTCCGAGCGCGACCTCGTGGCGCACTTCACGCGCCTCTCGCACCGCCAGTTCTCGGTCGACCTCGGTGCGTACCCGCTCGGATCCTGCACCATGAAGTACAACCCCAAGGTCTGTGACGCGGTGGCCGCTCTCCCCGGGCTGGCTGGCGTGCACCCGGCCGCCCCCGCGTCCCTGACCCAGGGTTGGCTGCGGCTGCTCGTCGATCTCGAAGCTGCGCTCTGCGAGATCACCGGCATGGCGGCCGCCACCCTCCAGCCTGCGGCCGGAGCGGCCGGCGAGCTCACGGGCCTCCTCCTCATGCGCGCCTGGCACGAGGCCCGGGGCGACTCCCGCCACAAGGTCATCATCCCCGACTCGGCCCACGGGACCAACCCGGCCTCGGTGACCCTCGGCGGCTACGAGGTGGTCACCGTCCCGAGCGACGAGCGGGGATGCGTGGACATGGCCGCGCTGGCCGGCGTGCTCGACGAGGACGTGGCCGGCATCATGCTGACCAACCCGAACACGCTCGGCCTCTTCGAGGAGGACATCGCCGCCATCGCCGCCTCGGTGCACCGCGTGGGCGGCCTGTTGTACTACGACGGTGCAAACCTCAACGCCATCCTCGGCCTGGTGCGTCCCGGCGACATGGGATTCGACATCGTCCACATGAACCTGCATAAGACGTTCGCCACCCCGCACGGCGGGGGAGGGCCCGGTGCCGGCCCGGTGGCCGTCTCGGAACGTCTGGTGCCGTTCCTCCCCGGTCCACGCCCGGTGCGTGTCGGCGGCGGGCCCGACGACCCGCCGGTCTACGGGTGGTCGACCCCGGAGTGGTCGATCGGGAGGATGCACTCCTGGCACGGCAATGCGCTCGTGCTGGCCCGAGCCCTCGCCTACCTCACGCTCCACGGGAGGGACGGGCTCCGCTCGGTGGCCGAGATCGCCGTGCTCAACGCCAACTGGATCCGCCAGAGGCTCTCGGGCACTTACGACATCCCCTTCGACCGACCCTGCATGCACGAGGTGGTCGTCTCCGCACGGAACTTCAGGCAACCCAACGGGGTGCGCGCCCTGGACGTGGCCAAGCGCCTCCTCGACAAGGGCTTCCACTCGCCGACCGTCTACTTCCCGCTGATCGTCGAGGAGGCACTCATGATCGAGCCGACGGAGACCGAGAGCCCCCAGACGCTCGAAGCGTTGGCCTCGGCCTTCGAGGCGATCGCCTACGAGGCCACGTCGCTCCCGCTCGGCACGCTGACCGACGCTCCGCACCACACCCCGGTGCGGCGCGTCGACGAGGCGAGGGCGGCGCGTGCCCTGATCCCGACCTTCGACGCCCGGCCCTGAGCGTGGCGTCGCGCCGCCGGATGCCCGGCGTTGCGGCACCCGTGTCCGGACGGGCAACCGTCCTCCGTCGGGACCTTCGGCTCTAGAAGGCCGGGGGACCGGGGCGCAGGATCGCTCCACGGGGAGCGTTCCCCGCGGAGCCGGGTGGTCGGCCAGGGACGACCGTGATCGAGCAGAGGAGGCGCAATGCCGAAGGTTGCAGGGAAGGTGGCGGTCGTCACCGGTGCCGGGGCGGGCATCGGGCGTGCGACGGCGGCGTTGTTCGCCCACCACGGCGCCATGGTCGTGGTGACGGACGTCGACGAGGAGGGCGGCCGTGCCACGGTCGGGCGGATCACCGAGGCCGGCGGGCAGGCGTCCTTCTCGGCCCACGACGTGGCGTCGGAGGAGCAGTGGGAACGGGTGCTCGCCGAGGCGAAGGAGCGCTTCGGCGGGATCGACGTCCTGGTGAACAACGCCGGCATCTATGTCATCGCCGCGCTCGCGGACACCACCCTCGAGCAGTGGAACCGGCTGTTCTCCATCAACGTCACCGGGGTGTTCCTCGGCGCCAAGCACGCCGCCCCCTACCTGGCCGAACGGGGCGGAGGATCGATCATCAACCTCTCCTCCGTCGCCGGTCTCCAGGGCACGCCCGGGCACACCCTGTACGGCGCCAGCAAGGGGGCGGTACGCATCATGACCAAGGACCTCGCCGCCGAGCTGGCGGGGCAGAACATCCGGGTGAACTCGATCCACCCGACCTACGTCCGGACCGCGATGGCCGACTACGGAGCAGCGGTGGCGGGGATGACGCTCGACGAGCTGGGACAGAGGATGTCCCCGCTCGGCCGGCTGGCGGAGCCCGAGGACGTCGCCAACGTCATCGTGTTCCTGGCCGGGGAGGACTCGAACTACCTGACCGCCGCCGAGTTCCTCGTGGACGGCGGCGGCACCTCGGTCCTGTCGCTCTAAGGCCGGCGACCGGGCAGGGATGCTCGCGCCGGGCCGCCTATCGCGCCGGAGGGCGGGGAGCGGCACCCACCATGGCCGTCAGCTCGGCCAGGCGGTTGGCGTACCCCCATTCGTTGTCGTACCAGCCGAACACCTTCACCAGGGAACCGTGGGTCATCGTGAGCCCGGCGTCGAAGACGCACGAGGCGGAGGACCCGATGATGTCGGTGGAGACCAGGGCCTCCTCGGAGAACTCGAGTCGCCCGGCCAACGCCCCCTCGGCAGCGGTCCGGTAGGCGGCCGCGACCTGCTCGCCGTCCGGCCTTCCCCGGACGATGGCGACCAGGTCCGTCAGCGAGCCATCCGGGACGGGGACCCGCAGGGCGACCGCATCGAGGCGCCCGGCCAGGTGGGGGAGGACCTCACCGGTCGTCCTTGCCGCGCCGGTACTGGTAGGGATGATGTTGATGCCGGCGGCCCGGGCCCGACGGGGATCCTTGTGGACCGAGTCCACCAGGCGCTGGTCGCCTGTATAGGCATGGACGGTACTGACAAGGCCCTCGTCGATGCCGAAGGCGTCGTCGAGCACCTTGGCCAGGATCGCCAGGCAGTTGGTGGTGCACGAGGCATTGGACACGACGATGTGCCGGTCAGGGTCGAACGTGTCGTCGTTCACCCCGAGGACGAACGTCGCGTCGACGTCCCGGGCCGGAGCCGAGATGACCACCCGCGGCGCCCCGGCGCCGAGGTGGGCGTCGGCCGCCTCACGCGCAGTGAACCGGCCGGTCGACTCCACGACGACGTCGATCCCGAGAGCCGTCCAGGGGAGCTCGCGCACCTCTGGCTCGGACACCATGGTCACGTGCTGGTCACCGACGAACATGCCGTCACGCTCGACGCGCACCGGGTGGTCGAACCGCCCGAAGACCGAATCGCGAGCCAGGAGCTTCGCCAGCGCCTCCGGGGGGGCCAGATCGTTGACCGCCACCACGGCGAGGTCCAGCTCGGGACGGAGCGACGCCCGCAACAACGCCCGACCAGTCCTCCCGAAGCCGTTCACAGCCACTCGTACCGGCATACCGCTCCTCCGCTCGGAGACCGGGGACCCGGTCACGATGGATCTCTCTTGCAGCATGGACGGTTCGACCGCAGTCACCCAGGGCCGAATTACCCCTCTTGCCGCCTCCCCCGGAGCAGTCCGGCAGTCGAAGGACGCCGGTCCGACCGCAGCGAGGCCGTATCCGCCCCGGGCGGAACCGGTCGGGCAGTGGGGAACTTCGGCCCTGGTGTCGCCGGGTTCCCGAGACGATGCTGGGGACATGGTCCGGTCCGGTGCGCACGGAGGAACGGCAGTGGGTGCGACGGACTCGTTGAACTGGAAGCGGATCGTGGTCGGCGGCCGCGCCGCCCACTACGGCGAGGCGGGCACAGGTCCCACCGTCCTCTTCCTCCACGGCTGGGGCCTCGACCACAAGGTCTACAAGCGCTCCCTGGCGCGGCTGGTGACTACCGGACTGCACATTGTGGCCCCGGCGCTCCCCGGGTTCGGAGGGACCCCGGCCCTTCCCCGCGGCGCCACCACCCTCGAGGGCTACGCCGCGTGGGTCGGGGAGTTCCTCCGCTCCTCGGGTACCAAGGGGCCGATCCTCGTCATGGGCCATTCCTTCGGGGGAGGCGTCGCCATCAAGCTGAGCCATGATCGTCCCGAACTGGTGCGGGCCCTGGTGTTGATCAACTCGATCGGAGGGTCGACCTGGTCGGCGCGAGGACCGAGACGACGGGCGATGGCGGACCGACCCCTGTGGGACTGGGGGATCCATCTTCCAACCGACGTGCTTCCCCTGCGCCAGGCACTCCATGTGGTCCCGGTGATCGTCGCCGAGGCACTGCCGAGCCTCCTCCGCGATCCGAGGGCATTCTGGGATGCCGCCGGCATCGCCCGCCGTGCCGACCTGACCGAAGAACTCGACGAACTCCGGCGGCGCGAGCTCCCGGTCGCTGTCCTGTGGGGTCGGGCCGACCGGCTGATCACGAGGGACTCCTTCGAGGACCTGTGCGAGGCGCTCGGCCGTCCGCGGGTCGTGACGGTGCCCGGGGCCCACAGCTGGCTCATCGCCGACCCAGATGCATTCGGGGAGGTCATGACCAACGTGCTCGACATCGTCCGCCTGGCCGGTGGCGGCGATCGGGGGGCATCCGCGTCCGCTGGATCACCGGAGGATCGTCCGACCGGAGGAGGCTGAGACCATGGGCATCGAGGACCAGACAGGCCGGCCGGGCCAGGCGGCAGCCACGTTGAACCGAGGGGCACGTCCGGTGACCGGGGTGACAGAGGACTATGACTCGTTGCTCCACCTGGTCGGTGACCGGCGGCTTGTCCTGATCGGCGAGGCGTCCCACGGCACCCGCGAGTTCTACCGCGAGCGGGCGCGCCTCACCCGTCGCCTGATCGACGATCTCGGGTTCACCGTGGTGGCGGTGGAGGGAGACTGGCCCGATGCCTATCGGGTGAACCGGTACGTGATGGACCTGTCGTCCGACCAGGGTGCCGACACCGCGCTCCAAGGGTTCCGGCGATTTCCGACCTGGATGTGGCGGAACCGGGAGGTACGGGGATTCGTCCAATGGCTCCGTGCCCACAACGACGCCCAGGCCACGCCCGCCACCAAGACCCGCTTCTACGGCCTCGACCTGTACAGCCTCCGCTCCTCGATCGAAGCGGTGGTCAAGTACCTCGATCGGGTCGATCCCGCCGAAGCCGCCAGGGCCCGCGAGCGCTACTCGTGTTTCGACCATGTCGGGGCCGACGGGCAGGCCTACGGGCACGCGGTTGCCTACCGGGGAGCGATGCCCTGTGAGGACGAGGTCGTCACGCAGCTCCTCGAGCTACGCAGACGTGCCGAAGGCTACCTGCGGCGGGACGGCTGGATCGCCGAGGACGAACAGTTCTACGCCGAACAGAATGCCAGGCTGATCCGTGACGCGGAGGAGTACTACCACCAAATGTACCGGGCCGAGATCTCGTCGTGGAACCTCCGCGACCAGCACATGGCCGCCACCCTCGAAGGTCTCCTCGACCACCTCGACGGCCAGTCCGGTCATACCAAGGCAGTGGTCTGGGAGCACAACTCGCACGTGGGCGACGCACGGGCCACCTCGATGGGGTTCCGAGGCGAGCTGAACGTCGGGCAGCTGGCACGGGAGCACTACGGGGGGGACGTCACCCTGGTCGGGTCCACCACCTACTCGGGCCACGTCACCGCCTCGACAGACTGGGGGGGGCCCACGGAACGCAAGCGGGTACGCCCCGCCAGACCCGACAGCCACGAGGCACTCCTCCATGCGGTCGGGCTGCCGCAGTTCTGGTTGGCCACTTCCGACGAGCCCGTGCGCACCATCCTGTCCCAGCCCCGCCTCGAGCGGGCCATCGGGGTGATCTACCGGCCCGAGACGGAGTTGCAGAGCCACTACTTCGAGGCCGATCTCAGCCGCCAGTTCGACGCCGTCCTCCATCTGGACCACACCCACGCGCTCGAGCCCCTCGAGCGGACGCCGCTGTGGGATCGCGACGAGCCGGCCGAGACGTTCCCGACCGGGCTATGACATGGATGATCGCCGAGCGTCGATGACCGAGAGACCGTTCCGGAACCGCCGGGAGGCGGGCCGACGGTTGGGACAGGCTCTCGAGCCACTCAAAGGCGAGCATCCGGTCGTGCTGGCGCTGCCCCGCGGCGGTGTTCCGGTGGCCGCCGGAGTGGCGGAGCATCTGGGGGCACCGCTCGACGTCATCGTGGTGCGCAAGCTCGGACTGCCGATGCAGCCCGAGCTGGGGTTCGGGGCGATCGGTGAGGGCGGTGTCCGCCTGATCGACCGCGACCTGGTCCGTCGGGCCGGGCTCACCCCAGAGGACCTCGGCCGGGTGGAGGCGTACGAGCGCGGCGAGCTCGCCCGCCGCATCCGTCTCTACCGCCAGGACCGGTCGCCGGTCGCGGTCGCCGGTCGCACCGCGGTGATCGTCGACGACGGCTTGGCCACCGGTGCGACGGCGTGGGCCGCGGTGGAGGCGGCGCGGGCGCTAGGTGCCCGACGCGTCGTCGTCGCCGTTCCAGTCGCGCCGCGCGAGACGATCCACCTACTGGAGGCGGTCACCGACCAGGTGGTGAGCCTGATGGTGCCGGACGACTTCGTGGCGGTGGGCCGTTGGTACGACGACTTCGACCAGACGTCGGACGCCGAGGTGGCACGACTGCTCGTCGTCGGGGGTGAACAGGGTAGGGCATACCCCGAGGAGCCGCTGTCCCTCCCCAGGGCAGACCGGGAGGTCGTGATCTCCGATGGCACTGTGGAGCTCGAGGGGAGGTTGGTGGTCCCGGCCGGTGCCTCGGGAATCGTGCTGTTCGCCCACGGGAGCGGCAGCAGCCGCCACAGCCCGCGCCACGCGGCGACAGCCCGTGCGTTCCACGCCGCCGGCCTGGGCACGCTGCTGTTCGACCTGCTCACCGACCAGGAGAGCACTGACCGGCAGAACGTCTTCGCTATCGAACTGCTCGGGACCCGCCTGCTCGGTGCCAGCGAGTGGCTCCTCCGGCAACCCGATCTCGCCGGGGCGCGCTACGGCTACTTCGGAGCCAGCACCGGCGGTGGAGCGGCGTTGTGGGCTGCCGGCTCGCCGGGCAGCCGGGTCGCTGCGGTGGTGTCGCGGGGAGGACGACCCGATCTTGCCGGCCCACGACTGCCGCAGGTACTCTGCCCGACCTTGCTCATCGTCGGTGGTGCGGACGTCGAAGTCCTCGCTCTCAATCGGAAGGCGGCGTCCCTGCTCCGTTGCCGGCACCAGGTTGCGGTGGTGCCGGGCGCCACCCATCTGTTCGAGGAAGACGGGGCGCTCGCGGCCGTAGCTCGTCTGGCCATCGGGTGGTTCGAAGCGTTCCTGTAGCCCGTCGCCGGGTTATCCCTTCACGGCGCCGGCGGTCAGGCCCCGCACCAGCTGCTTCTGGAACACGATGAGGATGACGAAGATGGGCAGCGCGGCGAGGACCGTCCCCGCGAAGATCACGTTCGTCTGGTTGATGCTGAGCGCCTGCAGCTGACGGAGGCCGATCTGGACGGTGCGCACCCCGTTCGTCTCCGTCACGATCAGCGGCCACAGGTACTGGTTCCATGCCCCGAGGAACGCGAACACAGTGAACGCTCCGATCGCCGGACGGTTGAGCGGAAGGACTACCCGGGTCAAGAAGCGCCAGTGCCCATAGCCGTCGAGCCGCGCGGCATCGTGGAGGTCGCGTGGCACGCCCCGGAACGACTGCCGGAAGAGGAACGTCCCGAACCCACTGGCCAGGAAGGGGACGATCAACGCCGGGAATGAATTGAACCACCCCAGGGCGACAATGGTCTCGCGATTGGGGACCAAGGTCACTTCCATGGGAATCATCAAGGTGGCCAGGAACAGGACGAAGATGGTCCGGCTGAAGGGGAACCGGATAAAGGAGAAGGCGTAGCCGGCCAGCGCAGACGTGGCGACCTCTGCGACGGTGATCGCCACCGTCACCAGCAGGCTGTTGCGCAGGAAGATCCCCAGGTTCCCGAGGGTGAAGGCGGAGCTGAAGGCGCCCCACTGCGGATGGACCGGGAACAACGTCGGCGGCCGAGCGGCGATCTGCTGGGGGGAGAGGAGAGCGTTGACCACCGTGATGTAGATGGGGAACGCGACCACCACGGCCGCCGCCACCAACAGCGCGTAGCGGAGCATGCGCCGCGCGAGGTGCCCGGCTCTGCGCCGCCGCCGTGCGGCGGGCCGGTTGCGCGGCCGACTCCGGGGAGAGGTGGCCCGGCTCGGCGGAGCGGACTCAACGTCCATAGAACACCCGCCGCTCGAAGAAGCGGAACTGGATGAAGGTCAAGATGAGGAGGATGACGAAGAGCACCACGGACAGGACAGCGGCAACCCCCGTGTCATTGAAGATGAATGCCTGCTGGTACAGGTAGTAGATGAGCACGTCGGTGTGGTTGCTGGGTCCACCCTGGGTCAACAAGTCGATCTGCCCGAAGGCCTGGAACGCGCCGATAGTGCCCACCACCATCGCGAAGAACACGGTCGGCGAGAGGAGGGGCAACGTCACCCGCCAGAAACGATGCCACTGGCCCGACCCGTCGATCCGGGCCGCCTCGAGCAGCTCGTCGGGGACGCCCTGGAGGGCCGCGCTCATGAGAATGAAGGTGAACCCGAGGTTCTGCCAGATGGTCACGACGGAGACGGCGGGCAGGGCCAGGGTGGGGTTGCTGAGGATGCCGGCCCCACCTTGACGGCCGAGCCAGTAGCTGAATAGGCCGACCTCGGGGTTCAACAAGGTGTAGAAGATGACCGAGGCGACGGCGACCGACGTGGCTACGGTCGACGAGAAGATGGTCCGGAAGATCTGGATCCCACCCAGCCGCTGGTTCGCGAGCACGGCCAGGCCGAGACCGAGCGCCAATCCGATCGGCACGGTGAAGAGGACGAAGAGCACCGTCCGCCACAGGCTCTCGAGGAACGCCGTCGAGGAGATGACCGAACGGTACTGCGACAGACCGACGAACTGCGATGGAAGGTTGGGGAACGGTGGCGTGCGGTAGAAACCGAGGATGACGGTCTTGACCAGTGGATAGAACACGAAGACGCCGAAGACCGCCAGCGCCGGCAGGATGAACAGGTAGCCGAGCGTCGCCTCTCGCAGGGATCGACCCCACCGACCGAACCGGCCTGGTCCGATCGGTCGGAGACCGGGTCGGGCCTCCGCGGTCGGCACGGGCGCAGCTCCCGGGTCAGACATCGAGGCGCACCTCGGTCACCGGGTCGAAGAGCTGGAGCCTTCCCCCGGGGAACGACAGCATCACCCGTTCGCCTGGACGCGGGATCGGTTCACCGGTGGCCAGACGGACCATGATCAGCTTACCTCCCTCCAACCGGCAGGCCACGTGGTTCTCGTGGCCGAGCGCCTCGACCATCATGACCGAAGCCGAGAGGGTTCCTCCGGGGTCGATGACCACATGCTCGGGCCGGACGCCGACGATGAGCGACGTGAGCCCCCGACGCCGGGTCACGGCAGCCAGCGGATCGGGGAGGGGTATCCCACCGCCAGCCACGACCACCTGCATGTCGCCCGCGCCTCCGGTGGTGGCCAGCGCACCCCGCAGAATGTTCATGGGGGGGCTCCCGATGAACCCGGCCACGAAGGCGTTGGCCGGACGATCGTGGACCTCTTGGGGGATACCCACCTGCTGCAGCACTCCCCGCTCCATGATGGCGATCCGATCCCCCATGGTCATGGCCTCGACCTGGTCATGGGTGACGTAGAGGATGGTGGTACCCAAGCGCTCGTGCAGCTCGACCAGCTCAGCGCGCATTTCGACCCGGAGCTGGGCGTCGAGGTTGGAGAGCGGCTCGTCCATCAGGAAGACCCGAGGCTGGCGGACGATGGCCCGGGCCAGCGCCACCCGTTGACGCTGACCGCCGGAGATCTCCGCCGGTCGACGATCGAGGAGGTCCGCGATCTGGAGGCTGGTGCTCACCTCGGCGATGAGCCGGCTCCGATCCTCGGCGGCCACATGGCGCGCGCGCAGCGGGAATTCGATGTTCCGGCGGACCGTGAGGTGCGGGTAGAGGGCATAGCTCTGGAACACCATCGCCACATCCCGGTCCTTGGCGTCGATGTCGTTCACCACCTCCCCGTCGATCCGGATCAGGCCGGTCGTAGGCTCCTCGAGCCCGGCGACCAGGCGCAGCGCAGTGGTCTTTCCGCATCCGGAGGGACCGAGCAGGACCAGGAACTCACCCGCCCCGATCTCCAGGGTCATCGTGTCGACCGCCGTGGCATCCCCGTAACGCTTGGTCACCCCCTCGAGGCCCACACTGGCCGACCGGGGCACCTCGAAACGCACGCCGTCCAACGGCATCGGCGCTCCGGCAACGGGCTCGATCACCGCGCTCCCACCGATCACAACCGGCTGTTGTATGCGCTGATGGCCTGGTTGGAGGTGGCGACCGCCTGGTGAAGGGCTGTGGCCGGGGCGATCCCCTGCGAGAGCTGGCTCATGGCGGACTGAATGGCCAGGTCCACCTGAGCCTGGGCGCCGTTGGCCGGGCCGGCGGTGGCGACGTTGGCCGGGCTCTGGAGCACCTGCTCGTAAGCGATGCGCTCGAAGGGGAGCTTCGCCCAGGCTGCCAGCAACGCAGGTTGGTTCACCGAGGACTTGCGGATGGGGATGAAGCCGGTTCCCGCCGCCCACTGCGCCTGCGAGGCCGATCCGACCAGGTACTTGATGTACTGCCAAGCTGCATCCTGGCGCTCGGCGGGGGACCGCTTCACCATGTAGAGGCCGGCCCCCCCGATCATGACGCCGCCAGTCCCTCCGGCGGGGCGGGGAAGGGGTCCGACACCCAGCTTCACGTCCGAGTACTGCCCCGCTCCCAGCAACGATGCCACCGTTCCCAGCGCGCCCGAGGTCTCCAGGGTGATCGGAGCGATCCGGTTGGCGATGGCGATCAAATTGTCATAGGTGGTGGCCGAAGTGGGCTGGGCCAGCTTGTCGGCGAACATGGTCGAGATCCACGAGAACAGCTCCTGGCCGAGCGAGTCGTCGAACGTCGCCGCCGTGGCCCGTCCGGTCCGTCCGTTGCCGTGGTTGACCAGTTCGTGGTTGCCCATGGCCATCCACTGCTCGAAGTTGGACGAGGTCAGCTTGATGCTCATGCCGTACTGCTCCGTTCCGGACGACACGATCTTCTGCGCCGCGCTACGGAGGTCATCGAGCGTGGCCGGGGGCGTGGTCGGATCGAGCCCGGCCCGAGTGAAGGCGTTCTGGTCGTAGTAGAGGAGCTGGCTCGAGATGTTGAACGGCATGGCCCACAAGGTTCCATTGACCCGGAAGTACTCGACGGTCGCCGGCAGGAAATCAGAGAGGCTGTACCGGTCGGCGGCCACGGCCAACCCCGCGGGCACCACGCTCTGGCTGTCCACCATGAGCTGCAGGTCGCTCGACTCGATCTGCACCACATCGGGAAAGGGACCACCGCTCAACGATGCGGTGTACAGCGTCATGGTGTCCGTGTAGTCGTTCTGGTTGACCAGGTTGACCACGATGTCCGACTGCGACCGGTGGAAGGCCTCGGTCAGGCTCTGCAGGGTGGTGAGGTTGGCCGAGGTCATCGAGTGCCACAAGGTGATGGTCACCGGCTTGGTGGTCGCCCGGGCCGCGGCACCGATCGGAAAGGTGTTGGTGGTGCGGGGAGCCGAGGACGACGATGACGAGCAGGCGGTCAGCAATAGCCCGGTCGGACCCGCGGCCAGCAGCCCGGTCAGGAAGCGACGACGACTCAATGAGGGGATGATCGAGCGTTCGAGCGGGTCAACGGTCATCACGGAACCTCCTCGGCCCGCCGAGCACGTCCAGGGCCGTTCGAACCATAGCCGCACCGGCAGGGCCGGGACCGACTCCGGCACCGGGTGCCGGCTCCCAACCGGGTCCCCTCCCGACGGACCGGGTTCGGCATCAGAAATAGAACCGTGCGCGGTCCCTGCGCTCGCCTTCGTAGGCGGCACGCAGGGACCGGGTGGTGGGATCGTCGGAGACCTCGGCCGGGGCGACGTCCCACCAGGCGTCCGATCCGGGCAGATCGCGATGGGGAGCGACGTCCGCCACCACGACCGCCGGTCCCTCCACCTGCCGGGCCGCCTCCAGCGCCTCCGTGAGGTCGGGCACCGTTCGTACCGACCACGCCCGGGCCCCGAGCCCACGAGCCACCGCCGCCAGATCGAGCGGCAGGTACGCACCGCCGAGCGCTGCCACCGGCCCTTCGCCGTCGAGCAGGAGCGGCGCGGTCCTCTCTCGGAACTCGGTGGCGAACCCTTCCCCGACCCGCGCCATCTGCAGGCGGCGGATCACCTGGTACCCGTGATTGTCCAGGATGACGATCGTCACTGCCAGATGCTCCTGCAGAGCGGTGACCAGCTCCCCGGGCGCCATGAGGAAGCTACCGTCGCCGACCAGGACGACCACCTCGCCATCGGGCCGGGCCAGGCGGGTACCGATGCCTCCCGGCACCTCGTAGCCCATGCACGAGTAGCCGAATTCGAGGTGGCAACGCCGGTCACCGAAGGCGTCCCAGATCTTGAGCAGATCACCGGGGGGCGCTCCGGCGGCGGTGACAACGACGTCACCCGCCCGGGCACGGGCGTTGAGCACGCCGATGACCTGGCCGGAGGTGAGCTCGTCCCCCGCGGCGGGATCGACGGCCGCCGCTCTCCGGGCCCGCCAGCTCGTCTTCAGCCCGGCCACCTCCTCCGCATAGCCGACGGAGGTCCGGAGGCCTCCGGTGCGCGCCGCCTCGAGGAGGATCTCGAGCGTGGCCCGGGCGTCGGCCACCACCGGCGTCCCCCCGAGCTTGGCGGCATCGTGGGCAACCAGGTTGATGCCGATGAATTGCACGGCCGGGTCGATGAACAGGGACCGCGACGCGGTGATGAAGTCTCCGAGCCGGGTCCCGACGGCCAGGACCACGTCCGCCCGGCTCGCTACCGCGTTCGCCGCCGGATTGCCCTCGACACCCACCCCTCCGAGCAGCCGCCAGCTGTCGTGCTGCATGGCCCCCTTGCCCGAGAAGGTCTCGACCACGGGGATCCCCACCGCCGCCGAGAAGGCTTCGAGAGCCTCTTCGGCGTCCGAGTAGACCACGCCACCGCCGGCCACGATGACCGGGCGCCGGCTCGTCCGCAGCAGTTCCACCACCTCGGCCACCCGGACGTGGTCGGGAGCAGGTCGCTCGATTCTCCAGACCCGGTCCTCGAAGAACGCCGCCGGGAACTCGGCTGCCCTTGACTGGACGTCCTGGGGGAGGGCGATCGTGACGGCGCCGGTCTCCACCGGGCTGGTCAGCACACGCATGGCCTCGGGCAGGGCCGTCAGGAGCTGATCGGGCAGGAGGATTCGATCGAAGGACCGGGACACCGGCCGGAGGCAGTCGTTGACGGTCACGTCACCGGCCCCCGGATGCTCCAGCTGCTGGAGAACGTTGCCCTGGCGGCGGGTGGAGTAGGCGTCGCTCGGCAGAAGAAGCACCGGGAGACGGTCCACGGTCGCCAGGGCAGCCCCGGTCACCAGGTTGGTGGAACCGGGCCCGATCGAAGCGGTGACGGCCAGGGCGGAACAGCGGCGATGCTCACGGGCGAAGGCCGCGGCAGCGTGCACCATCGACTGCTCGTTCCGGCCCTGGAGGAAGGGCAGGGAACGGGCGGAACGCTGTGCGTCCGGACTGACCACCGTCCGATCGACCGCCCCCAGATGCTCGGCGATGGGGGACCGAAGGTCCTCCCTGGCCAGAGCCTCACCCAACCCCGAAGCGTTGCCGTGGCCCAGGATTCCGAAGACGGCCGGCACCAGTCTTCGTCGCCGGCCGTCCCGTTCGGTGAACTGCGCCGCCAGGTATCGCACGAGCGCCTGGCCGACGGTCAGACGCATCATGGTCCCGGTGTAGTCGGTGCTGGGCATGATCGGCACTCCTCCTGGTCGCTGTCCGGCAGATCGCGTTCCATCGTCACGGCACCCCCATCCGGTCACCCCCCGATCCCCACGGATACGGCCGCCACGGAGGAGACCGGTCCCTCAGGTCGGGAGCACCTCCTCCACGCGGACCGGGCGCCGCTCCTCGACGCTGCGGGCCGCAGCCAGGGCCAGGCGCAGGGCGGCGCGCCCGTCAGCGGCGGTCGCCGCCACCGGTCCACCGTCGAGGGCGACCCGGAAGGCCTCGACCTCGGCGGCGTAGGCCACCGCGTAGCGCTCGACGAAGAAGTAGGGCGGCGGCGGCCGATGAGAGCCATGCGTGTCGGCAACCGCGAAGGCCAGCGGCTCGGGGTTGCCGACCGACGCCATGCCCGCGCTGCCGTGCACCTCAACCCGCTGGTCGTAGCCCTGGGCGGCCAGACGACAGTTGTCCACCGCCCCGAGCGCACCCGAGGCGAACCGGAGCAGCGTGACCGCCGTGTCGTGGTCACCCGCGGCCGCGGCGACCGGGTCCACGAGGGAGGATCCCATGCTGGTGACCTCCTCGACCTCGTCATCGAGGAGGAACCTCGTGACATCGAAGTCGTGGATCGTGGAATCGATGAAGATCCCGCCTGGGGACCGGGGGTAGTCCGGCGGCGGCGGTGCCGGATCGCGGGAGCTGACCCGGACCAGCAGCGGTCGGCCCAGGCGCCCCACCCGGACGGCGTCTGCAAGAGCACGCACATGAGGATCGAAACGACGTTGGAAACCGACCTGCAGGACGGAGTCCGAGCGGGTCAACGCCGCCACGATGTCATCGGTCTCGCGCAGCGTGCCCGCCAGGGGCTTCTCGCAGAAGACCTGTTTGCCCGCCTCGAGGGAAGCGATCACCTGCTCGTGATGGGCCGCCGTGGTCGAGCATACGAACACGGCCGCGATGCCCGGATCACCGAGGGTGGATTGCCAGTCGGCGGTGACCGGCGCGCCGACGAGGTCCGCCACCCGGCTCCGGGTGGCCGGGTCCGGGTCGGCCATGACTTCCAGCCGGAAACCCCCGACCCCCCGGGCCAGGTTGCCGGCATGCAGCGTCCCCATCCGGCCCGCGCCGAACACCGCGACCCCCGGCGCGCTCACGGCAGCCCCACCCGTCGAAGTTCGGCCAGATTGGCCGCCTGTTCGGCGGCGATCGACTCCGCCGTGTCCCCGGGGCGGGTGAAGACATCCTGTTCGATGACCATCCATCCCGAGTAGGCCGACGCCCGCACCGCGGCGAGGAAGCCGTCCAGGTCGAGGTCACCGGTCCCCAGGGCGCAGAAGGCACGGCGGGACCAGATCTCCCCGACCGGCGCCCCCTCGCTCTCGATGCCGTCCACGACCTCTCGCCGGCAGTCCTTCACGTGCAGGTGGTTGATGCGGTCACCCCACCGGCTCATGGCCTCCACCGGGTCACCGCCGGCGACGAGCAGGTGTCCGACGTCCAGGCACAGACCGATGTCGGTCAGCGCCAGCAGGCGGTCGATCTCCTCGGGGGACTCCACCGCGGTGCCCGCGTGGTGGTGGAAGGTGGGCTCGAGCCCCCGGGTCCGCACCCGTCCCGCCACCTCGTCAACCCGTGCCGCGAAGCGGGACCAGTCCTTGTCGTCCATTCCCGGGCGGGAGGGACCGGGCCGGGTCAGCGTCCGACGGCGGGCGGCCGAGCCGGCATCGGCCAGGGTGGGCTTGGGAGCGAAGTCCGATCGGTCACCCGCGGCGGCGACGAAGAGGTCGAGGGTGGCCTCGAGGCATCCGAGCTCCTCCCTGAGGTTCCCGGCGTCGCCGAAGGAGAGCGGCACCCAGCCTCCGGCCAGTCGCAGGGACCGGGCGGACAGTCTCGCCGGCAGCCGACGAACGTCACCCAGGTAGCCCACGGGCCCGAGGTCCACACCTTCGTAGCCGGCCCCGGCCACCAGATCGAGGAGACGATCGGGCTCGACCAACGGTGTCCGATCGAGCGTGAGCTCGAAGATCCCGAAGCTCACCGGAGCACTGGCCACCCGCACCGTGCTCGTGGGTGCCGTGCTCACCGGACCACCGGGCCCCCGGGACCCGTCATCGGCACACGTGGATCCGGAGGCTCCGCAGCCCAGGCCTCACGGACCCAGTGCCAGGCCGGATCGTCTTGGAACGACATCCGGCGGCTGGGGCCCGGCCCGGCCAGGACGTTGAGGTAGTACAGGTCGTAGCCCGGGGGTGCGGCCGATGGCCCGTGGTAGCCGCGCGGGATGAGCACCACGTCGCCGTGGGCCACCTGCTCGGTCAGGTCGATGGCACCGTCGTCCGTGTAGAGGCGCTGGATCCCGAATCCCTCGCCGACAACCTTCGGCCAACCGGTCGCCGCAGTGGGGCAGCGTGCTGTCTCGAAGTAGTAGATCTCCTCAAGGACCGCCTCACCGGGTCGGTCCTCGTCGTGTTTGTGGGGCGGGTAGCTCGACCAGTTCCCGGCCGGCGTGAGGACCTCGACCGCGATGAGCCTGTCGGCAGGGAAGGCTTCCGGGGCCAGGAAGTTGTTGACCTGGCGCGTCGATCGCCCTGTTCCGCGCACTTCGATCGCTACCTGCTCAGCGGGCACATATGCCGGCTGCAGGCGCCGGGTGGCCTTTGCGCTGGGCAGAGCGAACCTCCCACCGCGCTCGCTGGTGATCGTCGCCACCGCCTCGGTCGGCACATAGACGAAGTCGCTCACCGCGCTGAAGACGTCAGGACGTCCCTGGAGGGAGAACACGAAGTCGTCGCAGCGCACCGTGGCCGAGCCGGCCAGAGGCAGAACGGCTAGTTCGGTCGTTCCGGTGGCCACCAACCGGCTCCCTCCGGGAGGGAGCTCGATGATCTCGAGGCCGGCGAAGGACCACCCTGCCCGGACGGGGTCCACCCGTACGGGCCCGGGTTCTGAAGTCGGGCCGCCGCGCGCGAGATGGAGCGGATGGCTCATCGGCCGAGTCCCGATCCGGCTCCGGCCACTGTCGTTGGGACCCGAGCCCCGAGGGGGCGACGCCGGTACCCACCGACCACGCCGGTCACCCCTCTCTGGACCATGTGCGTCCCCGTCCCTTCGGATCACCGCCGGACGGACCACCCTACCGCCGCCCGCTGTGGTACACCGAGGACGCCAGTCTCGCGTGAGGGAAGGAGCGGCCGTGGAAGAGGTGGGCCGAATTGGGCAGGGTGGGACTGCACCATCGGGTGGATCCGCCGGCAAGCGTAGGCGGATCGTCATCGTCCCCCACACCCACTGGGACCGCGAGTGGTACGAGCCGTTCCAGACGTTCAGGATGCGGCTGGTGCACATGGTCGACGGCTTGCTCGACCTGCTGGAGCGCGACCCGTCCTACCGGAGCTTCCTCCTCGACGGACAGCTGGCGGTGGTGGACGACTATCTCGAGATCCGCCCGCACAACGAGCAGCGACTACGCGACCTGGCCACCGCCGGGCGTCTCACGGTCGGGCCGTGGTCCATCCTGATGGACGAGTTCCTGGTGTCGGGCGAGACCATCGTCCGGGACCTGCAGGCCGGCCTCCGACGGGGCGCGGCGTTCGGGGGGGCAATGGAGATCGGCTACCTGCCGGACATGTTCGGCCACATCGCGCAAATGCCCCAGATCCTGTCCCAGGCCGGTCTCACCCACGCCGTGGTGTGGCGGGGTGTCCCCTCGGTGATCACCTCCTCCGCCTTCGCCTGGGAGGCGCCCGACGGCTCGCGGGTGCGGACCGAGTACCTCCTCGGCGGATACGGCAACGGGGAAGGCATCGCCGACGACGCCGGAGCGCTCCTCGGGCGCCTGCGGGCCCACCTCGACCGCTACGACGGGTTCCTGGCTCCCGATGACCCGGTGCTCTTCATGAACGGCACCGACCATCAAGCACCCCAGCCCTGGCTCGGAGAGGTGGTGGCCGCGGTCAACACGATGCAGGACCAGCTCGAGCTCGAGGTCTCGTCGCTCCCGGACTACCTGACGCGTGCTCCCGCCGACGGGCTGACCCTGTGGACCGGTGAGCTGCGCTCGGGAGCCAGGGCCAACCTGCTGATGGGCGTGGCCTCCAACCGGATGGACGTGAAGCGGGCCACCGCGGCGACGGAACGGGTGCTCGAGCGCCTGGCGGAGCCGCTCTCGGCCCTGTTCGTGCCGCCCGACCGGTGGCCGGAGGCCTTTTTGGACGTGGCGTGGGCACAGGTCGTCCACAATGCCGCCCACGACTCGGTGTGTGCCTGCTCGGCCGACGAGGTGGTCGATGTCGTCCTCAGCCGCTACGACGAGGCACGCGAGATCGGGGAGGGGCTGGCACGCGAGGCGCTCGATGCTCTGTCCCGCTCCCTGGCCGATCCGGGTCCGGTGGCGGTGAACCCGGTTGCCCGCGCCCGCTCCGGGATGGTCGAGCTCGTGGTGCCGGCCGCCGGCGATCTCGGTCCCGACGTGCAGCTCCTCGGCCCGAGCGCGGAGGAGCGAGCCGGTCTGGCCCCGTCGATGACGCTCAGTTCCGAGGCCATGCGGGTCATGGTCGAAGGCCTCGAGAGCACCCGGATCGGTGACGACGCCTACCTCTCGGACGTGACGGTGACCGAGGAAGGCGACGAGATGGCGATCCACATCGCCCTCGGCCCCAAGGAGCGTCCCGAGCTTCCGGTCGAGGCGATCAGAGGTGATCTTCTGGCCCGGCTGGCGCTGCGCCCGGGCGTCACCGTCGAGCTGACCATCGACCGGTTGCCGGCACGACGGATTCTGGCTCGCACCGGGCCGGTACCCGGTTTCGGGTGGGCACCGGCCGCGCCCGCCACCCTCGTCCATCCGGCCGAAGCGTCGGCGGACGCCGGAGGAGGGGCCTTTTTGACCAACGGTCTGGTCACCGTCACGGTGGACCCGACCGACGGGACCTTTGCGCTCGACGGTCACCCCGGCTTCGGACGGCTGGTGGACGGCGGCGACCACGGGGACACCTACAACTACTCGCCGCCCGTCGATGATCGGATGGTGGACACGCCGGAGTCGGTGACCGTGACCGTGGTGGAGCGCGGCCCGGTCCGCGCCGTGGCGGTGGTCGTGGCGCACTACGAGTGGCCGGAGCGCATCGACGACCGGACCGGTGCCCGGGTGGGCGTCGCCTCGGTGCCGGTGACCACCCGCCTCGAGGTAGACGCCGACGATCCCGTCATCCGGGTGACCACCACCTTCGACAACGTCGTGCGGGACCACCGGCTCCGGGTGCATCTCCCGCTTCCCGAACCAGCCACCGGCTCCCGGGCCGAATGTGCCTTCACCGTCGTCACACGCGGGTTGACCGCGGAGGGACGGCCCGAGGAGCTCGGGCTCCCCACGTTCCCGGCACGACGGTTCGTCACGGCCGGTGGGCTCACCGTGGTCCACGACGGGCTGCTCGAGTACGAGCTCGTCGACGTGACGGCGGCCGCGGAACGACCGGGTGGGCCGGCCCGGCCGGTCGCCCACGCGTTGGCGCTCACCGTGGTACGGGCGACGGGTATGCTCTCGCGGGCGGGGATGGCGACGCGGCCGCTTCCGGCCGGGCCGCTGCTCCCGCTCGCCGGTGCGCAGTGCCTCGGACACGTCCAGACCCGGTACGCGCTCCGGATGGGGGAGTCGGACCCCTACGCCATGGCGGACGACGTCCTGGTCCCTCTCCAAACGGTCACCGCCACCGGCGGCGGACGACGGCCGGGCCGGGGGTCCGAGCTCACCGTGCGCGGTGCCGAGGTCTCTGCGGTCCGACGTCACGACGGCGGGATGGAGGTTCGTGTCTTCAACCCCACCGACGCGGCCACCCAGGTGGACCTCGAGGGGCGAGCCGGCTGGATCGTAGACTTCCGGGGCACGCCAGTGGCGCCCTTCAAGGGCCGATTCGATCTCCGGGCCCACGGGATCGCGACCCTGCGCCTCGCCTGAGCAGCCCCCACCGGACACGGGTGCTGGCCGCCACGGCCGGTTTTTGTCGGAGTCCACCACCGTGCTACAACGAGGTCGTTCGCTGCAACGATCGATCGCACGAGGAGAATGACATGGCAGGTATCTGTGAGGGCAGGGTGGTCGTGATCACGGGAGCGGGCCGCGGCATCGGCCGCGCCCACGCGATCGAATTCGCCCGCCAGGGCGCGAAGGTGGTCGTGAACGACCTCGGCGCCGAGGTGGATGGCAGCGGCCGGTCCGACGGTCCCGCCGGGCAGGTGGTGGAAGAGATCAAGGGCATGGGTGGCGACGCGGTGGCAAACGGCGACGACATCGCCGACGTCGACGGGGCTCAGCGTCTCGTCACGACAGCCGTCGACACGTTCGGCGGCCTCGACGTCCTGGTCAACAACGCGGGCATCCTCCGGGACCGTATGTTCGTGAACATGACGGCCGACGAATGGGACGCCGTGATCCGCGTGCACCTCCGGGGGACCTTCGCACCGATGCGGGCGGCCGTCGACTATTGGCGGAACCGATCCAAGGCCGGAGAAGCCAACGACGCTCGGATCATCAACACGACGTCGCCGTCGGGCATCTACGGGAACGTCGGACAGACCAACTACGGGGCGGCCAAAGCCGGCATCGCCTCGCTGACCGTGATCGCCGCCATGGAGCTCGGCCGGTACGGGATCACGGTGAATGCCATCGCCCCGGCGGCCCTGACCCGGATGACCGAGAACCTGGGCATGGGAAGCCAGGGCGACCGCAAGCCCGACGAGTTCGACCCCACGGATCCGGACAACATCGCGCCCATCGTGGTGTGGCTGGGCAGCCCCGAGTCCAAGGACATCACCGGAAGGGTGTTCAACGTGTACGGCAGCCACATCAGCGTGGCCGAGGGCTGGGTGGCTGGGCCGGGGGCGGACAAAGGCGACCGCTGGGACAGTGCCGAGCTCGGCGGGATCGTCCCCGACCTGGTGGCCCGCGCCGCTCCGAACGCCAACATGATGGGACGCCGGGACTGAGCCGGACCGGGACGAACCGGACCGGCGCTAGCCTGCGGGAAGGCACCAACAAAGGGAGGTGCGCATGTGGGTCGTCGCCGGAGTGCTGCTCGGACTGGTCGTGCTCTTCTCGCTGCTCGGATTCCATATGGGGCCCCATGCCCATGTGGCGGCAGGCCTGGTCGGCATCGTCGCCGCGGCCTGGCTGGTGCTCATGGTCGTGGAGGGACGCTCGAACCCACTGTTGTGGACGCTGGTGAGCGCGGACGCGGTGGTCTCGGTGGGCGTCGGGCTGCTGGCGTGGCGAGCGTTCTCGTCCCCGATCGTTGACGTGCCGGCCCAGCACGTCGTCTCCCTCGAGAGCGCGGAGGGTGTTGCCGTCAGTGACCTCAATCCGAGCGGCACCGTCCGGGTACACGGTGAGGACTGGTCGGCCACCTCGGTGAACGGCGCCGTGCGGTCCGGATCGACCGTCCAGGTGCTCCGGGTGAGCGGGGTGCACCTCGAGGTCTGGGGTGAAGAGAGCGGCGATGGCGTGGACACGGACCTGGCGGCCGGCGGCCGAGGTGGGGGAGTGCTCCGGTCGTCATCGGCCCTTCCGGGTCCGGGTGGGCCTTCATCCGACGAGAGGCAGGTGCCGTAGCCATGGTGATCGGGATCGTTCTCGGTGTGGTCGCGCTGGTGGTGCTCGTCGGCCTGGTCCGATCGGTCAAGATCGTCCGCGAGTACCAACGGGTCGTCTTGTTCCGGTTGGGCCGTGCGGTCGGGACCCGGGGACCCGGCCTCGTCTTCATCAACCCGGTGACGGATCGCACCAGCCTGGTGGACTTGCGCGAGCTGTTCCTCGAGATCCCCCATCAGACAGCGATCACCAAGGACAACGCCTCGATCTCCATCGACTTCATCATCTTCTACAAGGTCGTCGACTCTTCGCTGTCGGTGCTCCGGGTCCAGAACTTCGCCGCGGCTGCGCAGAACGTGGCATCGACCACGCTGCGCAGCGTGGTCGGAGATATGTCGCTCGATGATGTCCTTTCGAAGCGGGAGGAGATGAACGCCTCGTTGCGCGTCCGCCTCGACGAGGTCACCGAGCGCTGGGGTGTCAAGATCACCACCGTCGAGGTCAGGGAAGTGAACCCTCCTCCGGGGGTGCTGGACGCGATGACCCGCCAGATGTCGGCCGAACGCACCCGACGGGCCGCGGTCACCGAGGCGGAAGGGCAGAAGCAGGCGGCGGTGACCCTGGCCGAGGGAACCAAGCAGGCGGCCATCTTGGCTGCCGAGGGCGAGCGCCAGGCGGTCGTGTTGCGTGCCCAGGGGTTGGCCGCCGGGCTCGAGACCATCCTCGCCGTCGCCCACGGCCTCGACGCCAACACCATGCAGCTCCAGTACCTCGAGACACTGAAGCAGGTCGGTTCCTCCCCGTCGACGAAGATCGTCGTCCCGATGGAGCTCGGCGGGTTGCTCAACGGGATCCGGGGCCTGCTGCCCGCCGAGGGAGGCGCCCCCTCCGAGGGCTGAGCCTGCGGGCACGCCGTGCCAGGTGGGGTGGAGCGGGTTGAGGCGAGGCGAGGTGGGTGGGTGCCGCCAGGTCACCTCCGGAGATCGGCACCGGCCGGAAGCCGCTCCGGCCCGCTGTTGGCGGCGCCACCGGACCGTTCGGGCGGGAGTGGCGCGAATTGTGACCAGTGACTCTGGTCGGAGGCCGGTCGGAGCCCCCACGCTCGAGGAACGGGACCGTCGACCCTTGAGGGAGCAGCGATGACACCACCGACCTATGTCCGGTTCTTCGAGGAGTTGGGGGTCGAGGACGTCCCCACCGTGGGCGGGAAGAACGCCTCGCTGGGGGAGATGGTCCGTCTCCTGTCGGGCGAAGGCATCGTGGTGCCCCATGGGTTCGCCGTCACCGCCGACGGGTATCGTCACATGCTCAACGCCGCGGGGGTGTGGGGCGCCCTGCACGAACAGCTCGACGGGGTCGACCCTGCGGACGTGACGGACCTGGCCCGGCGGGCCAAGCAGGCCAGGGAGACCGTCTACGGGGCCGGACTGCCCGACGATCTGGCCGCCGAGATCCTGGCCGGGTACCGACGCCTGCAGGAGGAGTACGGGACGGACGTCAGCCTGGCCGTCCGGAGCTCGGCCACCGCGGAGGACCTGCCCACCGCCAGCTTCGCCGGCCAGCAAGACACCTACCTCAACGTCCAGGGCGACGAGAGCCTGTTGGACGCCTGCCGTCGCTGTTATGCCAGCCTCTTCACCGACCGGTCCATCCATTACCGGATCGACGAGGGCTACGACCACTTCCAGGTGGCGCTGTCGATCGGGATCATGAAGATGGTGCGATCCGATCTGGCATCGGCCGGCGTGATGTTCTCGCTGGACACGGAGTCGGGCTTCCGAGACGTGGTGTTCATCACCGGCTCCTACGGGCTGGGTGAGAACGTCGTTCAGGGCGCGGTCGATCCTGACGAGTTCGTGGTGCACAAGCCGACCTTCGGGGCCGGTCACCGAGCGGTGCTCCGCCGCATGCTGGGCGACAAAGCGGTGAAGATGGTGCTCTCGTCCGGCGGGACCCGCCAGACCACCCGGAACGTGCCGACACCCAAGGCCGATCGCGGGCGGTTCTGTTTGACCGACGACGAGGTGCTCGCCCTGGCCGGACACGCGCTCGCCATCGAGCACCACTACGGGCGGCCCATGGACATGGAGTGGGCCAAGGACGGTGTAGACGGCAAGCTCTACCTCGTCCAGGCCCGTCCGGAGACGGTCGCCTCCCAGCGCGACCCGACCGCCCTCGAGCGCTACCGGCTCGACGACCAAGGCGAAGTGGTCGCCGAGGGCCGTTCCGTCGGCGAGAGGATCGCCTCGGGCACCGCCCGGCTGGTCGAGGATCTCACCCACCTGGCCGCATTCCAGCCCGGAGAGGTGCTGGTAGCCGACATCACCACGCCTGATTGGGAGCCGGTGATGAAGACCGCCGCCGCCATCGTGACCAACCGGGGCGGTCGGACCTGTCATGCGGCCATCATCGCCCGCGAACTGGGCATCCCGGCAGTGGTCGGAGCGGGGGACGCCACCACCCGCGTCCAGTCCGGCCAGCCGGTCACCGTGTCGTGCGCCGAGGGCGATACGGGGCGGGTCTACCGGGGGCTGATCGGGTTCCACGTCGATCGCGAGCAGGTGGGTGACCTGGCGCGCCCGCGTACCGAAGTGATGGTCAACCTGGGGAACCCCGACCTCGCGTTCAAGACTTCGTTCCTACCCAACGACGGTGTCGGGCTGGCCCGCATGGAGTTCATCATCAGCGCCTCCATCCGCGCCCACCCCCTGGCCCTGGTCCACCCGGACCGGATCCGTGATGCTGGGGCGCGCCATGCCATCGAGCACCTGATCCGGGGCTACCCCGACGGTGCGTCCTTTTTCGTCGAACGCCTGTCGGAGGGGATCGGTACCATCGCCGCGGCCTTCTGGCCGAAGCCGGTGGTGGTCCGCATGTCGGACTTCAAGACGAACGAGTACGCGACCCTGTTGGGCGGGGCGGACTTCGAACCCGAAGAGGCCAATCCGATGCTGGGCTTCCGAGGCGCTTCGCGCTATGCGCACCCGGCCTACGCGGAAGGGTTCGCGCTCGAATGCCGAGCCATGCTGCGGGTCCGCGAGGAGATGGGGCTGACCAACGTCGTGCTCATGCTCCCCTTCGTGCGCCGGGTGCACGAAGCTGACCAAGTGCTGGCGCGGATGGCGGAGCTCGGCCTGCGCCGCGGGGAGAACGGGCTCGAGGTCTACGCCATGTGCGAGATCCCGAACAACGTGATCCTCATCGACCAGTTCGCCTCGCGCTTCGACGGCTTCTCCATCGGCTCGAACGACCTGACCCAGCTCACCTTGGGTGTGGACCGCGACAGCGAGGTCGTCGCCTTCGACTACGACGAACGCGACGACGGTGTGAAGGAGATGATCCGGCTCGCCGTGGAAGGCTGCCGACGCAACGGCATCCACTCAGGGCTGTGTGGCCAGGCACCGTCCGACTACCCAGACATGGCCGAGTACCTGGTCGAGCTGGCGATCGACTCGATGAGCCTCGATCCCGATACCGTCTTGAAGACCACCCGTCAGGTGCTGAACGTCGAGGCCCGCCTCGGTCGGGGCGGAAGGGAGTGATCGGGCGAGCGAGCCGGTCGGGCGGCGAGCCGGCCCTCCTTCGGTAGGGTGCGGTTGGAGCGAGAGGGGCACGCCATGGTGATGAACGTGAAACCAGTACCGACGCTGGACGAGCGGATCAACGACATCCGCATGCGGACGGCGGAGATCGTCAACGAGGACATCCTCCCTCATGAACGTCGGCTGTGGCCGTCCCGGGAGGGACGCGAGCTGCCCGAGCATGACCGCAGCGAGGCCCACGAGCTTCGAGCACAGGTCCAGGAGCGGGTGCGCAAGGCCGGTCTCTGGGCACCCCACCTGCCGACCGAGTACGGCGGGATGGGCCTCGACTTCCTCGCCCACGCCTACATGAACGAGGTGCTCGCCTACGCGATGGGGGCGGCCAAGCTCTTCGGTGTGGTGGCACCCAATTCGGGCAACCAGAAGATCCTGGTCAAGTACGGCACCGACGAGCAGAAGCGGAAGTGGCTCCTTCCCCTGGTGGACGGCACCATGGAGTCGGGTTTTTCGATGACGGAGCCGGAGAACGCCGGCTCGGACCCCCGGGCGCTCACCACCACCGCCACCCGCGACGGCGACCACTGGGTCATCAACGGCCACAAGTGGTTCACCTCCAACGGGATCGACGCGGACTTCTTCATCGTCATGTGCCGCGTGGTGGACGGGACCGGCGAGATGGGCCGGTCGGGCCAGATGGCGCAGATCATCGTGCCCACCTCGGTCAAGGGCGTGAACGTGGTCCGGGGGATCGGCATCTGGGGACGGTCGTCGTCCGACCACTGCGAGGTGGTCTACGACGACGTGCGGGTGCCGATCGAGAACATCCTGGGCAACGTGGGGGACGGCCATCAGGCCGCCCAGGACCGGCTCGGAGCCGGGCGCGTCTACCACTGCATGAACTCGGTGGGGCAGATGTGGCGTGCCTTCGACCTGATGGTGGAGCGCGCCACCCAGCGGGAGGTGCACGGGGGACTGTTGAAGGACAAGCAGTTCATCCAAGGCTTCATCGCCGACAGCTACCAGGACATCCAGGCGGCCCGGCTGATGACCATCCACACCGCGGAGAAGGTGGACCGCAACGACGTCAGCGCCCGCACGGACATCTCCGCCATCAAGGTCTTCGTCCCGGCCGCCTACGAACGCGTCGTCGACCGGGCGATCCAGGTGTGGGGTGCGGCGGGGATCACCAACGATCTTCCGCTCGCCGCCATGTACCAGGGGGCCCGGACCCTGCGCCTGGCCGACGGGCCGGACGAGGTCCACCGGATCCTCATCGCCAAACACGTCCTCCACCGCTACGAGTCGGGGGAGGGGTGGGACTTCGGGAACTGACCGCGGTCCGGCCGGGAGCGGATCAGTCCGGTCGATACCACAGGTTTGTACCACAGGGTCAGTGGTCGGTCCGGGTCGGTGGCGGGGGGCCAACCCGGTGGCCGGTGGCCGGCCTACGACACCGCAGGGATGTTCTGGTGGACCAGCCAGCCCACCACCGAGAGCACCTGCCCGACCGTCCAGGTCTGACCACTCGCCCCGGGGTCGTTGAGGTTCTGCTCGCCCTGCGTGTCCAGCATCTGGTTCAGTGCCCTGGGGAGCGTGTGACTGGCGACGTCCGGCATCGACGAGGTGGCGAACCGCTCGTGCCCGGAGGCGTCGATCACCATGTAGCCGTCGGTGTGGCTCACGTCGTAGGTGAGCGGCTTGTGCGTCCACCAGTCGATCTGGGGAGGGTTCCCCTCGGGCACCTTCTGGGCGTACACATAGAAGAACCGGTTCATGGCGTCGACCTGGGCCTGGGTGCCGGTGAGCAGCGTCCAGGAAGCCCCCGTCAGACGGGCGTAGGCGGCCAGCCGGGCCGGGATGTCACGCTGGGGGTCCACCGAGTACTCGACGATGGCGACCTTCTTCGCCAGACCGGCCGCGTCGATCGCCCGCTGGACCAGAAGGAGGTTCTCGGTGGTCAACGGGCACACCTCCTGGCAGAGGGTGAGCATCGGGGCGAGCACCACCGTCTTGCCCCGGAACGCGGCCAGGGACATCGGCTGGCCGTTCTGGTTGACCATCGGCAGGGAGGGTACGGCGCGGTTCTGGACGATCCCGATGCTCGGGGACGGGATCCCGGGGGACGCGGTGGAGAAGCATGCGCTCAGGGAGACCGACGCGGCCAGGAGCAACGCCAGCGCGGCGACAGGAGCGCCCACCCGGCGGCGGAGAGGCGACGTGGACACCGTTCCATGGTACGAGGGGGCCCGGACCTTGTCAGATCAGCAGCGGCCCGACCGCTGTGGCGTCCGTCACTCCAGGAGGTCGGGCTGCTCCCGGACGATCCGTTCGAAGAGCGGTTGGAAGCTGAACCAGCCGGCCAGATGCGACCCCACCTGGCCACGAGTCTTCCGGGCCATCTCCGGGTCGATCAGCACGGGCGTGCCCGCCGCGGAGGCGAGCAGCTGGGCCTGGCTCGACCGCTCCATGGTGATGAACCACCAGACGGCCTCGTCCACCGAATGGCCCACCGTGAGAAGACCGTGGTTGCGGAGGATGGCGGCCTTGTGGTCGCCCAGGGCGTGGGCGATGCGCTTGCCTTCCTCGACGTCCACCACCACGCCGGTGTAGTCGTCGAACACGGCGTGGTCCTCGAAGAAGGCGCAGACGTCCTGGGTGATCGGGTCGAGGAGCCTCCCGAGGGACGACCACGCCTTCCCGTGGACCGAGTGCGAGTGGGCGGCGGCCACCACGTCGGGGCGGGCGGCGTGGACCTGCGAATGGATGGCGAACGCCGCCCCGTTGACCGGCCTGTCTCCCTCGACGACGTCGCCCCGGTCGTTGACCAGGATGAGGTCGGAGGCGCGGATGTGCCCGAAGTGCATGCCGAACGGGTTCACCCAGAAGTGGTCGGGGCGCACGGGGTCACGCGCCGTGATGTGACCGGCCACCCCCTCGTCGAACCCGAAGGCCGAGAACAGGCGGAACCCGGCGGCCAGCCGCTGCTTGCGGTGGGTCCGCTCCTCCTCGGGAGTGTCGAACGCGGGCAGCTGCGGGAGCCGGACGGTGTCGGGCATGGTTCCTCCTCGGCGGTGCTGGGCGACGACGGCCGCCTGTCCGGATTGTAGGGCAGGGTCGGAGCCGGTGCCCGGGCACCCACCACCGGGATACCCGGCACTATTTGACATAATATCTATTATCGGCGGTCTGAAGGAAGCGCTGTGCGAGAACGCCGACGACGCCACCGTGGAACAGCGCCCCCGGCCGGGGTGTTGTACAGGCATGCAGGAAGAACCCGGCAGTCCCGATCAACCGAGCCGGTCCCCGGTCACGTTCTACGCCAGGCCCGGTTGTCCGTTCTGCTCGGCCCTCCGGTTCCGGCTCGCCCGTCGGGGCCTCGCCTTCGAGGAGGTCGACATCTGGAAGGACCCGTCGGCGGCGGCCTTCGTCCGCTCCGTCGCCGGCGGCAACGAGACGGTCCCGACCGTAGCCGTCGGAAGCCACGCCTTGGTCAATCCCTCGTCACGGGCGGTGATGGCCATGGTGGCGTCGGAGGCCCCCGAGTTCCTGACGGACGCTGTCGGCGGTCGGCGGGGTCGGATGCACCGGCGGAGGGACCACGGAGGATCCGACCCCCGCTGAACGGCCGGGGGCCGGACCGGGCCGTCCGCGAACCGGTGGCCCGGAGCGCACTTTCGCCTCTGGGGACAGGCGGGCTACCGTGACCGGGGACCACCCGCCGGCATCGGGATGGCGAAAGGACGAGGCATGGGGGACGCAATCGCCGAGCTCATCGGCATCGTCGGCTCCGACCACGTGTCCACCGGCAAGCAGATCAATCCCGACGACACCCACGACGAGGCGCTGTCGACCGCCGGGACGACCCCGGTTGCGATCGTCCGCCCGGCGAACACCGCCGAGGTCGCCTCGATCGTCGCCTGGGCCGTGGAGCACCGGACCGCGCTGACCGCCCGGGGCTCGGGCACCGGCCTGGCCGGTGGATGCGATCCGGTCGACGGCGGCGTGGTGATGTCGTTCGAACGGATGAACCGGATCGTGGAGATCGACACCGCCAACCACGTGGCGGTGGTGGAGCCGGGGGTGACCCTCGCCGAGCTGGATGCGGCCCTCCTCCCCCACGGCCTCGTCTACCCGGTCTTCCCGGGGGAGCAATCGGCGAGCCTGGGGGGCAACGTCGCCACCAACGCCGGTGGTATGCGCGCCGTCAAGTACGGAGTGACCCGCCACCACGTCCTCGGCCTGGAGGCGGTCCTCGGCTCCGGCGAGGTGATCCGCACCGGTGGGCGGTACGTGAAGGCGACCAGCGGCTACGACCTGACCCAGCTCATCGTCGGCTCGGAGGGAACGCTCGCCCTGGTCACCGAGGCCCTCCTCCGGCTCCCCCCGAGGCCGCCGTTCGCGGCGACCGTGCTCGCCCCGTTCGCCACCGTGCGCCAGATCGGCGATGCGGTGCCCCACCTGATCCGCAGTGGGATCGCCCCGTTGCTCGTCGAGTACATCGATCTCGTCTCCATGGCCGGGATCACCGCCAACGCCGGGATCGAGCTGGGGATCCCCGACCGGCTGCGCGAGCAGGCACTCGCCTACCTGGTGGTGGTGGTCGAAGGACACCACCAGGCACGACTGGACGAGGACGTCGCCGCACTGGCCGAGCTCCTCGCCGACCGCGACGCCCTCGACGTGTTCGTGCTCCCCCACTCGGCGGGCAGCCAGCTGATCGAAGCCCGCGAGAAGGCTTTCTGGGCGGCCAAGGCGGCGGGAGCCGACGACATCGTCGACGTGGTCGTCCCGCGGGCCTCGCTCCCCGAGTACCTCGACACGGTCGGCGGGCTGGCGGCGGCCAGCGGATCCCTGGTCGTCGGGTGCGGGCACGCCGGGGACGGCAACGTCCACCTCTCCGTCTGGCAGGGCGACCCGGAGGTCCGGCACCGCCTGCTCTCCGACATCGTCGGAGCTGGGCTCGAGCTCGGCGGCGCCGTCTCCGGCGAGCACGGGATCGGCACGGAGAAGAAGGCGTTCTTCGAGCGGTTCGAGGACCCGGTGAAAGTGGAGGTGATGCGCCGGATCAAGGCCGTCTTCGATCCGGTCGGCATCCTCAACCCCGGCACCGTGTTCGACTGAGCCCGTCCACCGCCAGCAGCGTCAACCACCAGCAGGAGGCACATCCATGAACGGAGCCCACGCGCTCATCCGTACCCTGGTCGACCACGGGGTCGACGTCTGCTTCATGAACCCGGGGACCTCGGAGATGCACTTCGTCGCCGCCCTCGACGACGTCCCGGACATGCGCGGCGTCCTCGGGCTCTTCGAAGGCGTCGCCACCGGCGCCGCCGACGGGTACGCGCGCATGGCCGGACACCCGGCCGCCGTCCTCCTCCATCTCGGACCCGGCCTCGGCAACGGCCTCGCCAACCTCCACAACGCCCGGCGAGCCCACAGCCCGCTGGTCGCCATCGTCGGTGACCACGCCACCTACCACCGCGTCTACGACGCCCAGCTCCAGTCCGACATCGAGACGGTGGCCCGCAACGTCTCGTCGTTCGTCCGCACCTCGTCGGCGACGTCCGACCTCGCCGGCGACGCGGTGGCCGCGCTCGGGGCGGCACAGGGACCTCCCGGCCAGGTCGCCACCCTCATCCTCCCGGCCGACGTGTCGTGGTCGGAGGGGGGCGTTCCGGTCAGCGGTCCCCCACCGGCACGTCCGTCCGGCGCTCCTCCCGATGCGGCGACCGTCGGCTCCGTCGCCTCCGCCCTCCGCTCCGGCGAGCCGGCCGCCGTGTTCATCGGCGGCCGGGCCTGTTGCGAGCCCCTGCTCTCCGTGTCCTCGGCCGTCGCCCGGACCTGCGGGGCGAAGCTGCTCGCCGAGACGTTCCCCGCCCGCCTCGAACGCGGGGCCGGTCGACCGCCGGTCGAACGCCTCGGGTACCTCGCCGAGTTCGCCGCCATGCAGCTCGACGGCCTCCGCCACCTCGTCCTCGTCGACGCCAAGTCACCAGTGTCCTTCTTCGCCTACCCGGGCAAGGCCAGTGACCTCGTCCCGGAGGGCTGCACCGTCCACGTCCTGGCCGGCCCGACCGACGACGTCGCGGCGGCACTCCGCGCGTTGAGCGAGGAGTTGGGAGCAGGTGGAACCGAACCGGACCGCCAGGCAGCCACCACTCCCCCACTGCCGACCGGGACGCTGACCGCGCAGTCCGTATCGGCCGTCGTCGGAGCGCTGCTCCCCGAGGGCGCCATCGTGTCCGACGAGGGGAACACGTCCGGCCTCTTCGCCGCCGGGGCCACCGCCGGTTCGCCCCCTCACGACTGGCTGACGCTCACCGGGGGGGCGATCGGCCAGGGGCTCCCCCTGGCGGTGGGCGCCGCGGTCGCCTGCCCCGACCGCCGGGTGATCGCGCTGGAGGCGGACGGGAGTGCGATGTACACCCTCCAGTCGTGGTGGACGATGGCCCGCGAGGGGCTCGACGTCACCACCGTGGTGTTCAACAACCGGTCCTACGCCGTGCTGAACATGGAGCTCGACCGGGTCGGTGCCGAAGCTCCGGGCCCGAGAGCCAAAGAGATGCTGGATCTCACCCGTCCGGACCTCGACTTCACGGCACTGGCCACGGGTTTGGGGCTGCACGCCGAACGGGCCGAGACCTCGGAGCAGTTCGCCGAGGCCTTCGGGCGGTCCCTCGCCACCCCGGGCCCGAGCGTGATCGAGGCGATGGTCCCCTCAATCATCTGAGCGTGCAGCGGTCCGATCGGCCGTGTGGACAGTGTCCCCGGAATCCGGGTTGCTGCGTTCCGGGTACCCGCCGGCCACGGTATCGTCACTGCCGAAGGGGGACCATGATGATCGATCCCGAAGATCCAGACTTCCTCGACCTCCTCGACGAGCCGTTCATCCGGACGTGCGGACACTGCGGCCGTCAGACGCCGCCCCGCTGGTCGGAGTCGTCGAGCCTCGAGGAGGCTCGCCGTCGAGGGTGGCGCCGGGTGGCGGCGTCCGACCGCCCCGGGGCGCGCCGCATGGACCTCTGTGGACGGTGTGCCAGCGACGCCGGCTACGGACCCCCGATGGCTCGCTGGGGGTGATCACCGCCGGCTCCGCCGGAGGCGATCCCGGGCGGTCAGGCGGGTCTGGGTCCGACGAACGTGACCCGCCCGTCCAGTAGGTCGGCGGGGCCTGACGCCCTGCGCATCGCGGCCTGCTCGCACGTGCCCAGGTTGATCCAACCGAGCAGCTGCTCCTCGGGCGACGCGGCGAACAGGGCCCGGACCGGGGCGGTGGCGAGCACCCGCGCGCTCTTCCACGCCGCACCGAAACCCAGGGCGGTGGCGGCCAGGACGATCGCATACCCGGCACACGAGGCAGACACCGTCTGCTCCCAGCGCGGGATCTTGGAGGCGACTACGGGGGAGGCGACGACCATGACCTGCATCGGGGCCGCGTCGGGCTTGCCGGCCATCTTGGACACCACGGACGCCGGTACCTCGCCACCCTCCTGTTCCCGCAAGCCGGCCACCAGGGCGTCGGAGAACGACGGGCGGCCGCTTCCCGAGACGACGACGAAGCGCCACGGCCGGAGATGACCGTGGTCCGGCACCGCCGTCGCCGCCCGCAGGATCTCCACGAGCGCTCCGTGACCGGGAGCCGTGCCGTCCCGGGACGGCACCCGGCGGGGGGCGACCAGGAGGTCGAAGCCGGCGTTGGCGCCGGGTACCACCTCGATGCTCACGCCGAGACGATATCGACCGGTGTCCCGACCGGAACCACCCGCAACTGCTCCTGGTCGGCGAGCTGGAGGCGGACACAGCCATGGGAGACCTGGGCGCCGGTGGTACCGATCGCCGCGCTCGCTCCCAGGGGGCCGTGGATGGCGACGATGGCGTCGCCCGAGTAGTCCCAATCGGTGATGGCGTTGGAGTGGGCGGACGTCACCATGACGAACGGACCGTACCCCGGGCTCGGCGGCATGGCCAGGAGGGCCACGAAGAACTGACCGGTCGGGGTCGGGTACTGCGGCAGACCGACCCCGGCAGGCATGGTGACCACCCGCCGTCCCTTGTCGAACAACGTCAGGTGGGTGGTGGCCAGGTCGACCACAATCCGGTAGGGCGTGGCGCTGTAGGAGAGCCCCTGTGCTCTGATCCACGCGGTCGACTCGTTCGGCCGCTGGGCCAGGCGGACCTGGAGATACCCGGGCTGCTCGGCGATGACCGGGAGGACCGACGGTGCACCCTGCCACGACCCCGGCACCGTCCCGCTCGCTGGTCCGCCAGGCGTCAGGTACGAGGGAACACTGGCGTGGAGCGTCACCAACAGGGTCGACCCCGGAGGTGCCGTCGGCTCGCTCGCTGCCGCGCTCTGCGCGCGCGCGCCGGTCGGGCGGGCGGGGGCCCGGGACGCCGTCGCCGACGTCCCGCACGCGGCCAGCAGCGCCGCGCCACATACGACGATCACCGGGATCCGCAGCCGAGCACGTGGGTGCCGGTCCCCCATCGGCCGCGGACCGGCAGGTCGGCGATCCGAGCCCCCCGAACGCATTTCCGGCCGACGGAACATCACGACCGGTGCGTCAGCCGACCAGGACTTCACGGATCACACATGCGAGACCGGTCTTGCCGGGCAGCGCCGGTGTCGTCGCCCAGTTCGTCGTCTTGCCCGGTTGGACCGTCGGCACGTGGAGCACCTGCGTCGCCTGGACGGTATCCCCCGTGGCCGTCACGATGTCCACTGCGATCACGTACGCGCGCGGTGTCGCTGCCGAATTGGTCACCGTGCCGCTGGCCACCCACCCGGTCCCCGGGTTGTCGGTGCAGCTCACCAGCCGGGCGTCGGTCCGGGCGTTCTTCGCAGCGCTGTAGGGCGGGACCACCACCGAGGTCGTCGGGGCGGAGGCCGAAGACGGCTTGGTCGTGCTCGTCGTCGCCGGAATCGCCGCGTTCGAACTGCACGCGGCGAGGAGGACGGCCAGGCCAGCACCCGTTCCGATCACCCGTAGAGACCTACCCGATAGACGCACGCTCTTCACTGGCTCCTTCGTGGATTGTGGTCCGGGACTGCCCGGGACGGGCACGAGTGTGTCCCGGATCCCGCTTCACGGCGACGTTTCGCCGGTCGGATCCGGATGGCCGACCATTGGGTCACCTTACTCAACCGGTCACCTGCACAACGACCGGTGTCACCGGGCTCACGGGCGCCTCGGGGGCCACCGGCGCCGGTTGCGGTGCCGGTGGCGCCGGGACCATCGACGTCGCGATGACCACCGCCGAGCTCGAAGAGACGACCTTGACCGAGGCTCCGAATGTGGCGGTTCCCACTGCGACCGCCGTGCTCCCGACGCGTCCTGCTGCCACATCGCCCGCAGTCGTGACATACGACGCCGTGCAGGTCTCCGTCGCACCCGGGGCGACGGTGGCGGCCGGACACGAGATCGCCGAGAGACCGACCAACGGGTCCGTCACGACGACCGAGTGCAGCGTCACATTTCCGGTGTTCGTGACCCGGTAGGAATAGACGATCGTCTGGCCGGCCGCACTGAAGGACGACAGGTTCGCCGTCTTCACCAACAGGATCGCCGGGGTCTGGGTGGCGGGCACGCTCACCGAAGAGGTGGCCGTCACCTTCGTGGCACCCGGAGAGGTACCGGTAGCCGTCCCGGTGTTGTTGATCGAGCCCGCATCCACGTCCGCTTGCGTGGTGGTATAGGTGGCGGTGCAGGTCTCGGTGGCTGCCGGGGCGAGGGTGGTGGCAGGGCAGGTGATCGCTGACAGGCCCGCCATGGGGTCGGTGACCGTGACCGGGTTCAAGGTGACGTTGCCGGTGTTCTTCACCACATACGAGTAGGTGACCTTGGTGCCCGGGGCGGAGAACCCGGTGATGTTTGCCGACTTGACCACGGTGATCGCCGGGGACTGGGTGAGCGTCACCGTCACCGTGGTGGAGGTGCCGGTGACCGGAGTGCCCTTGGGGGGCGTGCCGGTGGCGGTGGCGGTATCAGCCACGGCCCCGGCAGTGAGATCCGCCTGGGTGATGGTGTAGGTGCCGGTGAAAGTCGCGGACTGACCGGGGGCCAAGGCGAGGATGCCAGTGCCGGTCGGGCACGTGCCCCCACCGGTGACCGACGAGCACGTCGGGCCCGAGGTGAGCGCCCCGGCGGGGGCGACCGGGTGGTCGGTGACGCTCACGTCGGTCAGCCGGACGTTGCCGGTGTTGGTGGCGACGAAGGCGTAGTCGATTGCCTGGCCCACCGCGTTATAGGGACCAGAAGAGGTGGCCGACTTGGTGACGGTGATGGCCGGGGACTGGGTGACGCCGACCGTCGCACCCTGGGGGGCGGAGGTGATCGGCGTGGTCGTGAGCGGCGGGGTGCCCGAGGCGGTGGCCGAG
>Ga0080006_1184230_pt1 | contig 37679 bp, 30 predicted proteins | sample RS3BMetagenome_FD_69209 | JGI IMG/M metagenome (GOLD analysis project Ga0080006, IMG submission 69209) | Ferric oxide microbial mat and aquatic microbial communities from Rainbow Spring, Yellowstone National Park, USA - RS3B (SPADES... ...
GTCGGGCGTGGACAGTCGTGGCGGCAACCGCGCCTTAGACAAATCATCTCCGACAGTTGTGCAGATGCCTCCGCGCCTTTTTGGATCGGCCACCTCCTACTGCTTCCAACTTTCTCTCATATAGTTCGACTTGGACAGATTGTTCAATAAAGTGCTCTCTTGTCTATGATGGAGGTCTATTCTCCAGTACCGCACATCTCCGTATTTTGATAGCGGCATTAAAGTCACGGTTCACAAACTCCATACGTTTCGTGCCGTTGGGACTTGTACTTACTAATGCAAGTAGTCCACGAATTTTTGCCCTCCTTTCCATTTGCTCCTCCGTCAGTGGTCCGTACTTTGCTATATCCTCAGGGCTCCGTTGGCACTTTTCCATCTCCACTCTCTGAAGTATACAGCCCAGCTCATGGTGTGTATACGATGTTCGGAACTCAACTATCGATACTGTAACAAAACGCCGTGCACACTCTTTGTACGTTCTCGTTGTTGGAGCTGGTGTACACCCTTTTCGGATCTTCCAGCGCCCTGCTCCGTACGCTACGACGAGCCTCTGACTTTCATCCTCCTTCAGGGCGCTCAACTCATTACAAAAATTCGCGAACGCATGCTGCTTCCCACAGTATAGATTCATTCGCAAACGAGCCCAGCGGGGCTTGGTATACTCCTCCCACAGCGCATCCCAGTGGGCAATGCGAACTTCCATGAATTTCCGAAAAGCCTCAAAGTCCGCTCCTCGCCTAGTCACCTCGCTTAAAGCTTCCAGGTGATCCTTCATTCCTTCGTTCCAAGCCTCAATTTTCTTCCTTGCATTCATTGTACCGGATTCTCGATAGTATCTTGCTCCCGAGAACCTCAAAAGGCGCATGTCCTTCTGACGCAAGTTACCATCAGTACCATCTTCTGCACGCTTCGGTGCTGCGATGGTTATGATATGTGTGTTTCCGGGGTCCGCGCCAACGACAAAGTCGTTCTCCTGCACTTTCTGCACCGCAGGACCCGCCTTCTTCGTTTCTTCATGCTTCGCCGCGCCAACCATAAAGGCGTTATCCTGCACCTCCTGCATCACAGGATCCGCCTCCTTCTCATCTTCATGCTTCGCCGCGCCAACGACAAGATCGTCATCCTGCACCTCCTGCGCCACAGGACCAGCCTCCTCCTTTTCTTCATCCTTCGTGACGGGCGCAGCCGAGGGCGGAACTGGCCGATCTTTCTTCAACCACCGATAGTGTACATACAATGCTACTCCATCGGTTTCAATCACCCCAGTGAACAACTTTTGCTCGCTCGTTTTGAGACGTTTGAAATTGAAGGTGTTCTTCCAGTAGGTTTCCCGGTTTTCACCGGTGAAGCCCTCCCTGCTAACATCGAACTCCGGACTGTTCTCCCTCATGATGCCGTAGAGGACGCCGGAATCGATACTCACAAAGTGTGACTTGATGTTGCATAACGCACCGACGTTGAAGCGCTTCCCCATCAGGACAGCCTTCCGTCTCTCCTACTCTTCATTTGTCTCTTCACTCAGCTTCATTTCCGCCTTGCGTTCGAGTTCACAGTCCAGAAACACGAAATATCGCAGGATGAAGCGATAGTATCTTTCCTTATCTTTTTTCAACTCTGATATCTTGTCTGTTGAATTCGCCAACCCCAGTACCGCACGGTGCTCTTGTATAACCGCACGGATTACAGAAGCATAATTCGTGCACGCGTTTGATGCCTTCTTGTCGACAAATTCGACCTCATCTTCATGCCTGCGATCGTTCGTGATGCCGTTGATCATCGCCCCTTTCCCATTGCGCGAGATGCCCGGGTAGAGTGCAAACACGGCGCGTATCATGAAACGTTCGAGGTTCGTTGTCAAATGGTTCTTCAGGTTCGTGAGGTACTTCATCGCCCCATAGCTGTAAATATCCCGGTCACCCTTGTACCGAGTACCGTTGAAGCTGTAAAAGGGATGTTTTTCGTGGAAGCCATGGACTAGCACATTTTCCTTCCGCGATTCCTCTGTACCAAGTATCAGCTGACCTATACACGTCTTATCGAAAAACTCGTCCGGAATCTCGACCGTTTCCATGTGCATCACATCACGATACATCTCCCTCACCAAATGCATCAGTCCTGACGACGCCTTGACAATACTCTTGGTGTACGAGTCGACACGTTTTACGATAGCGTCTCGCAACTATTCCCTGTGGGAATCCATGATATGTCCAAGAAGGAAGGTTTTCACCACCTTCTCGTTGTACAGTCGTCTTTCTTGCCGCCTTCGACGTAGGGCCTCTCCCTTTCGGTTCTTCTTCTCTTCCTTTTCTTCTGGACTCGGCACTGTTTTTTGTTTTTTCTGGCAGCCTGCGACCCTGGGCCTCCAGGATCGTGGACATGCTTTTCCATAGCTTTCCTTTTTGATTTTTTTGGAAGAAGAACGCTCTTTGAACCCTTCTGTTATATACTGCAAAAAAAACTCTAGACTAGACTTGTTTGAAGTTTGAAACAAAAACGAACTGAAAGGCTGTACTTTGCAATGACCTCAACGAAAATACAACTTTTAGAACAGAGCTACACGAATGAGATCGAGATCGCGTCTCTCTTCAACGACGGCACGCACATCGTGTCAGTTAACTGCGCGATCTCCCAAGCGCGCTCGCTATGCGCAATGCGTGCACCGCGCGAGACGCTACTCGGATCGATGAAGGACACGTGTCCGACGCCGCATTGGCACATGCGCGTTAGCATCGCACTGGAGCTGAAATAAAGTATCATAGACCGGAAACTCACGTTGAACGATCTCTTGCTATAAGCTATGTCGCTCGTGCACATCGCAGTACGGACCTGACATACATGGAGATGTAGGGGCCTGGCACGATACCCCTCGACGCTTCTATCAAAAGCGTAGTCACGGTAGCATCTTACGCTTGTGCGGGTAAGGTATGCATCACACCAGCTTGGAAGGGTTTCGTTCGGTTTATTGATCGTAAATAAAGTAGGCACAGTCGTATAACCAAGTATGAATATACGTTTATTCTCTATGCTTGTTATGCATGCAGCGCAGACGCTGGAATAAGGAACTGACCTGAATTTTGTCTCTATCCTGCGTTATGTTCCGGAACTGATGGCACTTCAAGTCATTTCCATGCTACCGTCATTGTCCAAGTTATGGTGCCCGCTACTCTCCCGGATCCGGTGATCTCCGCAGAGGTAAAGCACACACATGTACCGTCCATACCTGCCATGACGTTTGAGCCTTGCGTCTCGCCTGGCACCATGGAGGCACCAGCACCACAGCGCCCCGTACGCGCTAGATCGCAACGAGTCTCTCCCGAAGCGCATTTTGCTGACACACCGGGGTTTCGATGGATCACGGATCCAAGTGCAGATCCCTCATGTGGCATGGAGGCATGGTCCATGCATGCAGAGGAGTTATCCGTATGTCGTTGCGATGTGTGCGCTTCCACACAGGTGGCCCCAAGTATCGAACAGAAGCATATGCAGAACGCTGCAGCACTGTCGTTGACAAGTATCGCTACAATATGGGGCCTTTAAGACCGTCAGGTACGCTGGCTTGTTTGCGATTCTGTCAGACGAAGGTTGGTGACTTGGTTTTTAAAGAGGCAGCATGGCGTGAGCAGAGGCCGCGGTACTCGCGCAGGCACCATGACCTTCGATTGGAGCCATAGGTGTGGGTCAGCGTCCCGAAAAGCGATCTGAAGAACAACGTCTGTGTTATGGGTCGAAAGCGGCTGCTTTTGTACACCACTGGGCGCAGCAAATAACGACACTTTAAGAACGATGCTCGCATCTCTGCAACGGACCCGGTTTGAGGCGACTGCCCCTGCAGGCACACGATTCGCCACGCGGTTGCGCTTCTGATCGATGTTGTGCTCGATGAGCGTGGTCACGCATTGCGACCGGTAAATAAGAGTATCTTTCCTTACCTTCAAGACTGGCATGCAACCGCGTTTGTGCTCACTAAATGTCTTATTCCAGAACCTAGTTGCACCTGTCGGAACAAGCATTTCGTTCAGTTGCTGGGGTGCGGCTGGTGCATCATTGTGGTTTGCAACGTGCTCTAGAAAGACGCGCTTGCGGTGCGCACTGCCGAGTGCCGTGCGGGTAGCGAACGAACGCAGTGTCTCTTATGAGTGACGAGAATCCGTGCGTAGCGCTGCTCATTCCTCTCCGGACTGGAACGCTGGTGTCAAAGGCGGTGACTCGCAGACGGGAATCTAGTGCTCGTCGCAGGAACCGTTGTGGCACTAGACCGCACAGCTCCCATGACGCTGCTATACGCAAACACGCTGAAGCAGTCAGGCGACGTTCCCTATGTCAAGTTTTGCACCAGGACGCGTCCAGATGTTGCCACTACCGCATGTAGATTTCGAGCTCGTTAAAAAAAGAACCTTCTGGCCCTGCCAGCTTGGCGGATAGATCCCATTGCCAGATGCGTTCACCCGAATCCAAGCGAATGGACGCGGCCATCGAAAAATGCATCACGTGATCGCACATCTCGACAGGTGAGCCACCTACCTATGCAGGCATTAGAAAATGCATCAACTAACGGTACTGATCGACAGGTGAGCAACCCACCCGCGCCTGCATCAGTATACGCATCACGTCATCACACACGGTACCGGAGGTGAACCTTCGGCGCGGTTAAGATTCCGCTCAGGTATTCCAAGCGAGACAGACGGGTACTCTAGCGAGATCGCTGTCAAAATCCTCAAGAACCGGATAGGGGGCATTATCATCCGAGCGCGGGTATCAGCGACTCACGAGAGCGCGCCATCTGCATCCACCTCATCCGGCCACAAGTCATAGCCGAAATTGATATAGTCTTCCGCGTATAGTCGCTGGATGCGCTTTGCTAGGTCCTCACTAACGTACGCCCGCAGCTTGGCATTCGCGGATCGCGCATGTGCGGCCTGCTGACGATGCGCTGCGGCTCGTGCGTCTTGATCCTGGACCCAGCGGCGTCCGTCCTCGTCGAACATATCGATAAAAAGTTGTCTCAACGCGCTGCGATTCTCAACTTTCACGACGTAATCATACAATTGACGGGGTATAAAACGAAAAAGACAAAACCCCGACTGAGGTCGCCAGTGCTCATCGACCCAGTCCCAGTTTTTCCGATACCGACGTGCAACGTCTTCCAAGATGCTTACAAAATGCTCAAACGATGTTACAGGTTGCCGCTGCAGTGGACGACGCCAAAGTTCCCTCTGGCCAACAATTTTATCCAAGTACGCTGATAGGAGGCGTGATAGAGGGTGTCGCACCACAGCAGCGTACCTCCAGTCCGGGTGCGTCAGAGCATAATGAACCTGGTCGTCTGAGAGTGAACCCAGCTGCAGCAGGAAGCGTTTGCTGACGGGATGAATATACGAGAAATTCTGCGCATCCGTCGGATTGAGCTCAACGTTCAGCTGCTTGCGCAGGGCGAACGCCCGCAGGTTCGTGCACGCAGCCTTCGGAATACTACAGAGCAAGCGTTTCTCTTTCGGAAAAACAATGACCCCAACGTAGCTGAGTTTCTGCTCCACTCGCCACTCTGGCTTCAGTTTGAGGCTGATGTTGTGCTTTCCGTTCACAAGACGTTCCGCTGCCGACGGAGTTGCGGGCCCTATCGATCCCTGTCCGATAGTTGTGTCCGTTCTCTTTGGGAGCTGCTCAGATGAGAGTGGGCCCCACAGCGCGGAGCGTGATGCAATGTTGAACGCCGTTGACGCCACAGCCAGGCACCACAAAATGAAAAGCACTGTCAGCACCTGTCGCCAGCTCAGCCTCGAAGACATAAACAAACGTATACCCATTCGGCGACTGCGTACTAGCGAAACCCAGCTCATACTATAGTCGCTGGTCCCAGCTAGCGAGGTTTCCCTTCCAACCGTTCAACGCCGACGGAGCGTTTCAAAGGAGAAATAGACAATTTTGGTGGCGCTGCTGACAACTGCGCGCTGGCTCCGTGCCCTCAGTCGGTGGCCTGCGCAGCAGCGGGTGCTGTTCGATCGCGCTGCGATGGTGGCGGCGAGGCGGCGTCTGCCGCAGGCTGCAACGTTTGCCGTGGATGCATCCGGCTAGCGTGCCAGAGCGGGTGACTGACGAGGTTTTTGTTGCTCACCAAGGAATATCGGTAAAAGTGACAGGGATCCGCTTTGTGTGTGACAGATGACAGTGATTCGTGGAGAAGCTGGGTTGCTTCCTCAAGTGCTTCGATAGGCCGGATCAGCCGCACCGCTTTTCGGATCGGGTACAGAACTGCACTCCGTAAATTGGTCGTGTGGGTGTCAAGTCAGTCTGGGGTACGTTTCGTTGTAAGATCAATGGGCTTAAGCAGGTTGTCTTTGGGTGTGGACATACGATTGGAAACAAGGGAAAGCGTTTCAATCTACACGCAGACGCTTCTGTGTGCTTCTCAGTAGTCAGAGCCGTGTTTCGCTGAGGTGTAGCAGCTAGATCGATCGAGCGTTGCTTCGGATACCGAGCGTGCGTCCAGATGCTTGCCGGAGTCCTGGATACGACGCCGCTGCTGCCGATGCCGCGGTTGCTCCCTACACTCGTATCCGATAGAAAAAATGGAACACGGAGCTAGACGCTCTTTTCCCGCATTTCGATTTCGTTTCGGGACTTTTTTTAGGCTTACCCTCCCGGAATTCGAATTGCCGCACTAAAGATTGTAGAGTCGTAGATGGTTTCGGGATTCTCGGTCGTGGCGATTGAGAGGATCGCTGAACGCTGTACTGCTGGTATTTGTGACGTCACCGGAATCAAGATGATTCGCTATGCACTCGAAGACGGATTCGTAAAATAACCGACATCATTATCCAGTGCTTACGGACGAGCCCCCGCTCTTCTATTCTTCTTACGTATCGCATGGTAAAACCTCTTATTCTTCAAGTTGTCGATATTTCGTTTTCAAGGCAACCCATGGGTGCAGCAACTCGTGCCGCGGGATTGAGGCGGACATGCACTCCAATTCGTCCCTTGAAGACGTCTTCTCCACATGATCATGCCGGCATTTCACTGAACTTTTCTCGCTAAATGATCGATTTCGTTCAAACCAGAAATGCATCTCCGGTTCAGGCCACCGACGAAGCGGCATGCAACAGCAGCATGGTACCTCTGAGATCATACGCTGCCGAGACACCGCCATCACTTTTGTAAACATGGAAGAGACTTCTAGAATCGAAATTTAGCCATCGCATCGATCGCTTCCAGTTCAGATTGCTTCTGCTTCTTGCATAAGAGCGGCGTCGACAGATAGAAATTTCTCGACATGATCTCCAGCTTGGATTGCCCTTTTGGTAATTGTTTCACCATGGAAAACGCTGCGTTTCAAGAATGGTCTATCGAACAGAGCAGTGTGCGCTTGTGCATGTAGTGAACAGCGTACTCGCCGCGAGATCGCCCAGAAGAAGCACATGATCCGAAGGGCATCATACCGTGCTCAAAAGTGAGATGCGCATCGAGGCGGGCCTTCTGTATGCGTCAAGGGCAGGTATCGAGCGATGATGCAAGCGTTCACGCCCCACATGTTGGTTCTCGGAGTTCGGCATACAGCGGATACATAGGAGCATGTGACCATATTCAAGTATCGCTGCCGCGAAACGCGCACCGAAGCTGTATACAAAGAAAATTCGTAGACCGCAACTTCCACCTGGGCATGATATGTGTCGGCAACCGCCGCAAGCAGCGAAACGGCCGGGACAGGAAAGATCAGCTTACGTAAAGCCGGAGATAACAGAGAGGCAAAGAAAATGGTCACAAAACCTGTCCAGAAAGGCTGGCGTTGATGGCAATGAGAACAGCGTCCCAAAACTGTATTGTGTACGCCCGTAATCGTGGACTCGTTCCATGGTAGTCTTCTGGGGATGTAGCGACGACAGCAGCGTCAAAGAGATGTCGCACCGCTTCACGCGCAATGTCCGACGATCATGAGAGGTAAATGAATATCCACTCGCAGACGCCTCCCAGTCTTTCTCGACCGGCCTGCTTCTGTCGGTTTCAGCATCTCCCTACACATTTCGACGCTGAAAGGCTGTCCAGCAAAGTTGGCTCGCGTCTGCTCCGCGGGTCTCTTCTTCAGCACCGCGCATCTTCGGATACTGATAGCAGCGATAAGGTCTCGGCTCACAGACTCCATGCGTTTCTTGCCGCCGCCTGTACACGGCAATGCGAATAGGCCTCGAACTTTCGCCCTGCTTCCCATTTGCTCTTCCGTCAACGCTCCGTACTTTCTTACATCCTCGGGGATCCGCTGACGCTTTTCCATCTCGACCCTCTGAAGTGTACACATCAGCTCGTGGTACACGTAGGACGTTCGGAATTCATCTGTAGGTATCGTGACGAAACGCCGTGCGCTCTCCTTGTACGCTCGTGTCGACGGAGCTGGCGTAGTCCCTTTTTTCGACGCCCAGCGCTCTGCCCCGTATGCAACACGAGCCTTTGACTCTCGTCCTCTTTGAGGGCGTTCAGCTCGTTGGAAAAGTTGGCGAATGCACGCTGCTTCCCACAAAAGAAGCTGATACGCAGACGAGCCCAACGGGGCTTTGTGTACTCTTTCCACAGCGCCTCGTACTGAGAAATGCGAACTTTCACGAATTCCCGAAAAGCTCGAACGTCCGCCCGACGGCTCGTCACCTGGCTGATCGCTGCTAGGTGTTCTTTGACTCCTGAGTTCCACTTCTCACTCTGTATCCTTGGATTCCTTACCCAGACTCTCGGTAGCACCCAGCGCTTGAGAACCTCAAAAGACACATGCCTTTCTGACGTAAGTTACCGTCAATGCCGTTTCCCCCGCGTTCGAGTGCTGCGATGGTCACGGTATCCGTGTTCCCGGGGTCCGCGCCAACGACAAAATCGTTGCTCTGTACCTGCTGTGCCACAGGGCCCGCCTCCTTTTCTCCACGCTTCGTCAAAATCGACAACAAAAACGGAATAGCACTATCCGCCTTCAACTGTCGATCGTGCACATACATGGCTACTCCATCGGTTTCGATGACGCCTGTGAATACCTTTTGCTTGCTCGCATGGAAACGTTTGAAATCGAAGATATTCTTCCAGTATGTCTCCCGATTTTCGCCGTTGAACTCTATGTTCCTTACATCGGATTCTGGACAGACCTCCTTCATGATGCCGTCAACGGCTGTGGAGTCGATAGTCACGAAATGTGATCTGATGTTGCATATTGGAACCACGTTGAAGCGCGTCCGCAGAAGCGCCGCCTTCCCTCTCTCTGACTCTTCATTTTTCCCTCACCCAGCTCCTTTTCGGCCTTGCGTTCGAGTTCTCAGTCCGAAAACACGACATAGCGCAGGATGAGGTGATAGTATCTTTCCTTATCTTTTTTCGTATGTGCAACCTTTTTGCTGGGTTGACAAGCCCCAAGACTGCACGGTGCTCTTGTAGAGCAGCACGGATTCCAGAAGCTTCGTTGTTTCTCCTGCGTGATGTCTTCTTGTCGACGAATTCGATCTCATCTTCACGCTGGCGATGGTTCGTGATGTCATTGATCAAGGCCCATATCCCTCTACTAGATAGGTCCGGGTAGAGTGCAAACACGGCGCGTATCAAGGAACGTTCGATGCTCATGGTCAAGTGGTTCTTCAGGTTCGTGAAGGACTTTTTCGCATCGTCGGTGTAAATATCCGCCCCAGCCTCGTACCCTCTACAGCTGAAGCGATATTCGGCGTAATTCTAGTGGAGAACGTGCACTCGCTCGTCTCTCCTCGTCGTTCTCCCTGTTCCAAGCATCAGGTTGCTGATATATATCATATGGAAAAATTCCTCCGGAATCTCGACTGTTTCCATGTGCGTCAGGTCGTCGTGCATCTCGTTCACCAAATGGATTAGTTCTGACGAGGCCTTTATATTACTCATGGAGCACGAGTCGACACGGTTTCTGATGGCCTCTCGCAACTTTTCCTTTTACGGATCCATGACATGTTTAAGAAGGTAGGCTTTCGCCACCGTCCAGTCGTACTGTTGTCTTTCCCGCAGCCTTTTCTGCGTGGGGCCTCCTGCCTTTGCTTCCTTGTCCTCTACTGTTCCTCTAGACTCGGCACTGCTTTTTGTCTTTTCCGGCAGCTGGCAACAGCGGTCCTTAAGGATCCTCTATTTGCATCCCCATAACTTTTTTTATTTTTGAAAACGAACGCACTTTGAACGGATCTGATATGAACCGCGAAAAATCACTTGAATAAACTGAACTGAGGCTTGAAACACGATTGGATTGAAAGCGCACACTTTGCTATGACTTCTATGCAAATACAACTTGTACTTTAGAGCAACAAGCTAATGATCAGAATTGCATTTCTCTTCAACTGCGAGATACGAATCGTGTCTCATTCCTGCCAGATTTGGAGGTGCGCGGATCGACCGCGCTTTAGAAAAAAGAACAGATACGAACCACTAGCTAGGAAACACAAGTTCTTTGGCAATCTACGGTAAACGTTTCAAGGGGAAAAGGTGTCCACATTGTCGAAAGTTTACCTTCTACGCGGAAAGTGCCGCAAGCCGGACGAGTCTGCGCGTCTTGCGCTTCATGCTCCCTCCAGTGTTGGGTGATGTTGTAAGATATGAGCTGCTCTTGTGCAATCCGGTTTATTCTGGAATTCGGAGCAGGTATGCTGCGTCTGCGTGTTGCCCTGCTCGCAGGATTATCCGAGTGTATCGCTTCGCGCTGTCGCAGACACTGGGTCTGTATGCCGAGTTTCCAGACTCCTAGAATGATTATGTACTCAGACCCCGTGATGGGTAAACGAAGTCTCGAGACGATGCCCTAAGTGGTATGGCAAAGCCATTCTGTAACCGTGATGTTCGGCATCAGCGGTATAGGCGCTGATGTAGGTGTTCGTAGCAGATACTCTGCGAACGATAGAACGTACAAACCGGCCAATACATCCGAGAGGAGGTAATGGAACCTGGAGTCATGGTGCAGCAGTATGATGGACGCTTTCCCGAAAGCCATTATCCAATGATCCTGCAATCTAGAATCCTTGGTCAATGGAATGGTTCTGTCATCACCGTTAAGGATGTGCAGCCGGGGATCCTGGTCGTCGATGTTGCCTTGTTGTCCCGCAAACTCCATTGCCGAAGATCCGGTACTAAACTATATAATTATGTCCATAGCGGATCCAGGTATCCCACATCGCCAAGGCGCTCTGGGCCGCGATCTCGCCGGCGCCGCCTTGGGCGCAGCAGAGCGCAGCGTCTGACGGACCGGGAGCATTAGCACTGGACGCGAAAGTTTAGGATTAGGATTGACGCCCGCAAGAGTACCTAGATCGTTTTTGTGCGTTGCATCCAAAGGCTAGCTATTCAAAGACTTGCGAGTATGGGCTTTGTCTCGGGACGTGCGCACAACGGCCGTGCGCTTTCCGGAAGCACGAAGCCAAATGACACAACGTGCTCTTGCTGTAGGGTCAGTGCCCTCTGGCGAGCAGGTCCAGGCCACAGACTTGCGAGGCGCAGTGCTATCGAGCGCGCGCTGCCACGGCCAGGAGTAGCTAGGCCTAGAGCCCGCTCAAAGGGAGCAGCACTTGAGGTGCAACTGCGCACTCCAGGTAGAGCGCCGTCACCCAGCGAGACCTTGGAACCTGACTCGAGTGTCTCGGAAAGGAACCGAGACGCCGGCGCGCTCCCAGCGCTAGACGAAACACAGCGTCAGGCTGCTTACCGGAAGCTGCGCGATCCTTGGTTCTATCCAAAAGGCACACTGATGCGCACTTTCGGCTGGGCTTCTGTTCCGTCCATATGGGAAACACTTGCCGAAGCGTACAGCGAGATCACGGCTCTCATCGACGAGCATAATCCATACCGCCAGAAGATAAGCTGGACGTATGCGGAGGTTCACGAGGAAATCCGAGAGTTGGCTGCAGGTCTTCGCCACCACGGCCTAACGAACCTGCAACCGGGAGACATCGTTGCACTTTTCAGTGAGAATAGCGCACGCTGGCTCATAACCGATCAGGCGCTCATGTGGAATGGTGCGGCGTCGGCAGTGCGCGGGACTGCTGCACCGCTCGATGAACTCGCCTATATTCTCGAGCACAGTGATGCTTGCGGGCTTGTCGTTGATACGCCCACCGTATTGGAAAAACTCATTCGAAACGAACAGGCCACTCGCTGCCTGGCGAAACAGGTGCGATTTATCATGGTATTATGGAATAGAAAAGGTGCAATCGCGGAACCTATTCGTTCAGCGGTCGGGTCGGTTCCAATCTATACCTACGAGGAGGTCACGGAAACCGGGCGAGCGAAAGTGCGAGATGCCCTGAACCGTACGTCGAGATCGCCCGCAGACGCTGAAATGGAGCGGGCGCTTTGGCGTCCCATCGCAGAACGTGAGATGTTAGCGACGCTGGTGTATACCTCGGGAACGACGGGCCAACCAAAGGGCGCTATGTTGACCCATCGCAACCTGCTCCACCAAATCATGGCCAATTCTTTCTCCAGGGCATGGCGACCGCTGCTACCGTCGCAGGACGCATCCGCTGGAGACGTCATGGTGAATATTCTACCCTGCTGGCACATTTTCGAAAGAATCGGAGAACTTTACGCCCTGAGTCGCGGCGTCTCCATGGTATACAGCAAATTGTTGCACTTCAAAGAGGATCTCGCACGTCACCGACCCCATCTCCTTGTTGGGGTACCACGTCTTTACGAGAGCATTTATCAGGGAATCAAGTCGCAGCTGATGAAGCAGGGTCGATTCCGACGTGCACTGATCTTTGGCCTCTTGGGCATCAGCACTCGGTTTGTGCAGTGGCGGCGGATTCGAGACGGGGCCCTTTTTGATCGCCACGTCTCGACGCTGGAGCGCATATATGCAGGACTTTGGACGTTGCTGCTGTGGCCGTTGCATATGCTCGCAAACCTCATCGCATGGCGTCAACTGCGGCGTATGGCGCTCGGCGGGCGCGTGCGTACCCTAGTGAGTGGAGGTGGCTCCCTTGCCATGTTTCTGGATGACTTTTTCGAGGCTATCGGCGTGTTGCTAATCGTGGGTTACGGGCTCACAGAGACGAGTCCGGTTCTAGCCAATCGACTTCGAGAGCACAACATTCGCGGGACGACGGGGCTAGTGGTGCCCGGCACACAAGTCAAAATCGTGGATCCTGAAACGCGTCAGACCCTGCCACCGGGTCAGACTGGTATCATCTGTGCCCGGGGAGAGCAGATTTTCCAAGGCTACTACAAGGACCCTGCGGCTACTGCGCGCGTCATTGACAGTGAAGGATACTTCGATACTGGCGACCTAGGGTTCTTTTCGCAGTACACCGGTGATCTGGTGATTGCCGGCCGACTGAAAGACGTTATCGTGTTGAACAATGGCGAGAATATCGAGCCGACGCCCATTGAAGACGCGATGCTTGGTTCCGACTATATTGATCAAGTGATGCTCGTGGGCCAGGACCAACGGGCGCTCGGTGCTTTGATCGTGCCTAACCTGGAAGCACTGGCGGTGGACGGCCTTGTCTCCGCGGAGACACGTGAGCGAATTCAGTCACTGCAGCGACAACGTGCTAGCTGCGAACGTGCGGAGGCCGCGGCGCTAGACGCTGCGCTCGCTCGCGAGGCTGCAGCCATGGAGCAGGATCCACGTCTCAGGGAAGCGCTGCAACGAGAAATCACGAGTCGGGTGGAGGCTCGGAAAAACTACCTTGCGATTGAGCGGGTGTCACGTTTCCGGATTCTATTGACTCCATTTACTGTTGACGACGGGACCCTGACGCAAACGCTCAAAGTACGACGCAATGTGGTAGCAGAGCGCTATGCTGAGCTCATTCGTGCCATGTACGAGTCTTGAGGCGTGCGCGCTGGCGCTTCAACGGAAATGTGCAGTTCTACCGCAACCGTGAGCTGCATGATCCGGTTGCGCTCTTCAGTCAGTCTGCGTGCACGAGCGCTGCTGTGCTGTTTTGGCGCACAACAGCAACCTCTTCATCGCACCTGGAGAATACTTCGTCGATGAATAGCATCTCCATGCGTGAGCGTTCTATATCAGCGCTGTAGCATTCACCGCTTTTACTGAGAAATTCGCCGGCACCTGGGCACACAGCAACGCACCGGACCTGTCATATCATGCTCTGCCCCGAGGCGTCGCTCGTCACACACACACACATCCAGGGTGTTCCTTGTCCAGGCCTCACTTGAATAGGAGAATCAGCAGCGTTTTCGCCTCCTATGCCAAGGAATTGCGCATGCATGCATCGGCCAGCTCCTCGTACATGCCTTTTCGGAGCGGATCGACCATTGGGAGCTCTTCCCCGAGGATACGCGCCGCTTCCTTGTGCTGTCCGAGGTTCATGAGGTGCCGAGCTTTGGCCTCTAACGCCCACCTCGCTGTAGGTTCAAGTTCTAGCAAAGCGTCCAGGAGATCGAGTTCCTTCTCCAGATAATGACGATGATCGTGAGCTTGATTTTGCGTGTGGGATGCCTGGTCGAGGTGTCGGTGCTGCTGCAGCTGCTCCATGCACCAGTGATAGTAAAACCAAACAGACTGATCGTTCGGTTCCGTATACATGACCTGATGAAGGGCATCGAGCTCTTCCAGCCAGTCAAAGTCTTGCGGTGCTTCCTTAACCGCTATGCTGCGATAATGATAAGCCGTGTAATTACAGCTGTTTTGATCCAGGACTGTGCGCGTGATGTGCAGCAGGCGCTTCCCCGCTGCTGCGCCCGCTACAGGTGCACCGCCTTCCCCGCACGACGACGATGACGACGACAAATCGAGGCCGATGCCCTTTGTCAGCGTCAGCACTTCGACCAAGTGGCGCCACCCGAGAAAGTTGCGATCATCCAGAGCGAGCAACTGTTTGCAAAGCGCCTCTTCTCTGGCGAGGTAGACCTGAGCCAGGTCCAGCGGTACTATCCACGGTGGTCGCCACTGACAGTTTCCAAGTCCAGGTACCGCAGTGGATGTACTGTCGGGTGACAGTGGCAGTACTGCGCGTAAAAGCCACAGCCGGTGCGCCCACGTCGCGTATGACTTGGGGTTCTGCCGCAGTGCTGCCTCGGTGACGCGAAACTCGGCCTCAACTTGCTCCCGGAGCGCCGGCGGAGGCGATAAACCAGCATTTTCCGACGCTGTAGCAAGTTCCAGACGGTATCTCTCTACCAAGCAAGCTTTCCGCCGGTTCCACAGCGAGTACTCCTCCGGGTTACGTAAAAGCACGGGTTCCGAGCGCTTGAGAAAGCACTCTCGCGATAGAGCGTAACGCTGTTGCAAAACTTGCCGAGCCTCAGCACTCCATTGTTCATAACGTTGTGCCTGCTCAATCGTTTGGTTCCAGGTTCGACGGACTCCGTGCATTGACCCGCACCGTGTAGCCTGGCAAGCGCTGTTTATAAGCCTCGAGCCGCTGCTGCACACCAGCACTGGCGCTCGGCGACTCTGTACGAAGAGGTCGGTCAACTGTGCAGACGCCCACGAAAAAGATCAATTAAACGCTCATGAAACGTAAACGCGTTTGTGCTATAGACCTAGAATCCTCGACCAGAGTTGCTGGCCAAAGCACCTGCCCGTTCCTGGGACTTCAAGTCCACTCCGTAGAGCAGGTAGCGCTCAGTTTCGCAGATAGCGGACAGGTACGAACTGGCAGCGGACGGCTGCGCGCACCGAACACGCTCGCGTGGCTGGCACCCGCTGAGCAGGTTGTGCTTTCACGACTACGGGAGACTCGGGATAGGGCCCTTTTCTGATAGTGGTGTGGCTGCTTCTTGGGTAGCAGTGCACTCTTACACAGAAAGAAGATAATTTTTCGCACCACCTGGCGGCTCTACGGCAACAGCACCCAGCTAACCGGTAGACCGGCCGCCGAGGGAACCCCAGTCAGCGCTGCGCTCTCGCGGCAGAACACAGCTTGGAGAGACCAGTTGCGGTTAGCGCAGCGACCAGGTCGGGAATGGGCTCAGGCACCAACGAGGCGGGGTCAGGGCTTGATTCCATTCCGCCAGCGCCGGTTTTTTATCCTACGGAGGAAGAGTGGTCTGATCCGTTCAACTATGTGCGTCGGATCCAGCGACAGGCGTCTCGCTACGGGATATGCAAGGTCGTTCCACCGGGGAGCTGGAACCCACCAAAGACGGGCTCCCCTGTGGTTCGCTTCCGAACGAAGCAGCAAAATATTCACCAACTGTTTCGTCGCCGAGGTCTCTATGAGCGTTTCATGACTTTTCTGCGGCAGTTCCATCGCGCACAAGGCGACTGGGCGACATGTCGAGCCCAAGTGCCCCGAATAAAGGGCCGGATTGTCGACCTCATGTTGCTGTATCGCGCTGTCATTGGACACGGAGGCTATGAACAGGTGAATCGTTCCGGGTTATGGCGACGTATTGCCACTGTTGAACTCCGTATGATTTGGACAACGTCGATCAGCGCCAACACCAAGGCCCTCTATCACCGGTGGCTGTTGCCTCTGGAGCACCACGAGCGAAAACGTCGGGGTATGCGTGCTATGCAACGGGACCCGCTGGAGCTCGAATTCACGAAGTTCGCTTGCGACACCGAGTGTGCCCAGTGCCTTGTCGAGCACATACGCGAAAACGATACATTATCTACCGGAAATGGACAGAAAAGTATGGGAAATTCGTATGCTCCAGCTGGGGCAACCACCGTGTGCACAGAAGCTGGATTTCCGAGCAACGCGGAACCATGCTCTGCGGAATCGAAGTTGTGGCGCTGCATCCAGTGTGGGGATTCGTGGCATCCGAACTGCTACGCTCAGGCGATGTCTGATTATGGTACGTCTGCGACAGCGCCAAGTCGGATGGAAATCAACCCGACAATGTTCGTTTGTCCTCAGTGTGACGATGACCATAGATTTGGATACACCGAAGGGACGGTTTTTTCTTACAAAGAATACGTTCGCTTCGCACGAGACTTCAAAGCAGCTTGGTTCCGTATCGGTAGCTCGGCGTCGATGAATGATTGCAAAACTCAGGGACCGACGGCCGAAGAGATCGAAGGTGAGTACTGGCGCCTTGTGGACACCGCTGAAGAGCGATGCGAAGTGCTCTACGGGAGTGAGTTGGACGTGAATATCGTCGGTAGTGGGTTTCCGCGGCTCGGTTCAGTGACAACCGAGAAAATGAATGCGGACCAGCTTGCGCTCTGGGAGCAGTACGCGATGCACCCGTGGAATCTGAACATGCTACCGCTACTCGGGAGCTCTCTTCTGCGGGTGCTCTCGGCACGTTACTCGGGTATTACAGACCCATGGCTTTATGCGGGTATGGTGTTCGCAACTTTCTGCTATCACGCAGAGGACTCGGACATGTATTCGATCAATTACATGCACAGTGGAGAGGGAAAGGTCTGGTACGGATGTCCCGGTGGTGACGGCTGTCGCCAGTTCGAGAACGCCATGCGTGACACAGTTCCCGAACTCTTCGCCGCTATGCCAGATCTGCTCTACAACATGATCACCATGGTGAATCCGGCGGTGCTTCGCGAAAAAGGGGCCCCAATGTGCCGAACTGTTCAAAGACCTGGCGAATTCGTCCTGACCTTTCCCCAAGCGTATCATGGGGGCTTCTCCTTGGGCGTGAACATCGCCGAGGCGGTGAACTTCGCGCTTACCGACTGGCTCCCGTACGGACGCCAAGCCATGGTACGTTATCGCGAAATGCGGCGTGAAGCACCGTTTGCGCAGGAGGAAATCATCTTCTCGGCACTGGAACGTCGCGACGTCTGGAGCACAATGGCCCCAGCGGAGCTTGAACGACTCTGTCAAGAGCTGCGCTATCTTATTCAGGAGGAGCTCGCGCTCCGCGAGGCCGCGGGTTGCTTTGGCGGCGTACCGGAGCGTCTCGCGGATCCGCGCGCCCCGACATACGTGTCGCACCAGGGTGGAAGCGATCGGGACACGTGTCCTTCTTGCCGCCAACCCTTTTTCCTAAGTGCTGTCCGTTGTGCATGCATGCCGGAACGTCGCACATGCGTGCGACACGCATTTGCCACTTGTGCGTGTCCTGCCGCTGCCAAAACTCTGCTGTATTTATATTCAGACGCTGAACTGAGGCGTTTGCTGTCTGATCCTTCTCAAGCTGTGTTGCTGGCAGAGCATCGCAAAACCAACGGGGAAACAGGAGCGAACCGAAAGCGCGTCCATAGTGCGTCACGAGCCGACCTCGACACACGTGAGCGGATCGCGAAACAGGCCGCTGGAGGCAGTCCACCCAAAGCCGTGTCTCTCGCCAACGGAGTGGATGGTGCGCCCTCTGTCGCGTGCAAGCGAATGCTTGGAAAGTATTCGGGGGAAAACGGGGTGGAATCTTCGATTCGACCAGAGATCAATCAGGCCTGCAGTGGAAACGACGGAAACCGGGCACTGGAGGCTACGCCCAGTGGCGTGCAATCCGAGTGGTGCACCTCGAACGCAACCAAATGCAGTCGCACGAAGATGCATACGGAACTTTTGGCCAAAACGAGCCAGGTGGAGCAACCATGTCTGGTGAAGTTCATACCGGCTGCTGACGGCCAGGCACCGTCAATTCTACTCTTTCGCGTTCCGTCCGAATGAGCTCCGGAGAAGCGCACGAGCCTAGCGGTCATCCAGCCTATGACGACACCAGTGCTCTGGTGCTAGAGGGAAACCCAGCGAATGCGGCAAGTGATTCGCTTGCTGTATTCGAACTATGCTTACAGTGCTTGATGAAAGTTAAAGAATGGTCAATGACGGGCAAGAGGATGATGCGATACGTGCGCATTCGCAACCTCCGTCTCTCTTCGGGAGAGATCGCGCCCACGTGCCTTGTTATTCACGGGAAAGGTTGAGGCGCTCTTGGCTCGCGTGCCGATGTTTCCCTGGTTCTGAACAAAACGGAGCCTGATCCTCTGGGCACTCTAACGCGACTCGGCCGGTCGCGCTCGATAGGAAGCCACTTTGAACATACAGCACGTGCCGCGTCTCTAAACTGGGACTCGAAGCGCTCTCCACGCCTCGGACAACTGCGGTCGCTCTCTGGACTAGTGGAAGATGAGGTGCAAGTTAGGGACCCGCGGAAACTGCTTTTAAGGCCAGTGTGTACTGAAATCTCGCTTTTTATCATTGTTTGCAGTTTGCTGGTACTCACTTCCGCGGCCGCCGCTGACAAACGGTCCACCCGAGCGCGTACCGGTTTCCGCCTGGCAGAACGCGCGCCTGACGCGCACTCGATCAGGCAGAAGAGTCTGGTTCTCGGTCTCTACCGGCTGCAACGATACTCGTTACACGAACCTGTGCGAATGGATGGGTTCAGAAGCGCTCGCTGCTAAGATATACGCAAAGCAGCGAAAGCTCGTGGAAGCTAGATTGAAGTCCGCGGCTTTCTGCTCTTTTGGACGACAAAATCGGAGCAGTTTTCGCCTCTGGCTACTGCTCCCGACACGCCCGCGCATCAGTTGCGGTAGCGAACGCGTTCGCGAACTTTGTTTGGTCTCGTCATTTTCCTTTCGACTTTGTTGTTGCTTTATGGCTAGCGTGAGAAGTTCTCATGGTTGCTGTGAACGCTCTCGGAAGGTGCCTTTGACTTGGGGCACTCCGTGGGCCGGCCGCTTACTGCTCTCGCTTGCTGTGCTTCGCACTGCATCACGCGCACGGCGGTGCGTACGTGGACCGGAGCTTTCGGTCGTGAGACTCCTTTTATCGACGACAAGCAAGCAGCGTGGGCGAGTTTGCCAGTCAGGTGCCAGGTGGCGATCTACGTCGTGCGGTGGGAGCCAGTCGGGTTTCTGCTCTCTCGCCGACGTGAAGACTCGACCGAGCCCACCAGCGGTCCGCTGCCTCGCACAAGGTCCTGAAGCGGCGTCGGCTTCAGCTCAGTGGTCCGTTCCAGCAAACTCGAGGACTGGTCCATGGACGCAAACAACTGGAATCGAGCGTGCCAACAAGAACGCTTCACCTGCACACGAAGCGGGAGTCATGGCATCGGATGCGCAGGATCAGTCGCTTCCGACGCTCTTTCTGGTGGATGCACTGAGCATCGTGTATCGTTCCTATTACGCATTCCAGAAGAATCCGCTATACAGCAGTAGTGGCATCAATACCTCTGCGATTTACGGTTTCATTCAGACGATTTTGCTGCTGCTGCAAAAGTACAATCCGGAAGCGCTGGCCGTCGTCTTCGACAGCCATACGACAGAGCCAGGGCCGGGGAGTTTTCGGCAGTTACTGTTTCCCAAATACAAGGCCAATCGGGAACGCATGCCGGATGGTGTTCGGGATGCGTTGCCTTACGTGAAACGAGCTATCCACCAACTGGGGTTGCAAAGCTTTGAGCTCGAAAGCTTCGAGGCGGACGACGTGATTGGAACACTGGCCGCACTGGCCAATCACAACGGCTATCGAGTCGTTATTGTTTCGAATGATAAGGATTTCAAACAGCTCATCAAAGCGGGATGGGTGCGCCTTCTACGTCCGACACGCAGTAGTGGGTCTGGTGGTTTTGACGAAGTCACCGAAGCAGACCTTGCCGCCGAGTGCGGGACATCGATTCGACCACAGCAGTATCCTGATGTGCTGGCGCTCGCCGGAGATGCAGTTGACAATATCCCCGGTGTGCCTGGAATTGGGATAAAAACTGCGGCACGCCTTATTCGACAATTTTCGAGTATCGAGGACCTTATCTGTAACCTGGACGCTATCGAACCGCCGCGCATCCAAGAAAAAATCATCTCCAAAGCGGATGAGTTGCTCAGGAACAAGTTGCTCGCCAAAATCCACCAGAATGTGCCGCTCGAAAAGCTTCAGTCAGAGCGGAGCCCTTCAGCGGACGCAGGAAATGAGCTGGTGACTGATGCCCCTGCTTATGACGCAATGTGGATCGCGAGTTGTCGACGAGGTCCGTGGCAGCTCAATGCGCTGCTCACGCTGCTCCGTGAGCTCGACATGGAGGCGCTTTCCCGACGAATTCAGTATCTGGCGAGATCCCTGGGGCAGAGCGACCACGAAAAACGAACGAGCGCCTCAGCTCGTGATTCGCTAGAGACTGGCTTTATGGCAGCACCGCGCGAGCGTCTGGACAGTCCGCTTGCGAACGATGAGGTCATTAACCAGCCGCTTGCATCCGAACAAGAGATACCGCCTGATTCACAGCACAACAACCTTCATGATCACGTGGACGATAGGCTGCAGCCTGCAGCAGGGTCCGCTAGGGATGTACCGTTCACGTCAGTCACCGACGATTCTGCTACTGCTGTGCCTGGTAGCGCACAAGAGTCAACGCGGAGCACGAGCGCCCAGTCTGCCGAGCTGAGGCCGAATTCGGCGTCGGTGCCAGCAAACTGGTCAGCGGATGAGCTATCCATGTACCTGGGGGCGCCCCTGCGGTACCAGATCATGGAAGCAGACGCCCTCTTACATTTCTTGGACGGGAGCGGGACCCACGAGCCCATCGGTCTGTTCATGGCGCATGTGATGCCTGAAACGCGGCGTCGCCCGCGTCATCGTACGAAGGAAGCGGCAGCAGCGCCTGCAGATGCCGTCAACACTGTTCGCCTGTCACCGAACAGCGCTGACGCGACAGCAACAACAACAACAACTACTACTACTAATACGCATACGACAGCAGCAACAGCAGCAGTAGCAGAGCACCCGCTAATTCTCATGGGCATCGCCACCGACCAGGGCAATGCAGCTGGGGCAGTGCTGCCAGCGACCGCGCCCTGGCTAGATACCTGGTTGCGGCAACTGCGGGAGCGTCTCGATCAGGCCCATCAGCGTCATGTCGGTTTCGATCTGAAGCACGTTCTTCGGTTCCTACTAGCCCGCGACGATGTCCGCGCCGACGGCGTCTGGATCGATCCAGCGGTCGCGCATGCTCTGTTGTATCCGGAGGAGGCGTTCGAACGCCCGGAGCTGCTCGCGAAACGATACCTTGGTGACTTGGGCGCTGCGCTCTGGAATCGCTACGTCGAAGCACCGCTGACTAGTGCATCGACGTCTGAGACAAGAACAGAGGCGTTAGCTCTGGCAGCCGCATTCCAGGCTGACTTGGCGCGCCACATTTTCCACCGCCAGGTCACGCGCTTGGATGCCGTGGGCATGCGAGCGCTTGCTTTCCAGGTTGAATTCCCATTGACTCTAGTTTTGGCGGACATGGAGCGCACTGGTGTCTATGTAGCGCAGCAGGAGTTGCGCGAACTAGAGGAAAAAATGGAGCGCGAATTGCGGGATATTGAGACGCAGATCTATGCACTTGCAGGAACAACCTTCAACATTCGTTCTGCGGATCAGCTTGCGCGAGTGCTCTTCGAACAACTCGGTGTTGACGCGCCGCTGAGAACGCCCGGAGGCAAAGCAAGCACGGCGGATCGGGTGCTCGCTGCCTTGGTGCGACGCTACGGCCAAGAAGGAGAGCGGGGTACTGCGGCGCTTGTTGGTGCGTCACCCCGAGAACATGGTGCTGAGGCATCTGCAATCGATGCTTCGAAGGCGTCCCGGGCGGCAAGCATTGCGGCGCTGACCCAGGAATATCGCCAGATTGCAAAGTTGCTGTCGACGTACGTTCGCGGTCTGGTCGGCCACATTGACCCGAAGACGCAACGCATTCATGCTACGTTTCATCAGACCGGTGCGATTACGGGACGTCTTTCGAGTTCCGCACCCAATCTGCAGTCGATTCCGATCCGCAGCACCCGAGGTCGCGCACTGCGGAGCCTTTTTCGGGCGACACCGATCGACACGGTGCATCGTGCAGGCGGTACTGAGCCAGCCGGCAATGTACTCATCTCCGCGGATTACGAGCAAATCGAGTTGCGCATTATTGGAGCATTGAGTGGGGATGCGGTGCTTCTACAGGCTTTTCGTGATCAAGTCGATGTGCACGCGACGACCGCGCGACATCTGTTCGGTCTGCCGTTTGACGCAAAAGTGAGTGCAGCGCAGCGCACCGCCGCCAAGGCGATCAATTACGGGATTCCCTACGGCGTCACTGCTTACGGGCTGGCCCAGAATCTACGAATATCTGTGGCAGAGGCACGAAAGCTCATCAGGGAATACCACGATGCTTTTCCGGGTGTGGCACGGTTGAAGCGGGAGCTCCTGGACAAGGCACGGGCCACGGGATATGCATCGACGCTGCTGGGGCGTCGACGCTATCTGCCAGCGTTGCATTCCCGCAACTACGCCGAGCGTACTGCAGCCGAGCGCGCTGCCGTGAATATGCCCATTCAAGGAAGCCAGGCGGATATGATCAAAGTCGCGATGGTGCGAATCTGGCAAGCGCTGCGTTCGCAGCACCTACGAACCCGAATCGTGATCCAGATCCACGATGAACTCGTTTTCGAGGCACCTGAGTCGGAACTCGCCTCCGTGATGCCTCTTATTCAAGTGCAGATGGAGCGTGCGCTCATCCTGCCGAACGATGTTCCCGTGAAGGTGCGCATTGGATACGGGGTGTCATGGGCAGCTGCGCACGCGCCCTAGTACGCTAGGCCGTACGAGCTTCACAGCAAAGTCGCCAACAGGTGCATGATTAGGGTGCACGGAGCTGGTTGACGGGCGCTGCTAGTATCTGAGGAGTTTCCGGCTTTTTCAAGATGTTTTTGGATGTGCACGCGTGCACGCCAGCGGTCAGTGTGAAATGAATATGGAAGATGGAGCGAATCGCTCGGGAGCTGCTTTTCGATTTCGTGTAAGAGTTTTTCTACATAGATAATCACAAGATTCGAAGTGCAACAGCAATGGATTACGGATGGATGTGCAGGTTTCGGATGCTTCCTCGGGTTGTGCTCAGTGACTCCTTCGACGCTGCGCCGCTGGCATTCGATACGTCACTGGAATCAAGATGTTTCGCGTTGCCCTCGAATGACGGTTCATAAACTGATCGGTACGAGCACCCAATTCATACGTAGAGGCAACCGGTCTTCTCCTTTGCTTGCATGTACCATGCTGCAATGAATCAAGCGTCAAGGATTTGATGTTTCTGTTTCCGTTTCAAGACAAGACACGGGCGGAGCAATGCGCGCCTCTTTACTGACGACAGCGTTCGTCGATTTCATCACTTGGCAACTGTTTGAGCGGCTCAGGTCGAAAGACCACCCAGCTTGTCGCGTGAAGGAATCCGTTCCGATCGAAATACAACTCGTATGCTATGTGTGGACGCCGCGGAAACGGCATTCCTCAGCCGCGTGGTGGCTTTCACAGCAGATGCTCCCAGAGGCACCGGTCTCTTTTGGATAGAATGCAAACGGATGTTGGATTCGGACTTGAATTTTCGCAACGATCCATGGTAGTGTTGCCGAGGTCACTGCTTTGCACGAAGCGAGTGCAGACGTTACCAAGTCGCTCGACTTGTTCTCTAGCCTGGGTATTCCTTGCGGTAACTGTTTCATCACGAACAACATCGCGTTCCACAAATCCTCTATCGAACGCAATAACTCACGTGTGCATGTTCAGCAGACAGCCTAGTCACCGAGAGCATCGCCCAAAAGATGCTCGTGATCGTACGGTACGACGCGGCTCTCGGAAACGGAGCGCTGCATCGAGGAGTGCTCTGGTGCCGTCAAGAGCGTGCTCCGAGAGAGGAAGCGCGCGTGCAGTTGGTACAGGGCAGCATACGGAGCCGGGGTCGTTTTGGACGCATAGCAACATCTGACTGCGGTCGAGTGTCACCGCTGAGCAGCGCGCATTGCTGCTGTATAGGCTAAAGATCAAAACGGGAAGCGAAATGTAAATGACAACCACCGACTGTTCATGAAATGCGTTTAGACGAACCGGAAGCGATTGAGTCGGGGCTTGAACGCTGCTATCAACGTGCTTCTACGGATGACAAGGGAGCTAGAGGGAAAAGAGAGACGACAAGGAGGCAGTCACAGAAAAAGGTCGCCGAGTCTGCCATTCACGACACTGGGGAGACACTTGAACGTTAGCGTGCATGCCCGAATGACAGGACACGATCCATTCTATTCTGAGATGCGTGTTTGATCATACCTAGATGCGTCTGTTCACGACAGCATATGAACAGGGATTTCCGAGCCTACGATCACTGGCATGAAACCTTATTCGAGCGACGTCTACCGAATGCAGTGCACGGGTACCCGGTGGTCGCTTTACGAGTGCAGACTCGGAGCACCTGCTTCGACGCTTGTTGTTGTCGCTGCTGCGGTGTCAGCGTGATCTGCCGCCTGTTCTTCCATGAATCGTGTCTGTGTTGTTCGGTCGGTCTGATTCTTTGTCAACTCTCGCAAGAGCATCGTAGCATAGCTCGACGCTGGCAACTGGAAACAAAGCACACATGATAGGAACCTGGACTCAACAGGTGCGTCATTGACATTCATGATAGACTGAGCATCACGAGCAGGCAGCCCGCTAAGATCAGTGTCTAGCAATGGCTCCCTGGGCGATTCGTGTCGAACAAAGCGGTATGTTAGGCGTTCAGGGCGAACCAGCACGCGGCGATATGTACCACGCATGGTATACTGCTTACACAAGGCGGGCGCGTCGGTGCCCATCAGGGAAACTCCGTAGGTCTCCACGAAGCGCCGATATGCTCGCGCTGCCGCCGGGCACGATATTGCCTCGGTCTGCAGACCAGGCACTGGAACCACCAAATCGAAAATGGTGTAGCGTTGGCTATCAATGTCCGCTTGGGTGACCGGATGGACACTGACTGGAGCGAACCCCGAGGTCGTCGCGTCAACAGTCGCTTTCGACGCAGTACCTGCATTGTCCGCATGCGTCAAGCTTGGTGCCGCAGATTCTGGATCAGTTACGGTATCTGTGGCTGGTGCGGAAGGCGCATCATCATCAACATCACCATCATGATCATGATCATCATCGACAATGGTATCAGCATCGGCGATAGTATGGGCGCTGGGTGCACCTGCAGGGACAGGCTCCAGGACCAGGTCACCAGGATGCAGCTCTTTTGCGCCAAACGCCCGAATGCGTTCGCTAGCCATTTCATTCCAGACGTAGCTCTGAACGGCGTGCAGGTACAAGGTGCGTAAATTTCTCGGCAAACTGTGGAAGATGGCAGGCAAGTCACGTGCTCCGTACTGGCATTCGGCTTGCAACAAGCGTTTCTCCAGATGCAATCCGCGCTGTACAGCACGCGGTAGCGCTGCAAGTTGAGTCAGCGCTCGTGCCGCGTCTCGCTCTCGTAAATACGCTTCCAAAATGGGCCGCACGTAACCCACGCGAAGCGACTGCTGCTCATCGCGTGTCTCCACGAGACTTGCTGTGAGGATCAGATCGAGTGCTTCGCGCCATTTGCCTCGCAACAACGCCAAACCTATATGATGTGTTGGCACACGTCCGGAGCCAAAGCGTTGTAAACCATAGTAATTGATAAAGCCGTGCTCCCGGAGCGATACGATCGCCGAGTCGACCTCTTCCAGCGCGTTCGGGGCAAGCGATCGCAACACCAGTCGGAAATAATTCCCCTGGAGTTGACCTAAGCGCAGGGGTTCCTTTGTGCAGCGGAAACCGCCGACTCGAATTTGCGGGGCTCCCGAGTCCGCGTCGACTTGGCCAAAGGCTCTTTCAACTGCTTTCTCGAGGCGCGCTGGCGTGCATTGCCATATGCGCATCTCTTGGGTGGTAACGCCACGCCGATCCTTGGTGCCGGCGTAGGTGAATGCATTTGGCTTCAGGCCCAGCGAACGTGCTAGACGCATGACGACTTCGTTCGTGTCCAGGTTCTGTTTGCAGAGGAGGAAGCGCAAGTAGCTGCCGCCGTGACGAGCGCAACGCTCCCGTCGATCGCAAGCGCGGCGTCGTTTGGCAGCGCGCAATCGTGCAGCCGACTCCTGAATAGAATCCGGGTCCGAACCAAGAAGTGCACGACCATCTTCGTCTGTTGGATAGACCTGGATTTGATTCGAACTGTTCGTGACAGAAGCAAATCGCGGTGCAAGCACGCGCAGCGCAGTATGACGGGCACGGCGCCGGTCCTTGTCCGGGCAAACCGTGAGGGTCAAGATCGTCGCCCCGGCAGTCGCTGGTGCTGATGCTGGATTCCAGTGGTTTTGCACAAACTCTAATATGCGGTCAGTTTCTTCCGCATCAAATACTGCGCCAAAACACTCACGAAGAGCGTCTAGCGGCAACTCGGCGGTGACGGTGCGCCCCCGAGCGTCACTGTCTGGGAACGCTGAAGCCTGGGGCGCGTGCTCCAGCTCCTGGCGAAGAGACAGCACCTGACCGCTAGAATCCACTTCATGTACGACAAAGTCACTAAAAAGCGTTTTAATGGTGGCGTGGAAGCCAGTATGGTGTGTCACGTACTCTGTGATGCCGAGGGCGTGTTCGCTATGCGCGCCCATCAGAAAAGCTGTGCACGAGCCCTGTCTCTCATAGGAGCACTGCTGCTGTGGAGAATCAACCAGTTGATTTCTTTACACGCACAGCAAACGGGTGCCTGTGGTGTACGCAAGTCGCTGTCGCCGTACGTGAGCGGAAATGAAAAGCTGTGCGTCCTGCAAACGAACCAGTTGCCATACACAGCGGGAGAAGCTCCACGGCGGACGTTTGAGGATCATCGCCAGAGCGGCAGGCCTGCGTCATCGCACGCGTCGGAGGCGCTGCACTGAACAATCAGAAATTTTTTATGAACGAATATGGAAATCATGGTATATTTGGGATTGTCCGCTTCGATCGCTGGCCTGTGGTGCCGCACGAATGTCGCTGCGACGACAACTGCTGCTTGCGGATGCGAAACAGTGAGCACATGGCACCAGTGCAGCGGGATCGAGGGCCATTCCCTCGTTCATACGTTCTGTAGTCGCGTTAGTCCGTCGATGGAGTTGCAAGTGAACAGTTTAGAGACGTTGGAGCCTCAGGAGCACAGCATACCCCGTACACGGGTTGAGGGAGCCGGCGCGCTGCCTATCTTATCACGCATCACGAGCAAACTTTGGGAAGCTTTCGGTTGAGAAACTGTTTCCTGAAGCCACGATCAAAGCGCTGGCGCTGCATCTCGAATGACACACGAAATTCCCGCTTTAACCAAGAAAGAAAACGGGAGCACTTTTTGAAAGCGTCGTGGCTCGCAGCAGAATCGACGCAGGGGGAAGAGCCCTCGCTGAACAGGTGCAATCCATGGACGAGGGTTACGAGACATTAGGGGCGTCGTTTGCTTCCCCTGCTGCTTTACTTTGCGATAGCGCGGAATCTCGAGCCGTGCCTGCTCTCGTGAGCGTGGAGGCGCGACGATGCAGTGCTTCCGAGCCAAAATCGGAGTAATAGAGCGTGACCTCATTATGGACCCGTTTTCACAAGGGATTACGAAGAACCTTTTCCAATACGGTGACATTCGGCGCGGCCACAGCACGACGTGCTTTAACGTGCGACAAGGCATCCTCCAGCGTCATGCCGCGGCGCCACACGAGGTAGGCGACAACTACAGCGGGCGCTCGACCCATTCCTGCGGTACAGTGCACGTAGACGACGCGCTTCGCCTTGAGCGCCGCATCAAGAGCGCGTACGGCATCCGGAAGCAACTGCATGAGCGCCTCCGCATTAAAATCCGGAATCGGACAACGGATGACTTGCATCTCTAGTGCTGTATATGTCTCCATCAGCGTCGACCAGGGAATACTGCGGTGTGCAAAGTCCTCATCGGTCTGTAAATTCAAAACAGCCGTAATCCCCGCCTCATGCATCATTTCGACATGCTCTGGAGTTTGTGGGTAGGGCCCTATGTAAATGTCCGGACATATTTCATCAAATTCTAACGAAGCGACAAAATTTGCATCGAAACATTCGAGGCGCCCGTTCACCGCTCGTTCTAGTGTTGCATAGCGATTCGGTTCTCGTTCCCAGATCGTTTGCTGGCGGTTATCGTCGACTAGCACATAGCGATAGGCGAATTTGCCCACCGTGGATGGCACTGAAACCGTCAAGGACCAACGTCGGCCCTTGCCTCCTGTTTCCAAACGCTCCTCAGTAGTTGAGAGGGCCATGGGTACTGGACCCGGTTCTACCCACCGACCGATTTCCGGAAGATCGCCAGTGACACAGAGATGCTGCTTCTCTTTGGTAGGATAGTATATTGAGAACAGCACACGCGTACGCTCCCATTCCACTTCAATCAGGCAGCCGTCCTTCGAGTTTCTCTGGATCACGGCTCTTCGGTTGGGTCCGGTTTCCCAGAGCGCACGCTGCGGATCTCCGCCTATAAGACGCACGAATTTGAACTCGAAGCTTGTTTCGGGTACAAGGTCTACCTCGCCTTCCCAGCAGTCACGGAACGGTGTATCCACTTGGCATTGATGACGGAGCCGGAGCGCTTTCGCGGGCTCCCAGTTGCCCAATTTGTCGTGACTACCAGCGGCGACGACAGCATCGCCAAACTCCGTGTGGCAGTAGACGCGGAATAAAGTCGGAATCGTCGGGGTTACGCTTCGATCATTCTTTGAGATCGTGTCCGCAATGTCTGAAGGAGGCCCAGGTACAGAGATATCCTCGGAAGCACCCCGTGCGGCTGGTGTTGACTGCGCACCAGACGAATCAGCAGCTGGCTTTGACGGAGGCTCAGGTACAGAGACACCCTCGGAAGCACGCCGTGCGGCTGGTGTTGACTGCGCACCAGACGAATCAGCAGCTGGCTTTGATGGAGGCCCAGCTACAGAGACTCCCTCGGAAGCACGCCGTGCGGCTGGTGTTGACTGCGCACCAGACGAATCAGCAGCTGGCGCTCTTGCCATCGACGGCACCCGATGCCGGTTTTCCGAGCCTGCCTGGTCGTTTGTGTTCCGGCGATCCGATGTTCGTATACGCGCCATATCAGATCAAAAGTGCAAAAAAATCAAAAGCGTTGCGCACAAACCTATATCGGATAGCGATGTTACCGCATGCGCTTGGAAAGATCCGGTGCGCTTGGAGGCATGTAGTGGGCGGCGTGCGGCTGCAATGAGCGCATCATCATGCAGCGTCGCAGATGCGACGCAGCCTGAACGCCGTGGAGGCCATGCGTTGCGCGCGCTGTCTCATGGTAGAGGATGGATAAATCGGACCAGTATCCCCCGGGTGCGCAAATGCTACCAATCCATTGGGAACAGATTTCCGTTCCTCGACACCCGCTTCCTCGTGCTGGAATAGCTAGAGCAGCCATTGCCGGCGGAACAGAGGCTGGATCGAAGTTTCCATGACGTTCAGTATGCTGGCTCTATCACAGGCGTCTATTATTGTGTTGCTGGGATGCGCTCGCGCTGTTGCCCTGCGAGACAGGGCGGCTCCGCGATACCCATACGGGCATCGGCTCCGGGTCTGAGCGCGTTCTGCATGTTTATGGTGCTTTGCCCGTGCAGGTGGTGGTAAAGTGTCCAAGCACTCGGCAATATGGAGCGGGCGGAACTCGCAGTCGATATACCGTGGAGTGCAGTATTTCCAGAGCTTTATCGATGCTTAAAGTCAAGGCTCTGCCTCCACAAAACCACGATACCCATAAAGGATGAACGAGACGCATCGTGACCTCCGGTTCATGTCACTTTGTAGAATCTAGGCCCGACTCAGCAACCCAACGAGTGTCATTCGCAAACAGAAACGTTTCGCGAGATACCCCAGCGTGTGTCCGCTCAGGGGGGTACGCGACGCATCGCGCCTACGGCAGGCAACGCGCGAGCTGCTCCGTAATGCGAGCGAGCACTGGATCCCTTCTCGCCAAGCGTTCTCCAGTCTATTGGTGCTCAGTGGATGCACCATATAGATCAAAAATCGAACGAGCAGATGACCCACTAGAGCGCGTCGACGACGTATTCGTTCTCAACATGCGTCGATTTGCCTGTTGTCATGAGTTGGATGCATCTCTGGGGTACAATGCACAGCGAAGGATTGTGTCCTTTTGTCAAGACTACAAGATCTGCGACTGCTGCGGCAGCGGCGGTGGCGCATGCGCCGAATAAAAAACCCCTTGTACAGTGCGGCAACTGGCCCGGTACGCTTTCATGTTCGTCGGAGGGCATGACGAGCACACGCCGTCCTCTGGGCACTGCAAACAAGACATTCTTGATTGCGAGGTACTGCAATGCTCTGTATCGATATCGCTGATAGAGATCGTCTGCGTTGCATTTAGGGAAACGACCGGAATCAAGCGTGACGTTCTGATCTAGCTGTCATTCGCGATGGCCTGGTTAGGTCGTAGCTGAAGCAGCACTGGCTTCCGCGCTCACGGTTTCGCTTCAAGTCCAACTGGGTACGGTCCCAGGCATTCGCGAGGGAGCGATTTTCGCTATTCTGTGGATTCCACTAGAACTGGGACCCGCTCTCGTGGCGGGCGTCACTGTAGATGACATCGATGACGCAGATCGAGAGCATGACGCTCTTCGACACCGCTCTCAAAAGCAACGCTCCGTTTCCCCGAACCGATCTCGAAGCTACGACCTAGATTCCGATGCGTTTCGGAAGAGCGACGCCGTACCGTTCTGTGTAGCGCATGCGCTCGTCTCTGCAGTGAACTGTACCAGATCAGACGGTTGTCAAGTGTTCACGCTCTTGCGACGTAAGGATCGCAACAGAACCACTCATGAATCATGACCTGTCCAAGTAGGTTTACCGCTGTTGTACGGCATAGCCGCAGCGATTCATTAGGAGCAACGAATTTGACGACAAGAACCAATGCACGTGTGAATCGTACCGCTCGGTTTTCGACGGCCCCTCGAGCTCCAATATGCAACGACCCGAACTGCCACAGCGATTGCACCGCAATGTCCCCGCCAGACACCGTCGCCAAACACGCTTTTCTGCTTTCTGAATGCGCTGCGCTGAACCGAGAAGCAATCCAAACCCCGGTCTCTGGGACAGGAGCCTTGCCCGTTCGCCGCACTGGAACGATGCAGTACCGCGCATGCAGCAGATATCTCCCTATGAAAGTTAGCGAGTCCGTTCCGAAATGCGCAGGCCCGCGTACGCTTCCATTCGACGGCTAAAACCCGCAGTTCATCAAGTTCGGGAACGCAAGCATGCAGACACCATTTACGTGGATAGAGAGGTGAGCGAGTCGAACCAACGGGCGACGCCGAACGCTGCTGCGGCAGCGCAGCCACCGACAGCTGCTGTTTCTATCGCCGACTTCCAACGACTCTGCCCCGTAAACCCAGCCTTCACCCAGCCAAAAAGGAGCAGCGCTAAAAACGTGAAAAGAATACTCCACATGAGAGCTTCCCGCGCATCGCTAATGAGCAGGTACGGAATCAGCGGAACAAGGCCCCCGAGCACATATGAGCCGCCTACTGTCAGTGCGCTGCGCCATGGGCGGTTGCGGTCGGGCTCGGAGAGCCCAAGCTCGAACTTCATCATAAAGTCTACCCAATCACGCGGATGCTCCCGGAAGTGAGCGAGGACGGACTCGATAGCGCTTTCCGGAACACCAAAGGGGCGGAAAATTTCATAGATTTCTGCCTCTTCGGCCAAAGGTGTATGCTGAACCTCGCGCTCTTCACGTTCCCGTTCCGATTCAAAGGTTTGCACCTCGGAACGGCCGGCGAGCCAACCACCAAGACCCATGGAAATACCGCCCGCCACCAGTTCCGATAAAACTGCCAGAACGATGTAGCTTGACTTGGTGAACGCACCAGAGAGACCCGCTGCTAGCGCGAACGGTACCGTAAGCCCGTCTGCCGCCCCCAAAATCGCATCTTGCACAGCGCCTGACGAGTCACTGTGCTTCTCTTGATGACGTGCATGGTGAGCTTCGAGAATCAGTTGGCGAGCACGTGAACTATGCAGAACAGGGTGCTGATGACGCACGGAGCCTGTAGCAGCCAGCTGCGCTAACTCCGGAGCCCGCAAACCAGTCGTCTCACCAACAGCGCTATATGGGACCGTGTCTGGGTTCCAGCAAGTACCATTTTCCACGTCACGCTGTGACTGCATGCCTGAACAACGTGCACGCCGCTGAAGAGACAAGTAGCGGCCCTGTAACTAGTACGTTTGCAACGCTGGCTGCCGACGAGAGCGTCGCAACATCGTTCTGCTGTGAATCTTGGGAAGGGTGTGACGGGATGCGCCTTGCGCTTTGCTCGCCTTTCTTGTTGGTACTGAGCAAAAGGGTATTATCTTCTGGATTCAAGGAAGGTCGAGGAAAGATGTGATAAATTCATTACGAACTTGCGAAAAACAGCCTTACTTGTACTTGCTGAACATTCTCCGATCAGCAAGTAGATGAGCGAGCCCTCTCGCTGCCCTCATCCTGAAAGTCATAAAGTAAAACAGAACTTACCAAACCCCTGCCTACGCAAATGCCTTCCCCTCTATGCATTCCACTCCGTATATGTGTTGATAACTAGAACTAAAAAGCTAAAGGATTTCAAGTTTCCGTACCGATGATACGAACGGTCATGAAGAGAACCGGGTGAATAACGAGATATGCACGCTTCTACGAATGAATGCCACACATTGATCAATACACCATCGAATACGTACAGAAATGCGCAAGTGTATTACAGGAGAGATCGATATCCGTGTCATTCGATACGGTTTTATCATGGGAAAATACTAGTCTTGTATACAAGTGTTCAAAGAGGGGCAAATCGCCGTTCGTGAAGAGGATGCTCACGAATATGACGACAACATCATCCCTAGCTGCAGGCCGATTGCGTGGTCGACTAAAAAACGCTAATCGTTGAAAACCTCAACCTTCGTCGAAGCAGGCTTTGTGGCTTATACTTTCCATATGTTTTTGTCCTGCTCGAAAGAAACCTCGCTTTCCATCACTCAGGAGTAATTAAGGAGCACGCATCTGAGAATTGAGTTGAGCTGCACACGCTGCCAGCCTAAACGCACTGCTTCAATCCATTCGAGAGCGTTTTTACCATGGCCGAAGGCCATTTCTACGCGCACGTGTCAAGAGACGGATCGCTCGCATCTATGACCCTGTTCTTCGACAAATTGCTCTTTGAGAAGCCGTTCCCTATCTCCATCAGCCACGAACGGCTGCGTTGATCCTTTGCTCACACAGGGAAGCGAGCATTAAGGCGTGTTCCTGTCCGTTTGAGGGCTCGCGATCGAGAAAGCGATGGAAAGTTACTTAGAGAATCGCAAATACACTCAGAGAGAAGGCGAGTGTCGGTGCGAGCGTGCCCCGATGCATTAAAATTCAGCGGGAAAAAACATGGAGTATAACGACCACATCTATGGCTCCTCGTAAAGTAGAGGAGACGGCGAAGAACGGGTAGGGCTTTGTGAGCAGGTACGAAGCATTTGAACAACTTCGCGAAAAGCTCTTTGTCGTCTGCACCAGCACCTCGATGCGCACCAGTTTTTCTACGTTGCAGAGGGAGCACCCCCGCACTGGCGGTACAGGTACGTTCGATGGAGAATATGAGCGGCGCCGAAGCAGAGGAGCTGATCGATGAAATTTGGTTCATGAAGTGAACTATGCTTGCTTTGGCCCGAATATTCTATGGCACATATGAACTACAAGAGGAAAAGGTATGGATGGTAAAGAAAGACGCCAGGAGGAAGAGAGCTGCGGGACAGGAAGTTCTTCATACGGCGAGGATTCGTGTCGTCTTCGTTCGTGACCGACGGTGTGGAGGTATCCATCGTCATGAACTGCTGCCGAAGGCCATGCTTAAGGACAACCTCAGAGCTGAAACGCATTTCTGCTCAGAAGAGCAAGTACGCGGAAGAACCACTAGCAGTGGAGAAGCGAAATCTCACGAATTTGCTTCCGAAGCCCGTGTAACTCGGGCCGGAACCAGGGAGAGCGAGACTCTACACCTGCACTTCCGTGAGATCCGAGGACGAGTGCGAGCGTTGTGTATCAACAGACGACGCTCTGGAGCCACAATTCGCAGACCCTCCAAATCCCACATACAGCGGTTACTTCAGCTCACACACCTGCGGTTTCCATCACAGCGGAAGAAACGGGTAAGATAACTGTTCAATGCGCGAGCCAGTGAAGCAGAATGGAGTCGTACAAGTGCTGACCGTATTGCTGTGAATCGATGGAAGATGGGGATACGATGTCTACGAATGGTTACGGTACTTTGAAGTCCGTCACCCTTATTCGCAGTTCTTTTGTGAAGAGTGCCCAGAACACGGAGAGCGCGTTATCGAGCGGCATCATGTGCGCTCTCACGTGCAGCGGACGGAGTATTCGCCAAAGGTATCGCCCAGAGCACGCTCATTACCTTAGCGTAAAGCCCCGAGCGCCTAAGCTGAGAAGAGCATGGAGGAGTACCTTCTTTACTCATCACGCGTGTGTGCCGAGAGATGAAGCAAGTGTTCACACACCATGGGGCGGCGCCCAGACTAGGCGTCACTGCGGATGGATGGAAACAAGTGGCCATCGTAAAGGGTCATTGCGGCGGAGGGCGCACCGAGGCTGTATGAAAAGAAGATGCAACTGGCAAGCGAAGCGTAGACTGCAACTTCCGTCCTTGAACGTAGTGCGTCAACAATAGCTCAAGGTATCGAACTCGAGACTTGAACCCTGCCATCATCATTAACATCCTTCGTCTGCCGATGCCGGCGCTGGGGATGCAGCAGCAACCAACATATTCTATCCCGGAGATCACAGGCAGGAAACGGAAGCATTCACAGAAAGCGCCGGCAAAGGCCTGTGTTGGTGATGATATGGATAGAAAGAACGAATGTTCACTGAGCGCGTCCGAGTCTGCTAGGAAGAGCGTTACATTTCACGCTAACATTGATCTAACGAGCCGTGCCGACGGTGCACAAGGCAAACAAGCTGCACGATCAAGCGGTGTACGAGTGCAGCAATGACATTGCCCTGTCTTGCACAGACATCTTGTCACACGCATTCCTTGCATGAAACCTCTGTGAAGCGGCATTTTATTTTAGATCTTTTACGCAGTCAAAGCGTTCTGACGGTGACGCTGCCTCAAAAGCGACCACTTGGCAATTCTGCACATCGTCGACCTCGCGCCAGAGCCAGGCGGTGCTCTAGTCCATTCTAAGCACGTTCTTGTGCGCTAAACATCCCCAGTGACACAAATATGCATCGCTTTCGACAGGTCCGTCGCTGTAGAGGCAAAGCGGTCATACCGCATTCACCTCAACTGGCATCGGAGGGCGCTGACCCAAATCGAGCCATGATGCCAGCGACTCGGAACTCCAACAATGCGGCACATCATCTAGAGTTTGTAAGTTCGTACGCGTGCACAGGTCTGCTGTGCATGATCCGCTTCACTGAGCACATAAGGCTCCACAGGACCGCGCAAGCATAGCGCCGGCCGGGCCAGCTCCTCCTGCGAGACCAACAAGCTCTGCGCTTCAGTATGGCACACCATCATCGACAGCGAGTCGAGTGCTCTCGAGCTGGAGAGCTTCCCTTCCTCTTAACCAAGCTGCCATTCTTGTGCAGGCTATCTTCAGCGGCTTGTTGTCTTCAGCTCACGCGAATCGAGGTCGGATGTGCTGGTTCTTCCGCCTTCGCAGTTGTCGTCAGTCCAGCGCTTCGCGACGATCGCTCGCTACCAGCGATCATCTCAGAGCGCCTCACCATGGTGTACGCGAGGGAACCACCCAGCACGATGAATATGCTGAGCAAGCCGAGAACCGTAATCGGATTTCGGTAGACGAGCAAGGCCAAGAAAGTCTGAGCGGCTGCTTTTGCCGTACACGAGACATTGTGGGTGAGAGGGCTCGTCCATTTGATCTGCGCCGCCGCAGCAAAGCTGATGGCGATGCCCAGCATCCCACCTACACTCATAAGCGTCCAAAATAGAGGCGTTCTGGTCGTAGGGTTTTGAAAAATTTCCGATACCTCCCCGGTGAGCAGGATAAGCGGAACAAACAGCACAGTCGCATTCAGATTATTATACAGTGTCAGTTTCCATGGGTTATTATCGACATGCGCCAAGTTCTTTTTCACAAAAATTGAATTCAACGCAACGAAAAACGACGACGCTAGCCCGAACAGAACACCCATGAGTGACCAGCGCACTTCCTGGTCGTTGCCGAGCACATACCCGAAAATCACCACGGCGAGGCAGACCATAGCTTCCAGGGACGTACGCTGGCCCAGAATCAGAAAGTCAAGCAGCACGTTGAAAACTACCGTCAGTGACCTTGCAACCTGATAAAACGATACCTCGACGTACTTGAGGCATACATTGTTGGTAGCTGTCATAGCGACAAATACTGCAGAGAGTGGAAGCATCTTCCATAAAACAGCACGTTGCACCTCGAAGCGAGGAACGCCACCAATACCCAGTACTCCCAGAACATAGCACCCAACAACAGTGCAGAGACATTGGTACCAGGTCACGAAGAGTGGTGCGTCAACCCTGGTACCTGGTTGACTCAGCACGGCCTTATTCAGGAAGACCATGGCGATGGAGATGATCCAGTACGACGCGACTGCTACCGCGATTCGAGTCGACTTGGTCGCCAAGTTCAACTTGTCATCTCCGTTGAAGATCGTTGCTTTGTCCATGGAGTTAGAAAGCAACGAAAAACTAGCGTTCTAAGAACCCCGCTACGTTTTGTGAAACGAAGTACTGTGTGTAGCGCTGTGAACGCGCTCGCCAGCGTCCACGATGGGTGGACACGCGCGCTAGCAGCGGCCGCCGCGGCGATCGTGCTGCTGGTACAGTTGGCACTGGTAATGAAGCCTGACCTTGAAGACGGGACTCGAGCGCATCACAACGTCATTGCCAGCTTGGGTAGCGCATCGTAGGGGCATCGAGAGTAGTGTGCTGTCGAAACTGGGGCATTTGCTCTGTACCAACAGAAAGGTACTGGGAATCAGCGGTTTTCTCGATCGATTTAGCGGATGAAGATGCGTTTCAT
>Ga0080006_1163595_pt1 | contig 37644 bp, 38 predicted proteins | sample RS3BMetagenome_FD_69209 | JGI IMG/M metagenome (GOLD analysis project Ga0080006, IMG submission 69209) | Ferric oxide microbial mat and aquatic microbial communities from Rainbow Spring, Yellowstone National Park, USA - RS3B (SPADES... ...
CCCTCCCGGTATTGCGGGGGAAGTCGGCCCCCGCCCCCCATTCCCAAGAAATTGACCGGAAGAGGACATCTTAAAGAGGAATAGTAAGAGGTTTTTAAACTTTACCCAGCCCTAAAGGGGCGAGGTTTGTTGTTCGTTTTATCACTCAACTCCACTTCTGCAGGGAAACATTTCCCCTTAATCCCTTGTTAAGATAAGCTCAGGCAATTCATTGCGTAGTGGGTATCAAGTAGAGATTGGGCTTTACTCCTTGCTTAACTACATCAGTTAATTTAGCTTCCTCTATTGCCTTGATTACGTCCTCATCGCTGGCTCCCTTGCTTATATTTACCTTGTATTGAGTTGGCTCCACATGCTTTACATTAACCTTCCTCCTCTTGACGCCGGTCAACTGCTTTGGTCCAGTTACCAAGAGGAAATCGTCATCAACTATATCAACTATTACACACATTTTACCAGCTTCCCGGCCTCTGGTCTTAACGCATATCCTACCAACATCGAATACTTTAACCATGAATCAATCGATGACCCAACTATTTAAAAACTTTCCCATCCAAAACACTTCATGGCAACACTAATTGCCCTAAGGTGAAAAATTCCCGTTTTCCAGTCTTTATTTTAATTTCTATTATAAATATCAATTACGCGATTCACATCCATGCTTAATCATAATAATTAATGAAGATAATGGAGAAACAAGTCCCTTGGGATTGGTTTCGCCTTTTTGCACATACTGACCTCCTCCCTGCCTTTAGGGCGAAGTTTGCCGTTCGTTTTATCAATATAATGTTAAAAGGAGATAGAAACATTTAATTAGTCTGGAAGATCCATAATGGCATGAAGTGGGTCACTAGGAGGAGGGCCATGGTTGATAGGATTGCGTGTCCTTGGCTGATAAAGAAGTTCATTGATCCGGAGGCGGAGTTCATCTTTGTACCGGAAGAGGAGGTCCTAAAGGTTGCGGAAAAAGAAGGCGCTATACCTTTCGATACGAGTGGGGCTGAATTGAATCACTATGTCGAGAATGGAGTGGAATATGTCACATTTGACGCATTAATAAAGAAATATAAATTAAATGATCCAGCGCTGCTAGAGCTTGCAAAAATCGTAAGAGGGGCAGATGCCCATAATCCCTTTAATCCACCGCCGGAATCCGCTGGATTGAAAGCAGCAGCAATAGGTTTCAGGGAAATTTCAAAAAACGATCATGAAAACATGGAGAAACAGTTCCACATGTATGATGCATTATATGAATATTGCAAGCTGAAAGTAAGCGGTAAAATAAAGTAATAATTCGCTCATAGCTGTATCAATATATGGCGTTTATCTATTCATAATAGAAATCTCTATGTGAGGCAAGGTAGGCATTGAACTCGACATGTAAGAAACCAGCCCCATCCACTCCATGGAGCTTCTATTAAGAGGGAAACCAGACCTCCTCCTCGCTCTAAAGGGCTAGGTTTGCTCCCTCTGCATGAGCTCAGTGAACCTTCTTAACGTAGCCCGGCTTCGGGGCGTATAATTCTCCATTCTTCATAAGCATATTGATCAATTTCTCTGCGGCAGCCCTATCCACTCCTCTCTCCTCTATTTCCCTAAGCGCATCCTCTATCTTCACCGGCTTGCCATCATTTAATTCCTCCATCTTACTAATGGTCTCTAAAACCACTGCCATTCGCTCCTGGGAACTACGCGGCTTGCCCGTCATTATAACGTCTATATCAACCTTACCCGTCTCAACATCTATGCCCACGCTCTGCAGGAACTTAAGGAAGAGGGAGATCGCTCTCTCCGCGTCCTCCTTATCCACTGTACTGCTTAGCCTCATCTTGGCCTCGGCCTCCGCGAGCCTTATCAGCGCCTCCAATTGCCTCGCAGTTATTGCAACAGGAGAATTCGGCTCCTGTGACTTACTCCTCATTTGAACATAGAATTGAGTCACTAATTCCTGCGCCTCTTTAGTTAATATGGGCTTCACATGCTTCCTGGCGTATGCTATGTACTTCCTGAGAAGATCTGGCTTAATTATGTCCCTACTATACGCATCCAGAATATCATTTGAATGAAGCTTCACTATATGGGTAGCTATATTTCTATCCTTTTCTGCATTCGGCTCATCTCTCACAATAAATATTAAATCAAACCTAGAGAGAAGCGTGACTGGGAGATCAACATTCTCAGCCACGGTTCTATTAGGCAAGTAGCGGCCAAATGTTGGATTAGCGGCGGCTAGAACGGAGGCGCGAGCATTGAGGGTGGCAACTATTCCGGCCTTGGCAATGGAAACGGTTTGCTGCTCCATTGCTTCATGCATGGCCACTCGATCCTTTGCATCCATTTTATCTATCTCGTCAATTATGGCTACCCCCATGTCGCCCAGAACCAATGCGCCTGCCTCCAGGTAAAACTCGCTAGTAGTCTTGTCCCTGACAACGGCTGCCGTTAATCCCGCGGCGGTGGATCCCTTTCCATTAGTATAAACAGCCCTAGGCGCTATCTTGCTCACGAACTTGAGGAGCTGACTCTTTCCGGCGCCGGGATCACCTATTAACAATAAATGTACGTCGCCCCTAACCCTTATGCCGTCAGGGTACTCCTTCGGAATACCGCCGAAGAGGAGACACGCTATTGCCTCCTTTACATCAGTCATTCCATATATGGATGGAGCTATTGACTTGATTATGCGATCCCTCACGTCCTGCATGGCCGCTAGTTCCCTGATCTTATCCTCGTCCTCGCTCGTTATCTCAACTTCAGCGAAGTCCTTCTGCATGCTCTCAATATAGTTCACATTAATGTAACTGGATAATATGGGGGGCCTTAACTTCCTTAACTCTGACATATCCAGCTCAAGTATGCCGGTTACCGTGACGCGGTCGCCTGGCTTAACTCTATCCACTAGATCATCCATTAATATCGCCTCCATATTGCGCGGCAACTGCCCTGATGGTAATTCCTCTAATCGTTCCTGTATTATCACTTTTTGCCAATCAATGAACTCGCTTCGCTCTGATGTTAATTCCATGGTATTCACAGCGCCGCAGCGCGGACATTTCCTTGGAGGCTGGACAAAGGAACTAAGGGTCTGATTCACCTCAAGCTCGAACCCACACTGAGTGCATCTATAAGTGGCCTTGACTAGGAAATGCTTGGGCGGTGTTTGCCTCAATATTATTCCCTCTATGGCTATGAATCTCCCTATTTGATCGCTGCGGAGCTTTCGTAGGCTTAGCTTATCGGTCTGAGGCATCTTGAAGCGGGCGTGGAACTTACTTACTTGACGCGCATACTCTGGATCTCTTTCGGTCACCATTCGTTTAACTGCATTTGACGCCGCATCTATGGCTAAGTTAGGCGAATCAATCAATAGGTCAGCTAATTCCTTATGGTTTAATATTAAATCATTGAAATCTATAACGAGGGATCGTTCCCTATTTATTATCATTGTGCTCACTTCGTTCAAGTACTTCTCGTCAGACTCAAGTAATGACTTAAATTTCTCGACTAAATCATCGAAATTAATTGACTCCTTCTCTTCAATCACTGGTGATCACCATGGACTCAACCCAGCTCCTCGCTATTCTACTTACCTCTCTCACAATGGCCTCCTCCTCTATTGGTAACTTATCCAGGTACTCCCTAGTATCCACTAATGAGGGGGATACGGCAACTGTATTAAGCAATTTCCGTAACCGGGCCTGGGCCAATTCCTTTAATGTCTGCTCGTACTGCTTAGCTTCTTGTTCCCCTAATTGAGCCATGCTCAGCCTAGCCCTTACATAAAAGCCTCGATCCAATTCCTGCAAATCATTTATCGACTTGGTTTCCCTCCAGTGGATCTTCCTTAAATCCTCGAGCGACAGGAAGTCCTGCTGAATTAATTGCGCAAAACCCCTGCTTATTAGGAATAATGCTACTGATGGCGGCACGCGAATCGGGTCGCCGGCCTTGAGCGGCCCTATTTTGTAATCGCCGGCCCGTACTTCAGGTATATCCCTGGACGCCAATAACCTAATATCTTGTTGATACTCCATTACATCTATTATTGACCTAAATGACATCTATAGTAAGCACTCTAGCTGGACCTATTTAATCCTATTAGCGCGGCTTCCACGATGATAAGGGCTGGGAAACCAATGAATGAGCGAATGATTTTAATGGAGAATTGCATAATGAGACGCATCATTGCCGCTGTTTCTCAGCGTTCAGTATTCTCCTTGTATAGTTCCGTGAATTTCTGCGCCTAGGGGTTAGATTCTTATGCGGCCTAGCCGGCACCTTAGGCGTCTGGCTTCTGACTTTTCCAGCCTTTGTTAATGAACCATGCGAACCCATGATAAGTACGGAACCAGCGACTTAATAAACTTTATTTCACTAATCCAAGGCTTAACATAGAAGCACTGACCTCCTCCCCGGCCCTAAAGGGCGAGGCTTTCCGCTTGTTTTGTAAGTTACTTCTCCCTGATCAGCATTATGGAGGCTGCAGAGGAAAAAATGAAGCCAAGCAGGAACCCGCCAACGCCTATTAACGATATTAGCGATAAGAGGAGTCCAATTAATCCAAGGACTCTATGATTAAGTCTTGTGATGATTACCGCGAAGAATATCGCCTCTAGAAGTATTCCGACCACAGCCTCAAGTAAGCCAGTGTACATGTACAGGGAGGGGGGCGCCACATATACCATATTGAGAGATAGAATTGCTGGATCCATCGATATATCCACCAGCAATACTCCATCTATAATCATGAGTAAGCCGCCCAATATCATAAGTATAGGTACTGCCCTATTCATGGTTCTAACTATGAAGCGCTAATTTATTAACATTTAGTGTCTCAGAAGATGGGGAGAATTAATGCCATCATTGATTCAACTTAATGCTTGACTTGAATGCCCTATACGGTACTTTACTTATCCTGATCAATGGGTAATCCGCATTCATTAATTCCCTCTCAATTAATCTAATCAAGTCAACCAACCTCAATTTTGCGAAGATAAGCACCTCATTAGCGGCATCAACTATAGGATCCAGATCACTAAACACGTTAACATCATGGATCTTTAAAGGGACATCTAATCTATCCTCCCCAAGCAACTCAACTAGGTATCCCCAATCCCTCACCGTAGATATGCCGCTATGCTTGAAGCCGGCCATCCTGGCAAGTCTAAGCAGAAGCTCGGCATCTTCCATGCTCCTCGCAACCACGTGAAAAATAGCGCTCCTCACCATAAGCCAAGCATTGCTTAATCCCATGAGTATGCTGCTCACCTCGCTAACGGTTATTGGCCTATGCCACTTAGCGACGAAGCTGAAGAGGTTATTTGACTTGGCGAAGCCTAGCCGCTCTGCCTTAGCTATCATTATTCTACCACTACAGCTACTGGTGGTATAGTAATTGGGCAGGGAATTAATGCCATTCAATACATCGATTAGGTCAAAGTCAACTCTACCCATCTCAGCCTCTCTAGCCAATCGCTCCATAAATGATTTCTTCTTTTGCTGAAATGGATCCATGGCTATTCAGGCAAGTAAAATGCCTCCTTCTCCCTATAGGCCTCCCTAAACCTCAGCTCAGTGAGCCGTTCCTCGGCCTTTCTATACATATCGGCAAATGCCTTAATTCTTTCCCCAAGCTCCGAGCCGCCTAGGAATTCCTCGGTTTCATACACGTACTTAACGGACTTGCCCTTGCCGTGCTCCACTATGAAACCCTCTACGCTGCCGCTTGTAGGCAATGACCCTATATCTCCATTTCCCCTAATCAAGAATGAGTACCCCTTGACCTTGCCATCACTGAAGACAAGCCTAACCAATACCAGCGATATGTGAAACTCCCTCAGCGTGTTTAGAATCACATCCCTATATCTCTCGGTTTCTCTAACGTGGGGAAGCCTCTCCAACAGCAGCAAATCATTTCTAGATAAGTCCTTCACTAATTCGTCAAGCATTACGCTGGCCTTCTTATTTATATTAACTACACTCATGAGTAGCCTAAAGCCAATCAATTAAAAAACTTAACCACCATTACCTAATACCAGTCCTTGATTAAGCACCATGCTTGTATTTGAATTGGAGAAGTTGTTAACGCTTAAATTTAGGCCCCCTATGGGTTAACGGTGAACATAGAGAAGTGCAATGCCGAGCGGAGGATCCACGTAAAGATAGATGAAGGAACTAATGATGAGTATGGCATTTACCCGGAGAAACGATCCATACAGGATCACGTGAAGCGAGGCTTCATAGTGCTAGATAAGCCGAGGGGCCCATCTAGCCATGAAGTTGTCTCATGGATAAAGAGGATGCTTAACTTAGATAGGGCTGGACATGCTGGGACCCTTGATCCACGCGTTTCCGGCGTGCTTCCCGTAGCCTTAGGAGACTCCACTAAGGTGCTCCAGGGCATATCCCATGAGTCCAAGGAGTACGTTGCAGTAATGATGCTGCATGGAGATGCAAGTGATGATAAGATAAAGAGCGTGCTGAGGGAATTCATTGGGGAAATATATCAAAGGCCCCCAGTCAAGAGCGCGGTGAAGAGGCAACTAAGGACTAGGCACGTATACTCACTGGAAATGCTTGAGAGGGATGGAAGGTATATATTGCTTGACACAAATGTGGAGGCAGGCACATACGTTAGGAAGCTATGCTACGACATTGGGGAAGTGCTGGGGGTTGGAGCTAATATGCGTGAATTACGAAGAATACGAGTTGGTTGCTTTAAGGAGGATGAGGCTATCACGCTGCACGATTTAGCTGACGCAATATATCTCTGGAAACATTATGGAGATGAGACGCTCATGAGAAAGATAATAAAGCCCGTGGAGTACATGGTGAGGCACCTACCTAGAATATTCATCCGGGACTCAGCCGTTGATTCAATAGCGCACGGAGCTGCGCTCGCTGCGCCTGGCGTGGCTAGGGTTGAGGACGGCGTGGAAAGAGACGGGGCAGTGGCTATAGTAACATTGAAGGGCGAATTAGTGGCATTAGGGAAGGCCACTGTATCCACAGGCGAATTATTAAGCATGAGCAAGGGCATAGTAGCTAAACCCACTAGGGTCATCATGGAGAGAGGCATTTATCCTAGCACATGGCCAAAGGGAAAAGCAAAGGATGAAGGGAGCAGCCCTAGATCTATTAATAAACGTAAAGAGTAAGCATTAGGAAGCCGCCCTACTATTTCGTCGCTATTAATTGAATTGATTGAGATTACTCCACTAGATCCCTTATTAATTGAGCTATTTTCTTTGGGGAATCGCTTTCCTTGCATAATGCCCATAGCTCGCTTTTTTTACAGATCCTGTACCTAACAATGCTTCTTGAATCATCTTTTTCAAGTAATCCATTTTTAACTAGGTTATCCAATATATGCTTAACCAACGTAAATAGAACCGGCAGCATGTTATTCTTGAGACTACTATTAGATTGCTCAAGTAGTGTCTTTGGGATGAAGGAGACACATGAACCCCTGGACTCCCTCACCATTCTCCATAGCGCCTCAGCCACGGCATCCGTCACATCTCTGAAATTAGTATACGACGTCATTGAGCTCATTGAGATATCTGGGACGTCTGCATATTAATCAGTAACTCTGAGCAATTTATCCCTATTATGCCTGTTAGTACAGGATTAATTATTCCTGAATATATGAGAGTATTCCGAAACATTTACAGTTAATTGGTTTTTATATGTGAATCATGGATCGCACATAAATAGAATAGAGCAGGAATTTATCGATAGTACTTGAAATGCATGATAAATTAAATAATAAATAGAAAAATAAATAAAGATATGGATTTATAAATTATCTGCTAAAGCAAGTAACTGAACTCGGCTAGACCCAGCCTCTTGAGGGTGTCCAGGGTTGGCTTACCATCACTCCAACCACGCAGTTTATAATATACCTTTATTCCCTCGTCAAACATCTTAGATGCACTATGACCCTTAGCCGGGCCCTCCGGTATTGGTTGCCTCATGCGATTAGGCAATTCATCCTTAACCCATTTCCCCTCCTTAACATGAAATAATCGCTCCACATTGAATATGCGTTCCCCTATCTCAAGAATGTCTTCACCGCTTAGATCCCAACCAAATGCGGAATTGTATAACGCAGCTATGTCTCCCTCAGTGTTTATATTAGGCATTAAATTCTCGAACTTACAGAAAACTGATGAGTCTACAACGGCGAAGAGATCCTGATTCCACTTCACTATACGGGCCTGCTTCTCTATTCCGCTTTGCGAATCATCTAATGGATCAACCTTTTCAGGAACGCCGAAAACCTCCCATGTTGGCGTATATGCCTCCAAGTGATCGCCACCCCTATTCGATGTATAATATGCCAAGGCAAAGCCCTTTAATCCCCTTGGATCATACGCTGGAACGCCTTGACCACGGGAACCTACGAACGCTTCAGGATCACGATACTTCATGGCCAATCTATAATCGCCTTCAGCTAATTCATCGCCTATCCCATCTCTATGCGCTATCTTGTATGCGAGATCTATGAATGTGGCTGGATCACCCCAATCAACATCAAGCTTCAACAATCCCTTCCTAGCAAGTTCAGTTGCTGTCGCTAATGTATTGCCCAGGCTAATAGTGTCCATTCCCAATTCATTAGCCGCTTTTTGAAGTTTAATTACTGCCTCGGGATCTAATTCGCCTATGTTCGGGCCAAGAGCCCAAGTATTTTCATATTCATACTTTATCTTTTCTCCAGGCACCTTGAATGGCCCGCTCTTCACCATTGGAATCTGGGTACACGCTATGGGGCAATTATAGCAGCCATGCACCTCCACCACGTACTTGGTTTTAATATATTCCCCACTGACTTGAGTTACATCGCTCGCTCGCCCCGTGAAGTTATATGCCGGCAATGCGCCCATTGATTGAATTATATTCATTAGGACATTAGTACCATATGTATGCAAGGCTTGATACGTGGGATGAGCCATGACCCTCTTGACTAACTCATTATTGACTTTTTTGAACCGTTCCTTATCGATTACCTCATCCATCAACTTCCTTGTTCCCCAGGCAATTATTCCCTTAATCATCTTGCTCCCCATCACTGCGCCTAGGCCTCCTCTGCCGGCGAACCGTTCATAATCGCTGCCCCTTATTCCGGCGAACCTAACCATATTCTCCCCCGCGGGTCCGATAACAATGACGCCGGCCTTAGTCTCATCTGGGGGGAACCCATTTTCCATCAATAATTGCCTTGTTGAGGAGCCCGTTGTTTTTCCCCATAAATGCTTTGCAGGCTTAATCATGGGTTCCCCATCACGGATATAAATGTAGACAGGATAATCGGATTTACCCTCCACGACTAATCCATCGTAGCCCGATCTACGGAGCCAGTAGGATGCGTTTCCACCCATATTGGAATGGGTTAATGACATGGTGAGGGGAGACTTGCCGACGACTGTTAATCTGCTAGAGGATACGGTGGCGATGCCGCTGAGGGGTCCTGAGAAGAAGTATAGCTTGTTGCTTGGATCAAATGGGTCAATGCCCCTAGGCACCTCTCTCAGGGCTAGGTATGAGCCGAGTCCTCGTCCACCGAGGAACATCTTTAGCTCATCATCCTTGATTATTTCCTCCTTGAATTCCTCGGTGGATAGGTTTGCCCTAATTATCCTAAATACCATTGATAGTTAATAGTAGATATCCTATTAATAAGATTTACGTTATTCTTGTCTGATAATGATTATTAATTCATATGAAAATTTTGCTTAAGTAAATAAAAAATAATATTATTATATATGACTGCCAATTCATATTATCTGGGCTTGTGGCGAAAGCTTTAAAATTTAATTATAAACAAAAAAGATATGGCTACTAGTTGGCCTCTTCCGGATATCTTGAAACCATCTCAATCAGTGTTGGTTGTTTGGGATGTCCATAAAGCCCTAGTTAATTCAATTTTCAATAAAGAGGAATTCATCAATGCGCTAAACACATCCATAACTGCAGCTCGGCAAGCCAAGGTACCTATAGTATTCACAAAGATAACTCCATATCCTCAGGGATTCGAGTCGCCCTCCTCTAAACTATTATACAGAAGTGGTTTTCAATTTAAGCCTGAGGAAATGGAGCTAGTCGTACAACCATCAGCTGATGACATAGTGCTTAACAAAAATACATGGAGCATATTCGTGGGGACGAATTTCGAGCTATTGCTAAGGAACTCCAATAGATCGACAATAGTATTCACTGGAATAGCGACTGAGATAGGGATTGAAACAAGTGCGAGACACGCCTTTGCATTAGGATTAATCCCAGTGATAATTAGGGATGCAGTATCATCTAGAAACAGGGAGGGACACGAAAGATCGCTCACAAACATGTCATCATTCTTCCCAATAATAACGTCAATCGACCTAATGAATCACTGGAAGTGAGGACACGGGAAAATATCCTCCGTTGCCTTCGCTGCCACTTGCCATTCAAGAATGTCTTTGATGCAGTTTAACTTTCTTTATTATTTGATAATGAGAGCAGCAAATCTCGCCTTTTGAGGTGGGGAGGAAGTCAGATTTTTGAGCCTTGCCTCCGAAATATTTAAATTAATAACGAAGCGTGGAACGACATGGAGTATACGGTGGTATATGACACATACGTTGAGGTGCCTATACGGATAAGTAAAACAACGCCCGATGAGGCTAGAATTAAGAGGCTTGAGAGGTGGCCTAAGGAGGCTGGGCTTTCGCAACCTCTTGGTGAGGGGGGAACATTCATGGATCTCGTAAAGTCATTTGCCAGGGATTATGAATTGGAAATAGGGGAAAAGAATTGGAGCAACACTACGGCTGCGGATAAAATAAGCATAAAAATGGAGCAGAAACTCCTAAGGAATGGGATACAGAGGGGGGCTGCTAAAATGGAGGGTGAAATACCATTAACCCCAGCAGAGGAGGGGGGTAACCTTGTTTATACTGCTAAGCTCAAGTATTCAATAGAGTTGGATAATGATGTGTTGGCCGAGAAGGCTGCAAGCGATGTCGTTGAATTCAGTTTATAGTTTTAATGCAGCCAGATAACGATGAGCTCAATAAGGAATGGAGCACTCACTTGAGAGCACTATCTAATAGGTCTGAATATTTCCATGCATCATCTGGAAAGATCCCAACGACTTGGCTGAGTCCAAGCTTCTTAATTGCCGCAACCACGGCTCCACTGCTGGGTCCAATGAGTAAGCCATCATGTGATGCGACTAATTTAATGCCATTAATGGCCTCTCGCAGTGATACTTTAATTATCTCATCAATCTGGGCAATCTCTTGGAACGGATTACCGCTATATTCCTTTATGCCCGGTATTGTATCCATTGGTTCCACCCCTATCATCTTGATGCCATTGCCATATTTTTCCTTAAAGTAAAGCGATAAACCAGTCATGTGGCCCGCCGTACCCAAACCAGCAACTATGTACTTAATCCTTAATCCAGCCGCTCGTAATTGCTCATCCAATTCCCTGGCTGTTTCCCTATAATGAACCAAATAATTCCGTGGATTATTGAATTGATTTGGGTGATGAGCCGAAGCAATCTTGGCTTCCTTCTTTACTTCCTCAATCATATCATTAGTTCCCCCCATTCGCTCCCTTATCTCCGCATTCAATAGTTTAAGCATTACCTTATATGCCTTAGCCGTTCTAGTCGATATATAAGCTATCATTTTCCTGCCATACCCAGCAGAAAGAGAGGCTAAGGCAACAGCCATATTTCCTGAGGATGCCTCTACCACAGCATCGCCTTTACTAGTCTTCTCAAGCACTTCCTCATATAAGGATAAGGCAGTTCTATCCTTTATGCTGTGAGTTATGGGATTCATGAATTCCAGCTTGCCCCAAACCTCCTCTTCGCCAAATGATTTAAGCCTATATAATGGGGTTGGCCAGGAACCCCGTATTAGATCCATTATATTATCATACACGCGGGTATCCGCAAATATAGGTCATATCTTTCCCATGGAAAATCCCCTATTAAAATATTTCCCAGTTCACGAAAGCGCTCTCCACAGCACAATAGGGCCGCATTTCCCTTTCTGGCCTTATCCTCGATCCCGAAGGGTAATCGCGCAGCTTATTTCATCATGGAAAGAGGGACCACATGAAAATATTAAAGGGCTAAATAATGGAATGCATATTAAGTGACTAGCTATAGAGGCGATGATAAGCAATGAGGAGGCCAATGAGGCTAATAAGGTATGAATCCAATGAGGCGTTAATCAATATAATAATTGCCTCGCTTCTATGGTCCACCATAGGTTTAGCCAGCGTCTATAGTGGATCCCCATTACTACTTCCACTAATTAGATCGACGACAGCTGCCATAGCGGCGGCATTTATCTATAGATCGCTTAACAAGGCTGCAATAACGGCTGGAATAAGCTTAGGCGTTTTATTCAGCGTGTATCCACTTGCGGCCGTGACAGATGGCGTTGGATTAGCAGCATACCTGCTATATACGGCACCGCTCTGGGCCACCCTGGTTTCACTGATTCTTGGAGAACGCCCAAGCAAATATAGCGTCATTGGGTTAATCATTATTGCAGTGGCCGTTATAATCGCCTTGATTGATGCTGGCCTAGGAGGCATTAATTACTATGGAGCAATTCTAGGCCTCGTGTCGGGGATCTCGTATGGGCTCTATATAGCTATAGCCAGATTCTTCTCGAAGTTGGGGATGAGCAACGATGTATCGTATGGGGCCTTGCCATTTACTTTGATTATGACTGCGCCGTTACTGCCATTCTTAGCATTGATTCATAGATTACCGCCATTAATTGATCTAGGGAAAACATTGGTGGCCGGCGCATATATGGGCATCTTTTGTACCGTTATTCCATATAAGTTATTTGCAATGGGCGTAGCCAGGGTTAGAGCGGCATTAGCATCTATTCTAGCCACGCTTGAACCCGTGATGGCTGCCGTATGGGGCTACTTATTTCTAAGACAGATCCCCAACAACTATGAAATACTGATTTACTTATTGATAACCATTGCACTCATTACATCATCAATTGATGCCAGATAGAGGCGCTCACCATAAAGTAAACGATAAACCTCACTCAAGGCAGGATGAAGGCCAGCTATGATAAAAACGAACGACGAACCTCGCCATTTATGGCGGGGAGGGATTAGGAACTAGCTTTTTCACAGCTTGGTTTGGGCATGGCTTCATTAATTTATGAACCTTAAGTTCCATGATGATCTTGCTTCAATGATTCGGCTGATCATGGACTTGATGATTGATAACACTTGAGTAGCATAGCAAGACATAGGTGTAATTAATATAAATGGGTTATCTGAGTAGACTTTTATGCAGGAGAAAACAAAAATCTTAGATGACATAGAAGACGAGGCAAGGAAGAGGCTTTTAGCCGTAAAGAACAATGATTTGCTGGACTTCATAGAGAAAGCGATAATTATCTGCAAACCTAGCCGAGTGTTTGTATCGACCGGAAGCAAGGAAGACACGGAGTATATAAGGAGGGAAGCGCTCAGAAAGGGAGAGGAACGAGCCCTCAAGACGCTTGGGCACACCATTCATTTCGATAGTCCCCTTGATCAGGCCAGGGCAAGGGAGGACACTGCAATATTATTGCCGAGAGGTGAGGCGCTGCCGTTTATAAGAACCAAAGATAGGGATGATGGATTAAAGGAGATCATTGACTTGCTTAATGGTTCCATGAGGGGGCGGGAGATGTATATTGGTTTTTACTCCCTAGGACCCAAGGGCTCCCCGCTCAGCATTTTAGCTGTTCAAATAACTGATTCCGCATACGTAATGCATAGCGAGAACATATTATATAGGCAAGCATATGATGAAGCCGTTAGGGTTGGTGCCGAAGTTAAGTTCCTCAAGTTCCTTCACTCCCAGGGTGAGCTAGATGAGTTAGGTAGAAGCAAAAACATAGCGAAGAGAAGGATCTATATTGATCCAATTGATGAGGCGGTGTATAGCGTGAATACGCAATATGGGGGTAACAGCATTGGATTAAAGAAGTTAGCCCTTAGATTAACTATTAGAAGAGCGATTAGGGAAGGATGGTTATCTGAGCATATGTTCCTAATGGGCGTGAATGGGCCAAATGGCCGCGTGACTTACCTAACCGGTGCATTCCCATCAATGTCGGGCAAAACATCTACAGCGATGATTGGGCGATTACTTGGCGATGATTTGGCATATCTAAGGTGGATTAATGGAGAAGTCAAGGCAATTAATCCGGAAGCAGGAGTATTTGGCATAATTGAAGGCATTAATTCAAAGGATGACCCAATTATATTTGATGTGCTGAATAAGCCGGGGGAACTAATTTTCTCCAATGTATTGATCAAGGAGGATGGGGGAGTTTATTGGAATGGCAAGGATGAATCACTGCCTGGGAAGGGAATTAATTTCATGGGGGAATGGTGGCCTGGAAGAACGGATGATAAGGGAAACCCAGTGCCTCCATCTCACCCCAACGCCAGGTTCACAGTTCCATTAACTAGTTTCAGCAATCTCGATCCAGCATATGATGACCCCAAGGGCGTAAAGGTTGGCGGAATCATATTTGGAAGCCGGGATCCCGATACATTTGTTCCTGTGGTTGAATCATTTAATTGGCGACACGGAGTTACGACTATCGCGGCATCCCTGGAGACTGAGAGGACGGCGGCGGTGATAGGGAAGGTTGGTGAGCGGGAATTCAACCCAATGGCTATACTTGACTTCCTATCCGTCTCGCTCAGCGATTATATTGGTCACTATCTTAGATTTGGCGAGGCAGGAACTCCGCCTAAGATATTTGGAGTTAATTATTTCCTGAGGGGACCCAATGGTAACTTCCTGAACAATAAGGAGGACAAGCGAGTATGGTTGGCGTGGATGGAGAGGAGGATACATGGCGAGATGGAAGCATTAAGGACCCCCATTGGTCTCATACCTACATATGAAGATTTAAGGCAATTATTCAATGAAACGCTGAAGCGCGATTATGGCAGGGATGAATATATTGCTCAATTCTCTATAAGAATTAAAAAGCATATAGAGAAGATAGATAGGATTTGGAGCATATACTCGAAGATACCAAACATGCCGCAGGACTTCTTTAATGAATTGAGCGAGCAGAGGCGGAGATTAATGGAATTAGGCGGAGAGGAGCAGGTTTCCCCCTTCATGTTCTACAAAAAATAATCAACCATGAAACCCAAGATCCCAAGAATCGCCATTTTTCACATCCATGAATAACTGACCTCCTCCCCGCCTTGAGGGCGAGGGCTCCCCGAGGTCTAGAGGGTTACACCCCTTTCACGGGCGCTACTCGATTATGATCCACGATAAAGGAGAGGGGCTTCTTTATTGCTGAGATCACTATGCCGGTAGCCTTCTTCAAGATATTTAAAGCACCATTCAAGTCGGAATGAAGCTTATGCCCCTTAGGGCAACTAACTACTCCCCTCGGCCCCCTCTCAACCTCAACACCATGATAAGCACAATACTTTGAGGTATTATACTCAATGACCTCAAACACCCTCATACCGTATTCTTGAGCTTTTAGCTCTATGATATTCATCAACTCTCGGTAAGACCACAAGTTCACCGTGAATTTATTGCCCTTATCCTGAGCAATGTTGAAGGGGTAGCCGAGATAGATTATGGATACGCCTCGTTCATGCAACTCCCTCATTAGGTGGGAAGCGAAGTTGCGGTAGAGGTGAAGGAGTCTCCTAGTTAACTTCCCAAAAAGTCTCCTTTTCTCCCTATTAAGCTCATAATACGCCTCATATTCGTTGATATTCTTCACCTTATCCGCCGAGGACTGCACCTCACCTATCCTATTTTGTAGGTAGAAGTAATCCTCCTTCGCCCTAACGCCCTTATATAATAACCACGTACCATCATCGACCACTACACTGGCCAAGACGTTGATGCCTAGATCTATGGATGTGGCCTTATTACCCTTCGGTGATTTAACTTGAATGACCTTCCTCTCACCCCTCACTATGTGCTTACTCTTTCTTCCCGTTTTGGTTTTCTCAACACCAACCTCCACGGGGATGGAGGCGTACCAAGCATTTCCAACCTCGTCGTAGTAGATCTCCAACCTACCTTGCTTGCCGTGCCATCTTAATCTACCCGTAAAACTGATTTTCATGTTGAAGTACTTGAGGACTAGCTTATGATTCAGCTCATCCACTACATAATTATCCTCCCTCACGACTAGCATTAGCTTCCTCCCACTCTCATCCTTCCAGTAACTTGGCGGCGAAACGCGATTCATGTGAGGAGGCAATTTTCCTTCCTTCCTCAGTTTTAGTAGGGAGAAGAACGAGTTCCACGCCTCATTATTCTTATTAAGCACTTGCTGTGCATTGGCGCTGCCCAACTCACCCCTATACTTCCCATAATACTTATCATACGTCCCCTTTAGGTCCACTTTTCCTCCGTGGAAGAATTGCTGCCTCCTCTCATAGTTAATCTCATTGAAGAGTTTGGCGGAGGTGTCGGCTAGCCTCCTTAGCTTTCTTTCCTGGAACCCATTTGGTAGGAGGCGAACCACATTAGTCCTCTTATTATTGTGTTTAATTTCTTTGATGCCCCCTCCCGGCATTGCGGGGGAAATCAGCCCCCGCTCCTCATTCCCAAGAAATTGACCAGGAGAGGGCATCCTGAAGAGGAATAGTAAGAGGCTTTTAAGCTTTACCTCGCCCTAAAGAGAGGGGGCTTTTAATCTTTGAACTATTAAATATAGGGGGCCATCCCCGCCCTGAAGGGCGAGGCTTTCCGCCCCCTTAACCCCCATTTTGGTAAAAATGATTCACTGACTTCCTCCCCCGCCCATGAGGAGCGACGTTTGGCATTCTCTTTATCGAGATGCCCAATGGAACGCATTCCTCAATTACCTCATTGATTGGAGTTAAATTGCAATGAGAGTAAAACATAAAAATCGTTATGAAGAAACGTTTACGACGCCCCGTAGCTCAGCGGCAGAGCACCTGGCTGTAGACAGCCACGTGGGGTACAACAAATCATGAAAGCCCCACGGCAGCCACCAGGGAGTCCCGGGTTCGATTCCCGGCGGGGCGACCATTATGCCGATTCCTTAATAAGAGGGGAAGCCTCATCCTTTAGGCCACTAACTGAAAACATATTTAAGTGCTAGATGAATAGGAGCCACGTGGCGGTGAGGATTCTAGTTGCTGGGGATGCCCATGTGCCTGATAGGGCTGATTCCATACATGCAGCAATACTTGATGAACTTGATTCCATGAAGCCATTTGACTATGTATTAGTAACTGGCGATTTAATAAACGAAGATACGTTAAAGCAATTGATGGGGTTTGGGCGCGCGAGGTACGTGGTTAAGGGTAACATGGATTACTTGGAATTGCCTGATAAGGAGGTCATAAGGATAGGAGAAGCCAAAATAGGACTAATGCATGGACACCAAATAATGCATCGCGGAGACACCCGAGAATTAATTGGGGTTGCAGTGAATCTGAGGGTTAATATATTAGTTAGTGGTCATACTCATGTACCCATGATAATGAAAGGAGCAATCACTTTATTGAATCCGGGATCAATAACCGGCGCCTGGAGCGGCGCAGGAAATCGAGAATCGCCCAGCTTCCTTGTCCTAGAGCTCATTAAAGGACTTGCAAATATCGATCTTTATCAGTTAATCGAGAATGAAATAAAAATAACTAAACATGAATCCATCTCAGTTAACTTAACCAACATACACTCACTAAATTATTTCGATAATATGGGGTTCGATAATATGGGATCCAGAGTACCCAAAAATTAGTGGAATTAGCGCATTAACCATGATAAAACGAACAACAACCCCACTCCTTCCAGGGGCGGGGTAAGGTTAAAAAGGAGGATTATTTCCTTTTAATGTCCTTCCCCAGTCAATTCTTAGAGAATGGGGGCGAGAGCCGGCTTCCCTCGCAATGCCGGGAGGAGGACCCGCGAGGCCGGCAACCGAGTAGCGCCCATAATGGGGCGTAACCCCCAAGACCTCGGGGAACCCTTAAGGTGGGGAGGGGGTCAGTAAATGGATTTCTCGCCCCATTAAAGCTTTGCATTACTTGGTCCCAGCCCTTTAATTGAATAGCTAATGTAGGCCTCAGATAAAATTTATAAAAACTAGTGGGCGACTTATTTTAATGACAAATATAAAGCCGCCGAAGCAACGGAAATATGGCAGGGCAACCATACGATGTATGAGGTGTGGCACGCGGGAGGCCGTTATTAGGAAGTATGGATTAATGCTATGCAGGAGATGCTTTAGGGAAGTAGCGCCTCAACTAGGCTTTAAGAAGTACTACTAGGGCATACATTTAAGGCCCTGGGCCTCTAGATTCTCACGGCGTTTATTATGGTTAAGATAAGCAATGATAGATTAAAGAGATTAATATTAGATAAAGCGAAAACCAGTGATCAAGACATAATTGTTGGTCCGCAAATAGGGGAGGATGCTGCAATAATTAGGGTGGGCAGTAAATACTTAGCGGTTCACTCCGATCCAATAACGGGCTCAATAAATGATATTGGGTGGCTGAGCATAAATGTGCCCGCTAATGATATTGCAACCCGGGGAATAATGCCTAGATGGTTTGTATTAACCTTGATTCTCCCCCTTGGCTTCAGCGATGAGTCGTTAGGCAGAATTATGGATCAAGTATGGGATGCATTAAGCGAGATAGGTGGTGCATTAATTGGTGGGCATACTGAGTACTCTGGGGAAGTACACTATCCATTAACGTCCACGACAGTAATGGGGGTGGGAGACTCCTATATATCGACTAGCGGCCTCCGTCCCGGTCACTTAATAGTGGCAACTAAGTTCGCCGCAATGGAGGCAACGGCCATAGCTGCCCGTGATATGGAGAAAGAGTTGATCCAAAGAGGAGTTAATCCATTGATGATCTCGCGAGCCGCTGCATTAATTAGAAAGACAAGCATAGTCAAGGAGGCCCTCATAGCGGCTAAATACGCTTCTTCCATGCATGACCCAACGGAGGGCGGTGTAATTCAAGGATTAATAGAGATGGCCTCAGCATCAAATACGTGCATAGATATAGAGGGCAGCATTCCAGTTCTGAAAGAGACTAGCGATGTGTTGGGGGCGCTGGGAATTGATGCATACCGCTCGCTGAGTTCCGGCATGTTGCTTATAGGGGTTCCACCCAGCTTAATTGATTCATTGATCAATGAATTAACGACGGCAGGTATTCCAGCAAGGCTAATAGGTAAGGCAAAGGCATGCAGTAAACCAAGCGTAAACATGGGGGGCCACTCAATTAGCGCTGATTCCTTCGTTGAGGATGATTTAATCAGGGTCATGGATGAGGCGAGGAAGCTAAGCCATGCCTTCTCATGAGGTCAGCATCATAATATAATAAAGGATTCAGGAAGCCTCGCCCTTTAAGGATGGGGAATCGTCAGAACGAGATCAAGGGGATTCTGTTTCATTTCCTATTCTATTCCGAGTGCTTTCTGGAGTTAACCTAATTGGGAAATAAGATCGCGAGAACTAAGCCCAGCAACACCAAGGAAGCCACGGGGAAACAGCCGTAATTGGCGCCCAACCTAGCTTAAGTTTTTAACTGAACGTTATTAATCATTCAAATGCTTTGGAGAAACCATGGAAGCAGCTTAGGCGCCATAGTTGAGTCAACCACCATTAAATGCTGTGGCCTTGAAACCAACATAAGCGTTAGGGCAGTTGGTTCAACTTATCTTATTCAATTAAGCGACGATGATGTACCGGACATAGATATCTATGAGTTGCATAAAAAGGCGTTAAGAGGCAAGGGCATTGAGAAAGCCGCTAAATCCCTTAAAATAGAGGCGACGCCGCGATTGTTGGGGGCATATGAGAGGTGGAGCAAGCATTATGGCGCCTTGACTCCTCTTCTTCTTTACTCTAAGCTAACCGATATTTATATTAATAATGTAGTGATGGCTCGTCATTCTGATTACGGCTTGGTGGAGGTTAATATAGAGGTTCCTGAGCGGGATATTAACTATCTATTGAGAAGGATAAGTTCCAGATGTAGGACGCCGATAACCTCATATCAGCCAATGATATCCGTAACCGATGAGGAGTATGGCATACGCATATCTGTCACAATACCCCCAGTAGGTGGACCAGCTATACATATTAGAATAATGCCGCGTAAACCATGGACCCTTCCTTACCTGGTCAATAATGGGATGGTGACTGCACGGGATGCAGCTATTCTGTGGCAATTATTTGAGGACAAGGTGCCTCTCCTGATAGTCGGCCCAATAGGTTCCGGTAAAACAAGTCTGGCCAATGCCATAGCTTTTATGGGCAATCCATCGCTTCTCATGGCATTAATAATGGATGTAGACGAGATGAATCTACCGAATCACTTGGTATATAAATTAATGGAGAGGAGATCATTTGGCCTAGGCGTTAAATCCATATCCAAGGACGACTTGATTTCCCAAGCATTAAGAATGGGAGTTGATCATATAATAGTAAATGAGGTTATCACTGGAGCAGAAGCAAAGGCTTGGCTGAATGCCGTGACCAGCGGACATGGAGGAATAACGACGTTCCACGCCGGCAATGCCATTGATGCTGCTAAGCGATTCTCCATAATTGCACCGGATATAGGGAACGCATTGAAACATATAGCTATAATTGAGACCAGCATAATTGATGCAGTAGATAAATCCGGCGATATCTCAATTAATCGTAGATTACGGGTGGTTAGATCCATAATTCATGACCATGATCTAGATGATGGAAAAATAGCCGCTAAAGCCGAGATAATTAGAGGCTTGGTGGGTTATGACGAGAACTCTATAATACGAACAGTGAGGAATTACTACTCTAATCCCACTGAATTAATGAGTGATGCTAAGTGAAGCTAAGGGAGTTGATTAATTATTCCATATTTGTATTGATATCGCCGCTCCTGGGAGCAAGCGGCGCAATAAAGATGATCAATGATGAGGCGTGGAGCAAGATGGAGGAGGGCGACGGGGGAAAAGGATTCAAGGCGGAGCTCTATAGGGCGGCAATTAATTATGAACAAGCCGGTACTGGCGTTGATAATTCCTTTGAATTCCTAAGTAATGCGCTCAAGATAAACCTAGAGAAGAATCGACGAGACATGGGAGAAGCCTTATCCTCAGTGTTGATGGTGGTCATTGGATTATCGATATCAACGATTCTGACCATGCTATTAGGCGGCTCATCTATACTATTCCCGATCGCACTGCTCGCCATGATACCATTGATCCACTACTTCCAGGTAGAGGTAACCAAGTATGATTACAAGTTACCATCCATTCTTGGAGCCTTAGTTGGCATGGCAACATTACTCATCACAAGAAACTACCCCTACTCGCTCATGATGGGTTCCATAGCGTTCTCAATTCCATATATGACCCAGTTCAGACCCAACTTTCTATTCATTGGACCAATCAAATCCACAATAATGAATTCCTTCAATGAATTGATGTGGAGCCCTGACCCAACGCCGCTGCCCACTGAAACTTTGATTGGGGTAGAATTTGAGAAGCTATTCGAGGCGGCGAGAACCATAGGTGCACCCCTCTTCTTGTCTAAGGTGAATAGGGTAGTCTATGACGTGCTTTCCTGGATTGAGGATAATAATAGGACTCTCCTGCTTTATGGCCTGGTAATACCAATACCATATATATTGCTATGCATGGTAACCAGGATACTGACGATAAATATAGCTCCAATGCAAGGACCATTCCCGATACTTCCATCACTGGATAAATCAAGGGAGACGCTGATGATTGATGGCATAGTATCATCCATTCTAACAGGAAAAACAATTCACAGCATTGGAGTTGGAATAATGCTTATACCAATATTCATAGCTGCACAGATGATGATTGCCTAAGCCTTGCCCAAGCCCAGGGAAGGGGCAAGTCTTGATACTTTTTATCATACTATGAACGACAAGTCCACCATTTAGTGCAGGGTGGGAGCCAGCCAATTCTGGTTCCCAGCACGTGCAGAGCCCCAAGCATTAGGCCGAAAGAGGCAACGTTAATAATTGCCTTCTAAATACTTATCCATAAGTAAGTTTTTAAATAACAGCGAAATAGATCAAATGTGCCTGCCAGTAGTGGATTTAAATTAGAGGAAATGAAGCCTAATTTCAGGGAGATAAGGAGGTATCCCCTAGTTGAGCCATTTGCCAGCGCGATAATTGCCGAGGATGAAGAGACCGGGGAACTAATGTATTACCTCGTCGAGCAATCCTTAACTAAGAAGGAAAACGAGGTCTATAATGCAATATATAAATTAGTAATGATGGAGTTACCTCCTCCAGCCGATATAAAGAAACTGGAGAATCCACGTAATGTATTGAGCAGAGAAATAAAGAGGATACTTGATAGGTATAGGGGATTAATTAGAGGAACCAAGATAGATCTAAACAAGATGGCGTATCACATGGAGAAGGATCTACTTGGTTTTGGCCCCATAGATGCAATAATGAAGGATGAGAACATAGAGGATATCTCAGCCGATGGCGTTGGGGCTCCCATCTTCATTTTCCACAAGGATTACGAAACAATTCCGACTAATATAGTGCCAATGGATGCGCAAGCACTAGATGATTTCGTATCAAAGTTAATACATATGGCTGGAAAACACGTATCGGTTGCTGCTCCGATAGTTGATGCGCAATTACCAGATGGCTCCAGGATAGCCATAACATATAAGCAGGAGGTCTCGCCGGGCGGCAGCACATTCACCATAAGGAAGTTTAAGGCCACTCCAATAACGTTCACTCAATTAATACAGTCTCATAATATTTCGCCAGAGATAGCAGCTTACTTCTGGTTAATGCTTGATAACCATAAGTCATTCCTGGTTCTCGGAGTCACTGGAGCAGGTAAAACAACATTCCTGAACGCAATGGCTACCTTCCTACGGCCAAACCTAAAAATAATAACCGTGGAGGAGGTGCCCGAGGTTAGATTGCCTCACAAGAATTGGATAAGGCTAACGCCTCGTCTATCCTTTGGTCCAGAGAAAACCAATGAGGTCACCCTCTTCGATTTAGTTAAGGCAACGCTGAGAATGAGGCCGGATTACTTAATAGTAGGAGAGGTTAGGGGAGAGGAAACATATGTATTGTTCCAAGCAGTGAACACTGGTCACGGCGGCGTATCCACAATGCATGCCGAGGACTTTACAGCTGCAATAAATAGGTTGACTTCACCGCCAATGAATGTGCCGAAGGCATACATACCGGCAATGAATATATTCGTCATGGTTAGAAGAGTGAGAGTCGGCGAGCGCCTCACTAGGAGAGTCACGGAGGTTGGCGAGGTTCAGAGCGCTGATGAGGTTAGAACAGTGTTTAGGTGGGATCCAAAGAATGATGTTCACGTATTAAGCGGTCAAAGCTTCCTTTTACGGGAAATAGCGGAGACGACGGGTCAAGATGAGGAGGAACTAGAGGAGGAACTGCGGAGAAGAACGAGGGTGATTAATTGGATGGTTGAGAAGAACATGATGGACTTCCATGAAGTGGCCAGAATGATAGAGAGATACTATACTAAGCCGGAGAAGGTGTTGGCTGAGGTAGAGGGTATAGCTGAGGTAGAGACCACGTGATTGATATTCAAATATTCAATTCATTTAGCAATGTATTGAAGTACCTGGAAGCTAAGCGAGATAATTTATTAAAAGCTCTTGAGGTTAAGGTGGGAAGCAACGACGTGATAAATGCGGTAGATGGATCATTTGGGGAACTAAGCGAGACCTATAGGGATGAAATAGAAGATATAATAAGCGACATAAATTACATGCTTAAGAAAATAAGGACCAATAATGATTATACCGGGATAATTATGCTGGTTGAAGAAAACGGTTCACCTAACAAGATCTACATAATTCCAGGCGACTTAATATGATGCAATACACCATGCTTCTGCCCTTCATAGCCATATTCACGGCGCTATTCATGATAGGCATAACCAGGTTACCCCTAGTGTTCACGGGATTAGTAATGGCGGCAATAGCGATAATACTGGGCGTCGCTTCATTCATTTATCCCCCGGCAATGCCTTACCTTGGATTATTGATAGGAGTACCTGTTGGTTATGGCTTCTCGTTTTTAATGGATAAGCTAGGCATAAATAACCCACTCAAACTACAATCAAAACAGACAGAGATCAATAAACGGAGGCGGGCAACGAGGAGAAGGAAAAAGGACCGCAAGTCGATATACGTATCGGAAGCTATGGGCCACATAACCGATGCGCGCATATTCGAGAATTTCGACGAATTCATTCAGTCAATAAACATGGCTCCCGCGTTGAATACTGTACTTGAGTATATTAGAAATATATCGATTATTAATAATGAACTCGCGCAGCAACAAGTATTGGTTTATGAGGACGGCAAGAAGCAGCATGAATTCATACAATTAGTGGATGCAGACTCGATAGATGAGGTTAGCGATGTCATTCAAAGGGCAATACGGGATAGAGTGATGGTGAACAACAAGATAAATTCAATCCTAAGCAATAGGGAGACCATTAGGGAAATAATAGGTGGGCGATTCATGGTGATATATGTAGATGGAGCGCCAGATAAGATAATCCCGCTGTATTATAATCAAGAATGAGTGCCATTACGTGACTGGATCATTTTAATAGGGGAATTCATCGGCGGTAATTAATGAGGCTGGATAACGGTGTCGAGATCTCAATAGATAAGGTGGAGTCGCGTGTGGTGGCTATAGCCGTGGGGGTGGGGATTGGCTCCATATATGAGGAACCGAACCAGAGGGGCATTAGCCACTTGCTGGAGCACATGATGTTTAAATCAAATAAGTGGATAAAAGGGGAGGAACTGGATATGATGATAGAGGGACTTGGAGGCATGGCTAATGCATTCACTGGTAGAGATTATACAATATACGTGTTCGAGGCACTGCAAGAGAGTGCACCCCAATTGATAGATATAGCATGCAAGATGATGGTGAACGATACGTATCAATTGGACGAATTCATAAATGAACGGAACATAGTCCTCTCGGAGATTGAGCTGCGGGATGAGAATCCCAGTTCACGTATATGGGATTTAGGCACATTATCGTTATTTGGCAAAAGCGATATGGGGGACCCGGTCACTGGGTACCATGAAACCGTGGAATCAATAACGCTTCAAGACATGATTGAGCACAAGCTGAGGAATTATGTTGGAGGCAACATTAAAATCGCTATTGTTGGTGCCGTGAATGATGATATAATTAACACCGCTGCTAAGTGCTTCTCCAGGATTGCTCCAGGCAAACCTAGTTTGAAGACGCCATCAATTGGATCCCCCAGCGATCTAAGAATTAAGAGTAATGGAGATGGGGCATACGTCTCGTTCTCAATATCCATGCCTAATGAGGACCCCGTGGATACATACCTTAGACTGGCATTAATCGAGTTTCAATTATCAGATGGGGCATCCTCACTGCTTTTCAGAAGCCTTCGAAACAAGGGCCTAGCATACTCCTTTGATGTGGATTGGGAACTGTTTCCAGGGGTTGCTTATCTTCAAACCGTGGTGGAGGCGATTGAGCCTGATAAGCTTGATCTCGTCATGGATCAGCTTCAAAATGTAATGCTTAACCTGCAGGATTTGGTGAATAAAGAATACTTGAATCAACGCAGGAAGTATTTAGAATATGTGTCTGCATCATCTCTGAGAAACATGTTTGATAGGGCATACGCTGATTCTTACTTCATGATAAAGGGTTTGCCATTCAATATGCCCAGCTACGTGGAAGCATTGGTTCCCGAGTACTGGAGACTGGAGAAGTACATGATTAAACCATTGCGAAAATCCATGGCCATCATAACGCCGTAATGTCAATAATTTTTACTGGGATTCAGTTAATGTTAATAACTATTAAGGAAGATGCCTATTGATGGGGTTTAAATGCTTATTTTGTGATAAGTGTTGTTATTTTAGCGGCGAGGAACAGTGTCCAATAGTGTTCCCCGATGAGGCTGAGAAACTGCGGGATTTAGCCGCTAAAGTAGGCGCATCAATTAAGCTTAAGGAGTTACGAGTTAATGGAGCCAGAATGTATAGATGGATAATAGATGGATACTGCCCCTTCTATGATAGGGATAAAAGGATTTGCACAATACATAACGAGAAACCATTAGCGTGCAGAATGTACCCGCTCCTATATAATCCAAGAACCGGTGAAGTAATTATTTCCAGGGACTGCCCCTGGGTCAATGATAACCCCACTAAGTTAACCCTTGATAACTTCATTAATGAAGCTAAGGCAGTGGAGGAGGTAATATGGAGAATACATAAAGTTAAGATAGAGCTCGTCAAGAAGTGAGCCAACCTCACCTAGGAGACTACTGCCTTATAGTTCAAAGCCTAATCCTGAGGATTTAGAGGCGGAAGCCCCCACAAGGTGATCCCCACTCCCACTTATAAGGGCGTCTCGGGAAGTCTGACCTCCTCCCCGGGGTCCTAGAATGGGCGAGGATCGCCATTCATTTTATCAATATAGAGGGGTCTAAGCGATAGTGCTAATGCCTCGGCTTTCCTCATGGAGCCAGTCACGCGTAAAGTTATTGCTGCATTCCTCAACGATGCAATGGCTGCCCTAACCCATTTAACGCATTTTGTACGTGTTCTTATTATTAACCTGTTTTTATATGTGGCCTTAAGCTCCATGCCGCATCTCAACCAATTTATGCCGGCTATGCTTCTCGCGGTTTCCTCTATCTCCCGGTAAACAGCATTAACATCATCAAGTGTCTCTATCACTATATACCTTGCCAATAGAATCACCTCCCCTGCATGACTTGGAGAATTCAAGCAGTAATTCGCGTGCCACCTCCTCCTTATTGGGAACCATGCCCCTCAACTCATTCATAGCCTTATCAACGTCAAAGCCATTATAAATCAATGCACCACCCATAACCCACACCAAGCTATCCAGATTAATCGCCGGAACACCACTGAGCCTAGATACTTGCTCCCATATTTCCTGCACAAATCGTTGCCTACCCATCAATACGCGGGGCTCCTCCTTTGATAAACCGCTGCAATGAGTTATTGTGGATACGCGATAATCCACAGGTATAGGAACACTGGGAAGCCTTAGCGGTTCATAGCCACATGACTTAAATGCATAGTAAGCCATCTTAACGGCGAACACTATTGTCTTGCTTCTCCAATCCACTCCCAAGGCTTTTCCCAATCGTTCAGCTAATTCATCTAAGTTGATTCCGCACTGCATTAATTCACTGAGTAAGGCGGTGCCGCATATCTTTCGTATTCTATTTAGTTTCGCCGCCCTCAGCCTTGCCAGGTAGGGGCTTGTCGAGGCATACTCCAGAAAGTCTTGGCAAGGATCCTTAATCGCTCCTCTCCTGGAGAAGTATTCACTGAAGTAGTTCCAGTGCCTCTCTCCTCGTCCAGTCAACATATAGCTAACCAATGAATTAAGTATGGTGAGCGAGGAAACTATGCATTTATTCTTGATGGATGCACATAGCTTGCTGATTGCAATGTACTGAGGATCCCTCTCCTCGAATCCCTTAATGGTGTCTAGCCCCATTTCCTTTATGAGCGAAGCTATTTTCTCCACCCTACTCGACATTGATTTCCCCTTTATCTAGATCGACGGAAATGACGGCGCCATCCTTAACATTAAGTATTGAATCAGGAAGACCCGTCACTAACGGTATGCCGGCCATCACCGACCCTATCAACATCAATGTATCGGCATTAATGGTCAATATGACCAGGGGGGCATTACCATACTTAACTAATTGGTACATTATGTATGGACCAACCGTGGAACCCCGTGAATAGGGGAGAATGAGTATTCTACCCGCAATTGGCTTCTCGCCCTCATTAACCTTAACAACTCCTCTCAAGCCATCTATATCGCCTAGAAAAGATATGGGGGATTTAATTACCACTGCATTGCCTCGCACTTTGCCTTTCCCATAAATGGTTTTGCCCCTCATCACATTAATTCACCAATGCAATCCTCTACATCGCATGGCATTGCCCTAACATTGACTAAGCGAGGCATGTAGTATACTGATTTAGATGATGGCGTCGCCACATTAAGCAAGCCTCTATTTCTAAGGAAGGGAGACACTATTGGACACGTATCGGTTATAATGTGAATATTTGACTCCTTTAACCGCGAGATTAGGGTGGGGGATAAACTTGACTTCACAAAGCGTGATGTACTTATGAAGAGGGGCTTCGATAAGCGAGGATACCCCCTCTCCTCAACCAGCTTAATGACGTGCATTACCTCCTCTAGATCCGCGTGGGGGCACCCTATGAATAAGGCATCATATTCAGGCATGGGAGCCAACTTCACGTCATTCTCATTAATGGTAAAGGATTCCTCCATATCGCCCTTGTCCTTGTATAATCGCCAATTAGGATTAATGCCCTCTATGACCATGAATGGATTAGGAGAATAAGTGGCAAAAGCTGAGAGCATGGCCTTGAGTCCCCGTTCTGGCATCGTATTGATAATGACATAGGGTATCCTATCGCCGGCGAATTCGCCGATCATCTTGCCGATCACGCCGGCCCTTGCTTGACTCACCTTACCATTAACTTTGATAATTACCTTAGGCAATCTATTCTCAGGCATATATAGACCAAATGCCGGTACCTTACCTGTTATTGCCGAGAGAATTGTGAATGGACCCGGCAATTTCTCGCTCATTGCATCCCTCACGGAATTTATGTATGCTATGGCATTCGACTCGCCCCAAGCATGAACGGTGCCTGGAGGAGTTCTCAACACATCATATGGAGCACAAGTAAACCACGCGCTGACGCCCATCTTGATTAATGATCTCACCACCTCCATTTGCTTAGACTTAAAAACCTCATCAACTGGGGTATCAACCCCATTGAACTCCATTCCCATAGGATTAACCGTGGCAAACGCCTTAAACCGGGCGCCATTCTCGGCCAGATCCCTAAGGAACTCAACGCCTGCATCTCCAATTGTTTGATAACTCACGCCACTCACATGAACGGTCTCAACATCAAGCAAATGAGGGGCACCAAGTGATTCCCCTACCTTGACTATCGTGGCAAACGCCCTACCGTAAGGGTCGTCCCTAGATAAAGCAGCCTCATCCTCTCTGGTTAAATACATTGAATGAGGCTTTATTTTTAGTTTAAAATAGTTTCCCGAAAAGTGAGCTACCCCGCCCTTAAGGGCGAGGCTTCCCGCTTCCTTGCCCCGCCTTGCCCATCGTTATGGGTAGTGGGCGGAGCTCCACGGGCACCACGGGCGGCTCCCACCCTGCACGCCTCAAGTGATTGAGAGTGGAATTATAATCGCGGTCTGCGGTCCAACCGCACTTGGGACATGAGAATATACGATCGTTCAAAGTTAAGTCGTCCTTCACGTATCCACACTTAGCACACGTTTTCGAGGAATTCCTCGGATCAACGAGGATAAACCCCTTCCCATATTTTTCCATCTGATACTTCACGATGCTCCTAAGCTCGTGAATGGCGACGTCATGAAGCCTCATCCTCAGCCCTCTGGAAGACTTACCAATGAGCTGCTTAACTGAGATATCCTCCATAACCACGACGTCGTAATGCTCAGCAAAATACCTCCCGAGTTTCATGTACAAGTCCCTCCTCAGATTCGCTAAATGCTCATAGGCTCGTGCTAGACGCATCTTAGCCTTGAACCAGTTCTTAGATAGAAATTTCTTCCTCGATAGCTCCTTGTGGAGCCTCTTCACCTTCTTCAATGCCCTCTCGTAGGGCCTCAAGTTCGGCACGTACTCCCCATCCGAGGTCACGAGAAGCTTCTCCACACCAACATCGATCCCCACCGCCCTTCCAGTACTTGGCAATTTTGGGAATTCATAATCCTCAACAATGAATGAAACATACACTTTTCCACTCCTCGTCAATTTCACAGCCACGCGTTTAACTCTATCCAGCGGGAAGTCCCTATGAACGATTAATTTGAAGACGCCTAGATTTGATAACCTCAACACGAGCCTCCTACCCTTCCCCTCCCTAGCCAATATTCTCCAACCGCTTTGCGGATAAACCAAGGAGTAGTACTTATGGGTTTTCTTCTCTTTCGGGAATCTTGCAAGCCCATCGAAAAAGCGCTTCCTAGCCTCATAATATCTATCCGCGACTTGTTGAAGTACCTGTGAGTATAATTGTTGGTACTCCTCATCTTGTTTCCTCAAGTCGAGGGCTAGTTGCCTCAACTCGTTCTTGCTTAATCCCCTATCATCCTCATGGTAGAAGTATGTGTCTGCCCATCGTAGGGTATTGTAGACCTCACAAGCCGCTTCCAATTGGGCTTTTAACGCCCTCAACGTTTGTTCGTTGGTGTATGCTCTAAACCTAAACCCCACGATGGGCATCAGAAGAACAGGAACATCACTAATATAAAGTTATTCCCCATCCCCGCCATAAATTGCGAGGCTTTCCCCATACGTATAAACTTTAAAATAGTTAATGTTTAATCGATATTATGCATCCGTTACTGGATGAGACCCATGAGTTGGTTAAAAAAAGCGCTGCTGAATTTGCTGAACGCGAAATAGATCCAGTCATAAAAAGCATGGAGAACTATGAATATCCGCGTGAAACGCTTAGAAGCATGGGTAAACTGGGTTTATTGGCTCCCATGGGACCTATTGATTATGGTGGTCCCGGCCTTGATTTTAGGTCCGAGATACTAACTGTTGAGGAGGTGGCCAAGCATAGTCCAGGTATAGCAACTATACTGGAGATACAGGGCTCCTTAATAGTAGATACTTTAGCCACATATGGAAGCACAGCCATTAAGGAGAAGTACTTGCCTAAGGCCATTAGTGGCGACTTAATAATATCCTATGCATTAAGCGAGCCTTGTTGCGGTAGCGACGCGGCAGCCCTAGAAAGCACTGCTAAGAGAGAAGGAGGAGAGTGGGTTCTTAATGGGCATAAAATGTGGATAACGTCAGGCATGAATGCAGATGCCTACCTGGTGTTTGCTAGAACGGGTTCACGGGAAGAGAGACACCGTTCAATAACCGCATTCATGGTGGATAGGAGCAATTGCGTGGAGACTAATCCCATACATGTAATCGGATTGCGGGGCACAGGTACTGCAGAGGTTAAGTTCGTTGATTGTAGGCTAGGCGATGAATCTGTGGTGGGCGAGGTCAATAAGGGTTTCTATGTGGCAATAAATAGCTTAAACCTGGGAAGAACATGTGTTGGCTCCATTGGTCTAGGAATAGCGGAGAGGGCTTTTAGGGAGGCACTTAATTATATAAAGCAAAGAAATGCGTTTGGGAAGTTATTAGCTGATTTTCAGTCGCTTCAACACTATGCGGCCAATATGTATGCCCAAATAGAATCAATCAGATCGCTTGTATATACTGCGGCATATATGAAGGACAAGGGTTCCCCGGATTTCCTGCTTTATGCCCACGCAGCTAAGTTGCTTGGTTCTAGGCTCGGCGTTGATTCAACTAGGATAGCTATACAAATGATGGGAGGAATGGGTCTCTCCACGGATACTGTGCTTGAAATGCTTTACAGAGATGCCAAGGTTACTGAGATATATGAGGGGGCAAACGAGATAATTTTAAACACGATTTATAAATTCATGGAAAAATAAGAACCAGCCCTTTCAAGAGGAAAAGTGGTGGGGCCGATTCATCTTGTTTCACTCCACTGGTAGTCCATGCTCCTTTATTTGCCTTATTTCCTCGGTCTCAAACCCTTGCTTTACCGTAACTATGAAAATTATCGTGGAGATAATGATCATTCTGACCTCTTCCCCGCCTTGAGGGCGAGGGTTCCCCGAGGTCTTGGGGGTTACGCCCCTTTAATGGGCGCTACTCGATTATGATCCACGATAAAGGAGAGAGGCTTCTTTATCGTCGAGATCGTTATGCCGGTGGCCTTCTTCAGTATGTTCAATGCGCCGTTCAAGTCGCTGTGCAGCTTATGACCCAAGGGGCAACTAACTACTCCCCTTGGATCCCTAGTGACCTCCACATCATGATAAGCACAGATACGCGAGGTATTATACTCAATGACCTCAAACACACGAATGCCATACTCCTGGGCCTTCAGTTCTATGATATTCATCAACTCACGGTAGGACCACATGTTCACTGTGAACTTGTTACCCTTGTCCTGCGCAATATTGAAGGGGTAACCTAAGTAGATGGTTGATACGCCTCGCTCATGTAACTCCCTCATTAGGTGGGAGGCGAAGTTCCTATATAGGTGAAGAAGCCTCCTGGTTAATTTCCTGTGCAACCTCCTCCTCTCCCTATTAAGCTCCCCATACGCCTCATATTCGTTGATATTCTTCGCCTTGTCTGACAAGGATTGTGCCTCAGCTATCCTATTTTGTAGGTAGAAGTAATCCTCCTTAGTCCTAACCCCCTTATAAAGCAACCACGTACCATCATCGATCATCACGCTCGCCAAGACGTTGATGCCTGGATCTATTGAAGCCATTTTGCTCCCCTTAGGCGATTTAACTTGAATCGATTTTCTCTCCCCCCTCACGACATGCTTACTCTTTCTTCCCGTTTTGGTTTTTTCAACGCCCACCTCCACGGGGATTGAGGCATACCAAGCATTTCCAACCTCGTCATAGTAGATCTCCAATCTTCCTTGTTTCCCATACCACCTCAATCTGCCGGCGAACTCCACTTCAAGGCCGAAGTCCTTTAGGACTAGTTTCTGTTCATCCACTACATACCTATCTTGCCTAACAACGAGAAGGAGTTTCCTCCCTCCAGTCTCCCCATCCTTCCAATACCTCGGCGGGCTTATGTGGTTCATGTGGGGCGGTAGTTTGTTTTCCTTCCTCAACCTCAATAGGGAGAAGAATGAGTTCCACGCCTCATTATTCTTCTGCATGACTGCTTGTGCGTTAACTCCTAGTTCTTCCTTGTACTTCTCGTAGCATTTGCCCCAAGTCCCCTCGAAATCCACTTTTTCACCGCGAAAGAACTGCTGCCTCCTCTCGTAGTTAACCTCATTGAAGAGTTTGGCTGAGGCGTTGGCTAGTCTTCTGAGTTTTCTTTCTTGAAATCCATTTGGTAGGAGGCGAACCACATTAGTCCTCTTGTTAGTGTATTTAACTTCCTTGATGCCCCCTCCCGGTATTGCGGGGGAAGTCGGCCCCCGCCCCCCATTCTCTGAAAATTGACCGGAAGAGGACATCTTAAAAAGGAATAGTAAGAAGTTTTTAAGCTTTACCCCGTCCTTAAGGGCGAGGTTTGCCGTTAGTTTTATCATTTATGTATTTTCATCAATGCCAAGTGAGTCGGAATTTAATTATGAGGTAAATGATGGCTACACTGCTCTGCTCTATGTAATGAGGGGTTCCATATTGCTGGGCGAGGAATCCGCAGCATCAGGCCAGTTAGCTGTATATTCACGTGAGGGCAGCCTCATAAAGGCAATCACAGGCAGTGAACCTGCTAGGTTCCTCTTACTGGCCGGTAGACCAATTGGGGAACCAGTGGCTTGGTACGGTCCAATAGTTATGAATACGGAGGAGGAGCTTGAGAAGGCATTTAGCGAACTAAGTAATGGCACATTCATTAAGCAGGAACCAGATGTGGATGATTTATGAAGCGCCACATACCCTTCGCATTTTTCATGAACCTCATAATTTTATCATGATCCAGGAAAGGATGGGGATCTAGCTCTGCCAATCCCCCTGTGGGGAATGATTGAGCCATGAATGGTTCTCCAAGGTGTCAAAAAACCCTCGCCCTTCAGGGCGAGGAGAAAGTCAGCTCCGCTACCTCCTTTCATGCTCTCTGACTTAACCTTAAAAAGATAATTCACTGTTCTGCCGTAACCAAAGCCACTGGCTGGAGTAATTATATGGAAAAATAGCGGCTTTTCCTCCGCAGTATAAGGAGGCACCTCGCCGAGTGACGGGTAACCACACTGCGGGTAATATAGTGAATTCAGCAACGTACCCGTGACCGGCCTAAGGATGGCTATGCCGGTAATGGTGCTTGATGAGTTGGGACCATAGATGGCGGCAACCAAGGCGTAGGCGCCGGGTCCTAGGGTTACGTTTAGCCACGTTGGGCCATTGCCGGTCACGCACTTTATGTATCCGTAATTGTCCCTAGGGATGAAGTCCTTATTCATTGCCTCGAACAAGAGCGACTCGCTTGTCGCGATTGGGGCTACACACACATACGTGGAGGGCCTTAAATAATACTCGCTGGTCACGTAGTAGGTACCATTTATTACGAACTCTGTCAACGCTATTCGATTCACCGCCGAGGGGCACCTCATTGCCCTGCGGAGCAAAGGGGGTGAACCCGATGTGCTGAGGCAGCGACGGTGGCTTGCAGGGAGTAAAGCCGAGGAGTCGTGCAACTCCGGCTGCATAATACATGCTTAATCCATAAACGATCAATCCCATCACGATTAAAATGCCGAATAGCAGCGCCAAGAAGATGCCAAGCTCGATTTTGATTATGCGAGGCATATAGTTCACTAGCAGTGCCCTATGTATTTAAACGCATATGCAGGCCCTTGGCCGCCGGCATATGATATATTCCACACATAGCCTTGAGGTAAGTGATAAGTCCATGAGTTCGTCGTTGATCCTTGTATTTCAACGGATCCGCTGCTTTCATAGCCATTTATGGAAGCACCGACGCCAGCAATCAATAACGTGTATGATGATTGCGATATGGTGAGTGTTGCGGGGCTAGCGCACGTACCATAATTCGCCACTAGATTGATTTATTTGGTTGCGGGTCACCCTAGCGGTTAGTGCCGTTGGGCTCTGGTTAGTGGTATTCATGGTGGTTCATGTTGTTCATGGTTGGGGGAATTGATTGTTAGGAGGTTCATTCTTTTTGGTGCGGGGGGTGGGACTTGAACCCACGCAGGCCTACGCCAACGGATCTTGAGTCCGCCCCCTTTGACCATGCTCGGGCACCCCCGCTCCATGTTTTGCCTAGCGTGAGGTATTTTTAAAGAATTCTCCATCTTAAAAAATAACATGAGACTTTGGTCATTACATCCAAAATATTTAGATAAACCAGGTCTTTTGGGTTTATGGAGAGAAAGTTTATTAGCTCAAAAAGTATTGCTAGGAAAAACAAAAGGATATAAAAATCATCCTCAATTAATAAGATTTAAGAGAACAAGTGATCCAATATTATATATAGGAACATATTTATATTATGTTTATTTAGAAGGAAAAGGGAGGGGGTATAATTTTAATAAAGATAAAATAATCAATTATGATTTAAAATTAAAGATGTCAGTAACAATTGGTCAGGTAAATTTTGAATTTCAACATTTACTTGAAAAACTTAAAGTAAGAGACAAGAAAAAATATGAAGAAATAAAAGATGGAAAAATAATCGAACCAAATCCAATATTTTATATCGTTGATGGAGATATTGAAGAATGGGAAAAAGATAAAAAAAGTTTTAAATAAAAAGAAAAAATAAATTTCTAAATTATAGATTTTCTGCGAGCTAATAATTAATTCCTCTGAATTCTTGGAAAACAATAACTGACCTCCTCCCCGCCCTGAAGGGTGAGGCTTTTCGCCCCCTTAACCCCCATTTTGGTAAGAATGGTAAGTCTCTCATTAAGGATTTTGGAAGTGGATGCTTCTTTTGGATGGGGTTAGGCATCGTGAGGTAATGGAACGGTAACGCCCATTTATTGGCCTTAGCCTTTAATGTCGTCAATTGTTTTCCAAGTTCTTCGAACTATTGGGGGTAGAGAACCGTGTTGCTTTATCCACTTCTTTAGGAAGTCAATCGTTCTGGGATCGCTGGGGTACCCGCTTCCGAAGTCTCCATACTCACGCCTTAATTTAGCTATTTCATTATCCCTAGTTACCTTAGCTATTATGCTGGCGGCGGAAACCACGGGTATAATAGCATCGGCCTTATTCATCGCTATTACCCTTCTTCCCGTCGCTTCCTCAAGCCGCTGCCCGAATCTTTCTGGTCTAGGGTCAGGGGAGTCCACGTAAATGGTGTCCGCCTCGCACATAGATATTAACTCAATCATTTTACTCATTTCCAAATCATTTAATCCATTCACCATCACATACCTATCTATTTCGTCGGGGGGCACAATAATTGACTTAACGCAGCTCGCCATGGTCAGTATCTGCCTAAATAATTGGGTTCTCCTGTGGGGACTTAATTTCTTGGAATCCTTAACTCCAATCCTCTCTAACTTGGACTGATCATTGGTTGAGACTATGGCCACCACCATTGGTCCAATCACTGGACCTCTACCTGCTTCATCGATACCGGCTTCCACGCCATAGCCTCGGCCACGGCTTTCTTAAACTCGCCGCAATCAATGTGGGCATTTCCATACATGAATGCCTCATACATATCCACCACCCTTGAAACCTCCTTGATAGACCATGGCGGCGCCTCATTAATTAATTCCCGGGGCGTTATAGATGGCCTACGGGCCCCCAGCCAATCCACTAATCTGCTCATTTCATGATCAATACATCTACGCCTATCCTCACTGATGATAATCATGGATGCCGCGATAGTCGATGCCATTAATGAAACCACGAGCCCCAGCACAACTATAAATGAGGAAGACCCGGGAGAAGCCGGGATGGGAGGGGATTGTTGAGGGTTGAGCTGTGTTGGTTCACGTGACTTATAAAAGGAGTTAATCACTGGCGTTTCCTTGATCGTATTTGGGTGAGCGGAACGGGGCTTAGGCACCGGGGATGCATTAATGGCTTGTTGGTTCTGGGTTGCACCGTATATTAGCAAATAATTGCCTGACCTATAAATGGTAACTATATAAATGGAACCGTTGATTAAGACTCCATTAGAGCCGTAGGCCATAACTATCCCCTTCTTCAAGTAATAAATGGTAACATTGCTCACCTCAACCGTTTTATTTATTGGAATGTCTTCCTGAGCCACCGTAATTAGTGACATTATTAGTGAAATCGCTAGGAACAATAATGCAGTAATTAATGCGCGGCGAATTGGCCTAACTACTTGCTTATTGATCCTTAATGCCTTAAGCCCTCCCCTGCTCACTGGTTCCATATGTTAATGCAGTCAATTAAATACTTTTATTGTTCTCGTTAAGGCGGTTTCATGGATTCTCCATTCTATTATATGGCAATACTGAATCTATTAACTCAACGTGGCCCAGCAATGTTCTTCTACAGCAGTACCTAGTTAATCCAAGATCATCCAATACCTTGCCTGGATCCTCGCCCGCGGATACCCTCTTCCTGAAGGGCTCCCAAAGATGGCCCAGAGGCTTACCGCACGTCCAGCACCTAACAGGCGTTATCATTAGTAAGCCAATATATTTCCGGCTTTAAATACTTTTTATACGCATGGGGAAAGCCTCGCAATTTATGGCGGGGATGAGGGGGAATAACTTTATATTATTGATGTTTTTGTTTTTCTAATGTCCATCGTGGGGTTTAGAGCATATACCGATCGACAGACGCTGAGGGCGTTAAAGGCCCAATTGAGGTTAGCCTCGGAGATCTACAACACCCTACGATGGGCAGACACATACTTCTACCATGAGGATGGGAAGGGCTTGC
>Ga0080006_1152839_pt1 | contig 37617 bp, 38 predicted proteins | sample RS3BMetagenome_FD_69209 | JGI IMG/M metagenome (GOLD analysis project Ga0080006, IMG submission 69209) | Ferric oxide microbial mat and aquatic microbial communities from Rainbow Spring, Yellowstone National Park, USA - RS3B (SPADES... ...
CATCCACTGGGCATGTGTATCAATTTGGGTCTGCGCAGTTTTATGGTTCTCCATTTGCATCTGGTATACCGGTAGGGAGTAGTGTAGTAGGCATAGCGGCTACGCCTGACAGCCACGGGTACTGGGTTTTGACTGCTACGGGAAATATATACCAATTTGGTTCAGCTCCTGCGGAAGGATCTCCTGTGCAAGAGGGGCTTAACGTAAGTAACACCTGCGTTGGGATAGCGCTGTCTAGCTAATAGGCAGCGCTATCCGGAACAATTTGAGAGACTAATTATGAAAAATCTCAAATGAGTAAGGTTCGAGGCGAAGGCCAAAGTTTTCCGCAGAGCGCGTCAAGTGAGGACTGTAATAAGGGTCATGCTCTATGAGATCTGCCCAGGTTTCAACCGCGTTTTGTACTTCGACTGGATTTACCCTAATTTCTTTGGAAGCTGATTCATGATGATAGATGATGACGAATGGTAGGTATATGTTTTTGTATCCCATACGAGCAAGCTTGATACAAAAGTCGACATCGTTAAATGCAACGGCGAATTTTTGTTCATCCAAGCCGTTTGCCGCATAAAATTTTTGTCTTTCCACCATCGCGCAGGCAAATGTAATTGCAGAGTATTCCCGCACACATGCTGCGAGCCCGTAGTAAAGTTCCCCAAGTTTTTGCACGGGCATCCACTTGAAAGCGTGTCCGCAGTTGCCCCCTATTCCAAGTACGACACCCGCGTGTTGTATTCTGCTATCGGGATAAAGTAGCAACGCCCCTACAACACCAACGTCTGATCTTTGCGCGTACGCAGACATCAGTTCTAGCCAGTTGGATGTTTGAATTTGCGTATCGTCGTTCAGGAAAACAAAGATATCTCCGCTAACATACTTAGCCCCTGTATTTATGAGTTTTGCGAAATTGAAAGGCTTTGTCTCGTCACGTAGATAGTGAATAGGACGATCTGGATAGTTTGCACATGTAACTTGTAGATTACCAGATGGACTATTGTCTATAAGCAAGACCTCATAATTGGTATAAGTTGTCCTTGCAAATATGCTGTCCAAACAGCGCTCTAACATAGTCGTATTGCCACCAGCAGGTATTATTATGCTAATCTTTGGATTTTGTGGACATTTATAAATGACATTTATGGTGCGTCCATGAGGGTGGATCTCCACATCTGCAACCTGATTCTGTCGAGAAAGCCTTAGTTTAACTGTCTTTATTTTTGTCTCCATGTCATTATATAGAGAATTTGGTGACTGAAAGTTGTGATACAAAATCAGGGGTATGTGTAAAGCGTAGTCTACCTTTTCCGTTAGTCGGAGCACTAGATCGTAAAGTGACTGCTCAAATACGTTGTTATCAAGCCCGCCAACCTCTTCGAGTAGATCTTTGCGAACACAAAGGGGGCTGTCAATGTAGTTAATTGACTGTAAGAGATAAGGCGACCAGTCTGGCTTAAAAAAGGGTACGGATCCCACATTAGGCTCTATTAGGAAGTCTTCATCTGCATAAAAGATGGGACAGTTGGGGAAAGTGGCAATAGCTCTTGCAAACAACTCGATTGCCGATTTCTCCAAAGTATCTCCTTGGTTCATGAAAAGTACCCATTCAGCATCGCACTTATAAATTGCCTCATTTATAGCTTGCGCAGGAGTTACCGCAGTACACGTAATGATTTGCATTTGCTCCGAGTATTTGTCTAAATCCGCGACTGTGAGATCTTCTTGAGAGAGCAAACAAAGGTAAATCGACTTTGGTCTAACTGTTTGTGAACTTATTGATTGTAGCGATTGTTTGATCTCTGTTTGGTTGCCAATAGGCTTAATAACTATAGATATGGGGGTAGCTTCAGGTGATGCAGAGTGGTTGGGTAAAGTGTAGTTTTTTGGAACATCCAGCCATATTTTGTATTCAATTCTATAATCTGGTACTTCATATGGCGATTGAGTATAATCAAGAGCTTTATGCGATTTGTTTTCGCTTGTCTTTCTCGAAATATTAGCCAAACGAAAGATGTTTGTAATCTTGTACTTGACCCCAGCATAGAGTTGCCATAGTCGGTAGGTGCGTGAAGCTTTTATTGCTTCTAGCTCTAGCCTAAGTCTTTGTATTTCTGCGATATATGGGATCTGTTCTTCAGTTGAAATTGTTTTATCTTCTTTGTTTTCCATGAAATATATACCGACTCCCCATGACGTTAAGAATTAGGTCAGATGGACTAAATATACGTGATAACCTTTGGATCTTTTGCTATAAATGCCAATACGAGTTTACTTATAAGCATAAATCCTTTATAGCTATTGCGCTAAATCTGTAATTTATCAAATCTTGGTAGCGCTGAAACTTTCAGCAGAGTAAGCAGATGTTATAAAGCATATATCGTTTGGCGCCTACAAGTGTTGTATAAATTTTTGCTGTAAATGGCAGTGCGTAAATTTATATGGGCTGAAATTCATGTAAAAGGTAATCTCTAAGTGCGTCTTCCCAATGGCGTAAAGGTAACACAGCTTTTAGTTCGTTAGCTCTAAGTGTTGCAAGGGTGCTATACTTTGGTCTTTTAACTATACCGCCAAGCTCTTCTGTTGTAACGGGTTCGATTTTTCCTTTTATGGTAAGAAGTTGCAAGATCTTAGTTGAAAACTCGAACCATGAACATTCGCCAGAGTTGGTGATATGTATAAGGCCTTGAAGATTTTCACTTACTGCGGCAACAACTGCTCTTGCCAAGTCTAAAGTATACGTGGGCGTCATTATTTGGTCAATTACTATTCTCGCACTGCCGCTATTTGTTACTTGTTTTACCAATCTCTGGACAAAATTTCCATGTTTTGAAGCGTTACCGGCCGCACCGTATAATCCAGCTGTTCTTACAACAAGTGCTGTTGGATTTGCATTCATGACGCGCTTTTCACCCTCTAGCTTTGACTTTGCGTAAACACTGAGCGGATTTGGAGTGTCCGTTTCCACATATGGGGTGCTTTTTTGACCGTCGAACACGTAGTTCGTGGAAAAATGTATCAATTTTGCCCCTACTTGTGTACATGCAATAGCAAGATTTTCTGCGGCTTTAGCATTTACGGCAAATGCTCTCTCAGGGTTTAGCTCGCACTTATCTAGCACATGATACGCAGCGCAGTTAAATACAACCTGGAATTTCCCTAACACGAGTGTTTCTTGTACAGCTGCTTTGTCTTCTATGTCTAGCTCGTTATGAGTAAGTGCAGTTGCCGATGGGCATAACCGTTTTAGGTCATGGCCAAGTTGACCAGCAGCACCAGTTATAAGTACTCGTGTGCTTTCTAACATTTTTGGTGTACTCGGAATTTGTTTCAAATTGTAACAGAATTTATAATCGTCATATATGTCGTAATATGGGGGTTTTGAACCTGTTGCTATTATAAAATGGTTGATTGATGTAACGGCAATTTGCTTATGAGTGTATTAAGGGAGCAACGAAGTATGGAAATAAGTATCGACAAAGTTGAGGAACACCGTAGGGCGGTGGGTGTATATATTCATCTTGCTGATCTCTTGGAGAAGTTTGGTGTGTCGGTAAAGCAACCTGCAAGAATTCATTGCGATGATAGAGGACGGCGATTGGGCGATGTATTTGGCATAGTCAGCGGAGATATCAACATAACATATATTGCCCCAGGAGCGGCAACGAATTGGCACTACCATAAGAAGCAGTACGATGAATGGATTGTATTAAAGGGCCACATTTTGGTACGGCTGGCAAAACCAAATGGTGATGGAACATATACATTTGGAAGGATTGCGTTAGGTGAGGAGGATCGTAAGCTTATTCACATTCCGCCCGGAGTACTACACGGGTATGAAAACCCATATCCACAGGAGGCTTTGTTAATGTATCACATAAGCCAAAAATATGATCCCAATAATCCTGATGAATATCGTCTAGACAACTCTGATGTTAAAGATAAAGACGGGAATACTTTACCATACGGGATCATATTTAGATAATTTAAAGCCCATCTAGGCACATAGTCGTAACGCGTGTTTGATGATGAGTGAATAAGCCGAAGATTTTACTTGATTTAAGGCCTTTACAAGGACAATCCAGAAAACGTGGTATAGGCACATATGTAAGAGGGCTACTAGAAGGGCTAGAAGCCAGTAGGGATTCTTTTGAATTTCTTGGCCTAGTTGACTCGAATTTACCGCGTGTTGAAAATCTCCCCTCATGGGTAAAGCAGGTGGTGGTTCACCGCCGATTTCGTGGGCGGTTTTCAGTCATTGAAGACGCAGTCCGCATAACGCACGAATTAAATGAGATAGGACCAAATGTATACCACTCCACCGAATTCAGTTTGCCTGGGAGAACAAATTGCAAGGTCGTTGCTACTATACATGACCTAATTCCATGGGTTTGGAAAGGGCCCGGCTATCGGGGCCAAAGGGTTTTGAGGCATTGGCAATTTTCGCGACTTAAGTATATAGATTTTGGGATATGCGTTTCTACTGCGACAAAAAATGACGTTACACAGCTAAGCATAGTTTCAGGAGATAAGTTGGCCGTCGTATACAACGGGCTTAATCGCTCATTTCGTAGCGCGCTGTTAACTCAGCAGCACCAGAATTTACCCTCGAAGTATTTGTTATATGTGGGTGGATTTGATGAGCGTAAAAATCTTTTGCATCTATTTTTGGCGTTCAAGGAGCTAAGGAAATGCTATCAGGACCTTGAGTTATATCTGGCAGGTGATCCTGGTCCTGATCAAAGAAGAGTTCGTAGATGGTTAGAGCGCGCTGGACCTAGCATTGAGCCAAAATTTCTAGGACAGGTTGGGGAAAAAGAATTGGTTGAATTGTATTCGAACGCCATCTGCTTAGCGTTCCCTTCACTGTATGAGGGTTTTGGTCTTGTGCTAGTTGAAGCCATGGCTTGTGGTTGCCCTGTTGTAGCTTACAAAAACTCAGCGATACCAGAAGTTGCTGGTGATTCTGCATTACTTGCAAACAACAATGACTTGGAAGAGTTCACCGAAAGTATCGGCAAATTGATTAGTGATAACGAGCTACGAAATCAGCTTATTACGCGGGGAAAGCAGAGAGCAGCAAATTTCACATGGGAGAAGTGCGCTAAAGAAACTTGCAAAATTTACCAGATGCTTTTGTGAATTTATGGCAAAAGTTTAGTGGACAAAAGGTCCTGCTTTAGCTATCAAATATTCCCCAAGCCAAACATGGGTGGTAATAAAGCGAACGGAAGTTGTGATTGGATTACCATCACATGTGAATGAAGAGATTTTTACAGGCTTTAACCCAGCCAAGTCAAAGAGCAACCATAGGTTTGGTAATGAATAAACTAGTGTAGGATTCGTGTGTACGTAGTATAAAGGCTTTCTTATAATCCTTGCTCTAATATCTGACCCATTTTGGCAAACAAAAGCTATCCTTAAAGGAGACCTAGGTACTGAGGCAACTAACCGTAATGTCTCGACTGGATCTTCAACTGCCTCAAGAAGACCAGCTAGAACTATGTTATTGAGGGTTAAGCCCGATTCGATTTGAGTCAAGGTTGTAATAAGCTCATCTGTACTTCTGAATGTTTGAGTATGTAAGATCGTGTAGTTAGTTATGCGATGTACACACACAGGGGTTGCAACTATGACCTCAGGCCAGTTGATTTTACGAATTATAGAGATGATACGACTTTCTGAATAGACAGCCTGAGTTGCGGTCGCTTCAGGTGCAGAGGCTGGGTATATAAATTTAGTCCAACATGTTTTGCATTTATAGTGGACTTGACTTTCAAAGCTTTTTACTAGGTATGGCTCAGGACGTTTACAAATAGGGCATACGTTAACCATAATATCTGAGGGTCAATTTTATTCACCATGTGCAGTTATAGTTGCGTTAGCAGTTGTCAGGTGTGAAGATTCCAAGGATTTGGGCTTTCTTAGTACACATCATCGCATACCTATACGCCTACTCCTAGGCTACAGCTATCACAACTACTGTATTCCAATAACTAGCAGCCGTACTAATTCACCCATAAAACGTTAGTTACATGTGTTAATAGAAGAATTGAGGGTTGGTTAGATATAATTATAGTCAATATATTGAATTTACTAAAAACAGAGACCATTAAGTTCGCAGAAGAGGGCAGAATAGTAGACATGAAAAAAGCTTTGACAAAAAGGTGGTTCAGGCCAAATTATAGGAGCGTGGTATCGTTCGTTTTTCTTTTTTAACCGGTTCATTGTTAATATCCGCATGTTCATCATCGAGCTCTCCAAAGCAAGCTTCTAGCAGATCGCATACTGCTACTGAAACCCATAATACTAGGACTAGTTCAACAAGAACTTCTAAGCGGACACCAAGGCAAGTTGTTGATGCTGCTCTAGCCACAACAGAGTCTCATAAGTATATTCAAATAGTTATAACAGGAAGCGGAACGGTGGGAGGGAGCGGTGCTGGGACATTGCAATTTAGCGGCGGTGGATATGTTGAGACTAATCCCCATGCATTCACTATTTCTATCAAAGTGACAGAAAATCCTAGCAGCGCATCAAATGGAGCTCACTACCCATCGCAGTTTGAACAAAATGTGATAATGGTCAACAACACAATTTATTACCAGGTGGTCGTTTCCGGAATGCCTGGTTCACAAGAATCGGGATGGCATGTAATTACGCCAACAAATTCGCCCCAAGAGTTTCAGCAGCTATCGGTCTTTTCTAGCTTGCAGCAAATTGCTGATTCTTTGCGAGGCAGTATAGTTTCTTTAGGCTACGCGACAGTTAATGGCCAAATGGTCAGGGAATATAAGATAGTTTCAAGTAATCAAGCAAATGCAAATATTGTAGTTTATGCGTACATAAATTCTTCAGATGGGATCACACAGGTGACAATCGCTGTAAATGCAGGTAATGCCTTTTCCGAAACCATTACTGAAAGATTTAATTACAACGTCGCTAGCCCAGTTACAATCGCCCCACCACCGTCGTCTGACATATTGCTACCAAATGCAAATGCAGCAATTCCCTAGAAAGACAAGTTATAAGCGGTTTTTATGGGCAAGCAACCAAGCTAGCTTTCACTTTGACTTTAAGAAGATGATGCGTTAATGGAATATATTGAAGTTACATATGTAGCCACACCATTTAGAGTATTGGACATAGCGTAGAAATCACCTCCAGCATAGATAGAATCTATAAACTTCCGAACTAGATATTGCATGACCTACTTTAGCATTTGGCTTTTGCTCAGTTTTTATAGATAGAAGGATTATATTTCTTTTTATTCCTCATGATTCTCCAAGCCCTTTATACATCACAATTGCTACAGGCTCGGCTGGCTTAGCATAGGTTTGTTTAATCTTAGTTGCTAGCCCTTGGTCAATATTTTATGTTAAGCTCTTTTGTCTTTTTATGTAGGTCAGGTCTCTTTGCTTTTTGTGCAATAGTGCTTCTACCAAAGCTAAATGGTTGAAGCCTTAGGGAATTGCCTAATTTGGTTACTTTATGCTATGTCACATCTTGTTTATTGATTTCTTGTTTGTGTACTAACCTAGTAAATCAAAAGAGTCTTAGATTCGTGCAATGTAAGAGTTAGTAAACCTGCGGTTTACTCGCAGGATTTTAGTAGCCTGATCACTACAAAATTAAGCTGGTGCTTGGGTCTGATGTATGTTAAAGTGTAAAAGAGCATACACAGAGCTTATGCTTTATTCGTTAATCCCAAGTGCTAAACCAAGGAGATGATGTATAGTCTTGTTTTTTCGTAGAGCGCTTGTTCAATATTTGTTTTCCGCAATATGCTAAGGGTTTAATGTTATTAAGCAATGTGACGGACAATGGTTATTAGGGGTGCGGGGTTACTAAGGCGGTTGTCCATATACTATAGGTTGTTAGGCTAAGTTTGCGGATAAATTCATGGATTTGGAGGAGTAAACGTGGGATCACAAGTAAAGGACAAAAGCCTTGCTGCCGAAGGACTGGCTTTGATAGATTGGGCATCACGAGAAATGCCTGTACTTCTTGGCATACGTAGACGTTTTCGATCAGAAAAGCCACTTAATGGGATAAGAATTGGCGGATGTCTACATATAACGAGTGAAACTGCCAACTTGGCCATTACCCTGATGGAGGGCGGAGCAGAAGTTTATCTTTGTGCGTCCAACCCGCTTTCGACAAACGATGCAGTGGCTGCAGCATTAGCATATGAGATAGGGATTGAGACATATGCTATTAAAGGCGAGGATAATGACACCTACTATTCGCATATCAGAAGTGTACTTTCGGCAAGACCTAATGTAACGATTGACGATGGAGCAGACTTAGTTACTACAGCTCATAGGCTGGAAAACGGTACCTACGGTATCATTGGTGGAACTGAAGAGACGACAACCGGTGTAATAAGGCTTAAGAGTCTTGCCGCGCAAGGTAAACTCAAGTACCCTATTATTGCTGTAAACGAAGCCATGACAAAGCATTTTTTCGACAACCGTTATGGTACAGGGCAGAGTACTTTGGATGGCATCATCCGGAGCACTAACATTTTACTAGCTGGGAAGACCTTTGTTGTATGCGGCTATGGTTGGTGCGGCAAAGGTGTGGCAATGCGAGCACGCGGTATGGGCGCTAAGGTAGTTGTTACGGAAGTTGATCCAGTGCGAGCGCTTGAAGCGGCCATGGATGGCTATATCGTCAGTAGCTTAAAAGAGGCTGCGGCAGTTGGGGATATTTTCGTTACTGTAACTGGCAATATAAACGTTATCGACCGCGAGCACTTTGAAGTTATGAAAGATGGCGCCGTCCTCGCAAATAGTGGTCATTTTAATGCGGAAATAAATATAAATGCGTTGAACCAAATGGCCAAGAGCGTAAACAGGGTGCGCAACGGTATCGATGAGTATGTGCTTGAAGATGGCAGAAGAATATTGCTACTTACTGAAGGCCGGTTAGTTAACCTTTCAGCAGCGGATGGACATCCAGCTGCGGTTATGGATATGAGCTTTGCAAACCAGGCATTGTGTGTGGAGTACATTGTAAAAAATTCAAGTGCACTCCAACCAGAGGTTTACGAGGTTCCACCTGAACTTGACCAACAAGTTGCGCTTCTTAAGCTAAAGAGTATGGGTATTACCATTGATACGTTAACTGAGGAGCAAAAACGTTATTTGTCATCATGGGAGGTGGGCACGTAGATCAAGCAGTTTCACAAAATATTTTTCCTCTTTGGTGTTACAGTCAGGGGGTGATTCTCCTTTATGGATGGTGAGCACTTGGCAAATAATAGACGTATTCATTCATATACGTCAGAGTCCACTACAGAAGGTCATCCAGATAAGCTTGCTGACCAGATCTCTGATGCGATATTAGATGAGATCATTGCGAAGGATCCATTTGCAAGAGTAGCATGTGAGGTTTGCGTAGCTACAGGTCTTGTGCTCGTATTGGGCCAGATAACTACCGATTGTTATGTTGACATTCCTACTGTGGTACGCAAATGTATCAAAGATGCCGGATATACACGAGCAAAATATGGCTTTGATGCTGACACTTGTGGGATTATGGTCAGCATTGATGAACAGTCGCCGGATATATCAAGAGGAGTTGATATTGGTGGAGCAGGTGACTCAAGCATAGTATATGGATTTGCATGTAATGAAACTCCTGAACTTATGCCCTTGCCAATAATGATTGCTCATCGCTTGGCTCGGCGTCTTGCTCAGGTCAGGAAAACCAGAGAGATTCCATATCTAAGGCCCGATGGCAAATGCCAAGTTACCATTGAATATGAGGGTGATAGTGCTGTAAGGGTTAGTGACATTGTAATTTCTGCACAGCATCATGAAGAACTAAACAAGGAGCAGTTGGAAGAAGACATAATCCGCGAGGTGGTTGCTAAGTCTGTACCACCTGAGCTTCTGCATGATTCGACAAGAATACTTATTAATCCTACTGGGCGGTTTGTAGTTGGTGGACCTGTAGCGGACACAGGTATGACTGGACGAAAATCCGCTGTTGATACTTATGGTGGATGTGCAAGACACGGTGGGGGCTCATTTTCTGGTAAAGACCCAACTAAGGTAGATAGAAGCGGTGCGTATGCAGCCAGATACTTGGCTAAAAACATTGTGGCATCAGGCTTAGCAGATAAATGTGAAATACAGATTGTGTATGCTATTGGCATCGTCAAGCCTATAAGGGTAGAAATTGAGACTTTTGGTACAGAGAAAGTTGACAGGGATTTTCTCTTGAAATTAATTGATAGGCATTTTGATCTAAGCCCGCTAGGAATTATAAAGCAGTTAAACCTCAGAAGGCCTATTTACAGGCCGACTGCTTGCTATGGGCACTTTGGTAGGACCGACATAGATGTGCCTTGGGAAAAAACCGACCTTGCTACAATCTTTGCGGAAGAGGCAGGTCTGTAATGGATAATATAGCGGTTGTTATTCTGGCTGGTGGTTCAGGAACACGCCTTTGGCCCCTTTCTCGGCGTGAAATGCCCAAACATTTAATACCGTTGCTGCCAAACGGGGAAAATTTGCTCGAAGCTACATATGAGAGGGCAAAAAATATTTCTGATGCTGTTTATATTGTTACGGAACGCAAACAGAAGAAACTGATCCTGGAGAATTGCCAATCAATAACACAAGATAGAATCATCGAAGAGCCAAAGGCAAGAGGTACAGCTGCAGCATTGACCCTTGCTACTTTGACATTAGGCAATATTTATGGGCATGACCTTTCTATAGCTTCATTGCACGCAGATCACTATATAAGTGACCAAGACGCTTACGTTGACGCTGTACTGCGTGCGCTAGATATAGCGGATTCCCAAAACGCCATGGCCACAGTTGGCATAAAGCCCAAATATCCTGCAACAGGCTTTGGGTATATAGAATGCCACGCAGTGCCTATCGCACAAGGAGTATATAAAGTTAAAAGCTTTAAGGAAAAGCCAAGTTTAGAAATGGCTAAGGCATACATTAGTTCAGGCCAATATTTTTGGAATCTAGGCCTGTTTGCTTGGACATATAAATCGTTTGTCAAGGAGATAAGTATTCATGGTCCGGATCACTATTTACTTGTGCAAAAATATTTAGCGCTACATGACTCCGGGGCATTTGATCAAGCAGAAAATGAGTACCAAAGGCTTATGCCTGAGGCTATAGACACCTTGGTTATGGAAAAGACAGATAACCTTTATATGATTGTTGCTGGTTTTGACTGGAAAGATGTCGGAAGCTGGCTTGACTTGGGCGAGATTTTCGATATTAGGGATGGCAATAATCGTGTATATGGTAATTGCGTTGGGTTGGATGCTAGCGACTGCATTTTGTACAATGACAGAGGAATCATGGGTGTCATTGGGATTAAAGATCTTATTGTTGTCAAAGTTGGGGACAGCGTTTTAGTATGTCCGAAAGACAGAGCACAAGATGTAAAGAAACTGACAGAGATTATTGGCAGATTGTTTCCCGAAAAGTAGAATTATGGCCCAAATAAGATTTGGTACTGATGGTTGGCGCGGTGTCATTGCCGATGATTTCACATACCAAAACGTAGCTTTCGTTGCTCAAGCAATAGCTGAATATTTAAAAGAGCGCTTGCCGAAGGCACGAGTTTGCGTTGGATACGACAGGAGATTTTCGTCGGAGCATTTTGCAGCCAGAATAGCTGAGGTGCTGGCAGGAAACGGTATTGATGTGCTTTTTTCGCAAACTGATGTCCCTACACAAGCAGTTAGCTGGAACATAATACACAGGTATGCTGATGGTGGTGTTGTTATTACAGCATCTCACAATCCGTGGATATTTTCCGGAGTTAAATACAAAGAGGCAACGGGAAGCTCGGGAAGGCAAGAGGTTGTCAAAGAGATTGAGCGGATGGCAAACGAAATTATGCGATCTGGCAAGATCATAAAGGGGAAATTCGAAGATCTGAAAAAACATGGTAGTGATAAGCAGCTCTCGGAAGGTAGTCAGGCTGAGCCTTCAGCTGGTAAATATGGAAGTATCGATATAGTTGATTTTGCTTCCCCTTATCTAGAAAAGGTCTCGAGCCTTGTTGATCTTGATTTTATAAAATCAGCCGGTCTAAATATTCTTCATGACGCTATGCATGGCTCGGGAGCTGGTTATATGTTCAGGTTAATTTCAGGCGGCAGCACTAAGGTACATGAGATAAGGACTGAACGCAACCCATATTTTGGAGGAGTCAATCCTGAACCCATAGAGGAAAATCTAAAAGCAACTTTCGACGCTTTTAATCAAGAACACTATGACTTAGGTATTGCCACGGATGGCGATGCTGACAGGCTGGGTGTCATTGATGAAAAAGGTAAGTTTGTTGATCAACTCAGAACTTATGCTCTTTTGATGCTGTATTTACTCGATAAAAGGGGGCTAAGAGGAACTTTTGTAAAAACCATAACGTGTACCTCTATGGCCGAAAAGCTTGCAAAGCTATATCAGTGTAGTGTTGTTGAGGTGCCAGTGGGGTTCAAGTATGTGGCGCCTGTTATGATGGAAAAACAAGCGATAATGGGCGGTGAAGAAAGTGGAGGGTATGGTTTTATAGGGCATATACCTGAGCGTGATGGTATACTTGCCGGACTTTATATTGCAGACATGATTGCGCGATATCAAAAGCCTTTGTCTGAGTTAATAGAATATCTATTCAACCTTGTAGGTCCACATTATTACTTACGCAAAGATATTCGACTAGCCAGGGAGAGCTTTGATGATGATCGACAACGGGTGTATACACTGCTGGCTGAAAATCCTCCGCGCTCGATAGGCGGGATCCGTGTGGAAAACATACGCTCTGATGACGGGTACAAGTTTTATATGGCGGATGGGTCATGGGTCCTCATTAGGTCGAGCGGCACGGAGCCTCTTGTAAGGGTCTATGCTGAGGCAGAGTCAGAGCGAAAAGTAGAGACATTGCTAGATGATTTGATAGGATATGTAGGACTTGATGGGTTTTTGAGTGAGTGAACCTATGGAACTTCGAAAATTAGACAAATCGCAGCTTGTAGAAAAGCCTTGGGGATATGAGATCAGATTTGCCATTACAGACAAGTATCTAGGTAAGCTCATACATGTAAACAAAGGAGAAATGCTTAGTCTACAGTACCACGTACGCAAGGACGAAAGTCTTATGGTTGTAAACGGCGTAATGGAGCTTGAATTGGAAGCTGATGACGGGACTATGATGAGAAAAGTTTTAGAACCTGGTGAATCAGTTCGTATATTCCCGGGCAGAAAGCACCGCATGAAAGCAATAGAAGACCTTGATTTCTTCGAAGTAAGCACACCTGAGATAGATGATGTAGTTCGTTTGGAAGATAAATATGGGAGAGTATGATCACTCAGTTTAGAAAAACTTTTACCCTAGACCCGAGATTCCTTATAAGTGTAAGTGCCATTTTTGGCACATTATCATTCGGTTTACGGTGGGGCGGGTTCAGTCAACAGGATGAACTCCTTTATTGCTCCATGTGTTTTGCCATAGTTGCGATTGGCAACTTTCTCTATTTGTGGGTTGGTGACAAACATGCAGCTGTTATTGTTGACAGCATAATACCTGCTGCACTAGCGGCAGCTGACGCTTACCTTTTAGCCACTTCCGTTCAGGATGAGGCTACGTATGCCTTGCTAATGTTGGTATTGGCGGCTGCGCTTTTTGCTACCAACTTTGCCGCCAGTCAGCGTCTTAAGGGCAACCTTAAGCCGGGGCATGTTTTTATGGAAGATGCTTCTCTTGCATATATTGTGGCGCTAGCTTTTGTAGGATCAATGGTGAGTCTTTATCCTCTCGGACTAAAGCTGCTTTTGACAAGCCTTGCTGGTGGGCTTGGCGCGTATAGGTCCTTTGTGAGAAGTGCCGACTACAGAAGATCTTTCTTGTTTGGATTGCTTGTAGCTGAAGTTATAGGTCTGTTTGCTTGGGCCGGTATATCTAGGACTGCATTTGCTGCGCCAATATTGGCAGTAATTCTGTTGCTGACCTGGTATGTTAATAGGGGAATTATATCTCATACTCTGGAAAACTCGGTTACCTCAGCGGTTGTTGTCGAATACATCGGCTTTGTCCTGCTTATCGCATATCTTTTCTACGCTGGTTATTATGGACTGATCTAGGAGGTTATTATGGACTTGCCCAATAGCGGTCGGGTAGCAGTAGTTCTTGCCTCAAGCAGAGGCATTGGTAAAGCGTGTGCAGCTAATCTTTTTTCTCACGGGTATGAAGTTGTCATGTGTAGTAGAAACCTCGAAAATGTCCAGAGGGCTGCAAAAGAAATTGGGATTCCCGAGGCACAGGCACTGCAGGTAGATGTAAGCAAGACAGAAGATATCGATAGACTGTTTTATACAATCGACAAACTATATGGCAGATTAGATGTGCTCGTAGTGAATGCAGGTGGGCCTCGTCCTGGTACCTTTATGGAGATGGGTGTTTCGGATTGGGAAACGGGCTTTAAGCTAACTTTTTTAAGTGCTGTGTATAGCATGCGGCTCGCGGTAGAAAGGATGCGAAAACAAAATTATGGTCGGGTTGTGGTTCTAGGTTCGTCAAGTGTACGCCAGCCAATTGACAACCTTATACTTTCAAATGCGTTTAGGCTTGGCCTAGTAGGTGTAATCAAGACTATGGCTAAGGAGATAGCTCCATGGGGTATAACTGTTAACATGGTGGCGCCAGGACGAATAAATACTGATAGGATTAGGGAATTAGATCATGCAAGAGCTCAGGCACTCAATCTGACTGTCGAGGAAATTAAAAAACAAAATGAGAAGCTTATACCGGTGGGGAGATACGGTGAGCCAGAAGAGGTGGCAAATCTGGTATCATTTTTAGCCTCGCCAGAAGCAGGGTATATTACATCACAGGTGATTTTGATTGACGGAGGCATGATAAACCCTATTCCTTGACCTGCTTAGGCCCAAGACATTATATATAAAGTGTTAGAGTGTGGTTTTTCCTCGGCTTTGTTAATTTTATGCAGTTTTTTGTTATTGCTTGTTATCATGTAGCTATTGTGACTCATGCGCAAGCCTACTAAGAATATTGTCATACATAAAACGCATTAAAATAGTTATTGCAGGTGGCAAGATCTAAACTATTCCCCGTATATGCTTTGGGCTATTTTCTAAAGCTATCATTATTAGGGGTGCTTATTTTTGAAATTAAAATTCTAAAGGCATAATGGAGGTAAAATGAGCGCAGATTTTATAGAGCCAACACGACCTATGGGATATTACGTAAAAGAAGCAATCAAGGCCGCAAAAGAGGGGGATTGGGAAAGAGCCATTGACATTAACAAATTTATAATTGAGCGGTGGGGCGAAAACGCTGAAGCGTATAACCGCTTAGGTAAAGCCTTATGGGAACTTGGACAGTTAAAAGAAGCATTGGAGGCATATACAAAGAGTAGCAACTTAGACCGATACAATATCATTGCTCAAAAAAACGTAGCCAGGCTTGAAGAGCTTTTGTCTAGTGGGGATAAGGTGCAACGGGTACCACTCACTGGGTTTGACACAGAACGATTCATTGAGGAGGCTGGTAAAAGTACTGGGACGTACATAGATGGCGTAACCCAGCAGGATAGAGCTAAGCTTGCTCCAGGTGATGTACTGGAAGTGGTAGCTGACCGATATGGCGTCCACTTTTTATACAGAGGTGAAGTAATAGGTGATGTTGAGCCGAAGCTTGCAACTAGGCTTAAGAGCTTTATAGCTGGTGGCAATAGGTATGAGGCGGTTGTAACTTCATTAGAGGGAGATTCAGTGCGTGTTATAGTGCGTGAGCTGTATCAGGATCCTGCTTTTATAGGTGTTCCTAGCTTCCCAGGTAGAAAGAGACGGGAGGCTGAATATAGAGCTCTTGCCAAAGAACCCCTAGAGCTTGAAGAGGAAGAAGAGGAACAGCCTCTTGAGTTTGTGGGTGAAGAGGAATTAGAAGAACCAGTTGAAGAAACCCTTGAGGGAATGCATGTAATAGAAGAGGATGAACCTCTTGAGGAGGTTGAACTAGAAGAAGAGCTTGATGATACCATAATTGATCTGAATGTCGAAGGCGAGGACGAAGACGAGAGTTTTTAGTCCTGTTTGTTAGTGTAACTTAATCAACATTGAGCTCAATATTTGACTCACTAAACACAGCCCGAAGAGCACGAGGCTTTTTTGACCTTCTGCCTGCGTTCGCGGAGGCGTGCTACAAATATCAACATGATGTTATCCAAGAAATGCGGCTTTGGGGATACCGATATATAGTTACGCCTTCGGTTGAATTGCTGAGCGTGCTTAGTCAAGGTCTGGGTGAACATATGCAAAAGCAGCTTTTTAAGTTTACCGATTATGATGGAGAGATTTTGGCGTTTGTTCCCGAGAAGACGGTCCAAGTGGCAAGAGTGGTTTCCAACGAACTTCGGCACACTCCGCCTCCGTTCCGGGTCTGCTATTCGGCGCCCGTTTTGAGAAATGATTTTAATACTATGCAAGGTAGGCGAGAAACATACCAAGTTGGCGCAGAGTTGATTGGCGCTTCAGGAGCTCAAGCCGATGCAGAAATTCTAGCTCTTGCTCTTGTTTGTCTAAAGCTTTCGGGTCTTAGTGATCTTCGCTTATTTGTAGGGCATGCCGGTTTTCTAAGTGCACTTTTGGATAGCTCTATCAGAAAAGAAAAAACTCGGGAGTTAGCAAGGCTTGCGCTGTATCGCCACGATTTTGTTCAGCTAAGACAAGTGCTTGATGCTGATCCTAAGATACCGCCAAAAGAGAAAGATGTGCTTTTATCGTTCCCGCGATTAAGGGGAGATATAACCATCCTTAACCAAATAGAGTCTGCTCTCCCCAAGCACAAGGCTTTAAAAGCGATAAATGAGCTTAAGTTGGTGCTTGAAGCGCTTGAGCCGTACGGAGTTATCGATCAGATAAGTATTGACCTTGGTATGATAAGAGACCTTGGATATTATACTGGCATAATTTTCTCAGCTTTTAGTGAATGGGCGGGAGTACCTTTATTGTCGGGAGGTAGATACGACGGTTTGCTTAGCAAATTTGGAAGGCAAGCACCAGCGGTCGGCTTTGTGCTGCATCCAGATCAGATGATGATGGCAAAGCAGCGTTCTGGCAAGCTTGAAGAACTAGCGGCCCTAAATGTTGCAGTTTGTTGGAAGGGTGCCGGATTTAAGCAGGCCGTTGGCATTGCTAAAGCCTTGAGAACCGTGGGTGTAGAAGCCTTAGTCGAACACTCACCTAAAAGTGAATCAGCAGCTGCAAGCATGATAGAGCGGCTGGGAGTAAAAGCTGTTATACAGTGTGAAGGAGTACCTGAAGTAAGTATTATATCTAAAGGTAAAACAATTAAGGTCCCTGAGGATGACGTTGGGGCAGGGCTTCTTGGAATGATGTCCAGATGATCAATATTGTTCTGCCCACAGGAAAATTGCTTGAAGATTCCATGATACTTTTAGAGCAGGCTGGACTGAAGGGCCTTTGTCAGTGGGCTGGCACGCGTAAGCTCAGAATAACTTTTGCTGAGCAGGCAATCTCTGTGCTTTTTGTAAGGCCACGTGATATACCGGCGTATGTTTATTTCGGAGCTGCTGAAGTAGGCATTGTGGGCAAGGATGTTTTGTGGGAATCCGATTATGCAGTTTACGAACTGATAGACTTGGGATTTGGTAGGTGCGAGCTTGTTTTTGCTGTACCTGCTACATCACCATTAGTGGGTGCCAAGGTTTGGCCGCCAACACTCCGTGTTGCTACTAAGTATACGCGGGCTGCAGAACGATACTTTCAAACAATTGGGCAGTCGGTTGAATTGGTCAGCTTGCATGGCTCAGTTGAGCTAGCTCCGTATGCGGGACTCTGCGATGGTATAGTTGATATAACGCAAACAGGTCGCACTCTTGCGGAAAATAATCTTGTACCAATTGCTAAAATTGACTATTCAACAGCTAGGCTTGTAGTCAATCAGGCAAGCATTCGGACCAAGTATAACGAGGTTTGGCAAATATTGGATAGCATCAAGGCTGTGTTGGAGAGCGGATCAGATGATAAAAATAGTTGATTCAGACCAATGGCTATCTTTTACTCGGAGTAAAAGACGTCAAAAATATGAACTGTCTCAGGAACAATTAGAGCGCATTGAAACACTTTTTGGACAACGGCTTGATGCTTGGCAGACGGTAGAAAGAATAGTTAGCCAAGTGGAACTAGATGGGGATAAGGCTCTTATAGAACTTACTAAAGCGCTAGATGGATATGATCCGAATCCGTTCGAGGTGGATATTAATACAGTGTCAGACATAGCTGCATCCTTGTCGCAGGAGAGTATTGAAGCTATAGAAAGCTGTGCCGAGAGTATAAGAGCGTTTCACGAATATCAATTTTGGCAAGCAAAACAAGGCACCGATCAAACATATCTAAGAGCAATGCCATTTAGACGAATAGTGGCGTACGTTCCAGGGGGCAGAACTGTATACCCGAGTTCTGTACTCATGAATTGCATACCGGCTAGGATTGCTGGTGTTAATGAGGTTTTTCTTACCACACCAGGTATTTCAGGTAGTGGTGATTTGCCGACCTTAATTTGTGCTGCCGCGAAGGTGGCAAATGTAGACAAAGTATTCAGACTTGGTGGGGCACAAGCAATTGCAGGCTTCGCTTATGGTACCGAGAGCATACCAAGAGTTGACTTTATTTGTGGGCCAGGGAATATTTTTGTTACCCTGGCTAAAAAGATGGTATACGGTGACGTAGGTATTGATAGTCTTGCTGGCCCTTCAGAGGCGATGGTTGTAGCTGACCCAAGTCAAGATCCCTATATTGTGGCAGTTGATCTCCTTGCACAACTAGAGCACGATCCTGACAGTTGGGCTGTTCTGGTAGCTTTTTCCAAAGACTTTGTAAGTCAGGTTGAAGACCAACTAGAACGGGTTGCAGCTGAGTTGGATGAAGTAAGCGTAGTTGATAACGCGTACCAGCGAGGTCATTTGCTTGCTGTAATCATTTCTGATGTAAAGGATTTGCCTGACGTAGTTAACCCATTTGCTCCAGAGCACCTTGAAGTTCTACTGAAAGAGCTTCCGTTTGAAATTCTCGATAACCTTTATGCAGTAGGAGCAGTGTTTATAGGGTACTTTTCGCCCGTTCCAATTGGAGATTATGCGGCTGGCCCAAACCATGTTTTGCCCACAGCTGGTAGTGCCAGATTTGGCTCCCTTCTAAATGTTCATTCATTTATCAAACGTACTAGTGTGATAATGCTTGAGCGAAATACTTTTGAAAAACTGGCTCCTGCGGCAATAACGCTAGCTAATTTAGAAGGGTTCAAGGCCCATGCTCATGCTATTAAAGTGAGAGTGTAGTAACGGTGAGAGCTGCACAAGAGCAAAGAACGACCAAGGAAACCCAAGTATTGTGTAAAGTTGAACTTGATGGACAAGGGGTGTCCGTTATTGATTGCCAGGTGCCATTTTTGTCTCATATGCTTGAACAATTCGCAAGATTTTCTCATGTAGACCTTGAACTTGCAGCTCACGGAGATGTCAACGTTGACCCACACCATTTAGTTGAAGATGTCGGCATTGTTCTTGGGCGAGCACTATCAAATGCCCTTGGAGAGCGAAACGGAATTCGTAGGTTTGGAGCTGCCTATGCGCCCTTGGACGAGAGTTTAGTTAGGGTAGTGCTTGACCTAAGTCGACGACCGTACCTTGAGTATCATTTAGATGGGCTAAAAGGTAAGGTAGGGCAGATACAAAGTGAAGTTCTCGAAGAGTTTTGGAAAGGGCTTGCGATCAATCTCGAAGCTGCAATTCATGTTGACCAGATACGTGGTCGCAACAGGCATCATATTGCCGAGGCATCCTTCAAGGCGCTTGGGCTTGCTTTTGGCGACGCAATTTGTATAACAAATCAAGGGGTACCTAGTACGAAGGGCATACTGTGATATGCATAGTTAATTATGGTGTAGGCAACATTCGTAGTGTCGAAAAGGCATTAATTAGGTCAGGTGCGCAGGTTTGCGTTTCAGCTGATATGACTGACCTAGAGCATGCCGACGGGCTTGTTTTGCCCGGTGTAGGAGCGTTTGCTGCTGCGCACGAAAGCCTTTATTCAAGCCATGGGCTAGCTGAGGTCATTTTGGATCGAGTAAAAGCTGGGGTTCCGTTGTTGGGAGTCTGTCTTGGTTTCCAATTGTTGTTTGATGAGAGCGAGGAGGATGGTCTTCACAGGGGGCTTGGTTTGATTCCAGGCAGGGTAGTAAAGCTACCCAAAGGCCTTAAGGTTCCTCATATCGGTTGGGACAAGGTATTTATCTCTAAGAACGCCCCATTGTTTTCAAATGTTAATGATGCTACGTATTTTTATTTTGTACACTCGTATCATGCTGTGGATGTGCCGGATAATTACGTAATTGGGACCGCCGACTATGGGGTAGTCAAAATTGCTGCTGCCGTTGCAAAGGGTCATATATTCGGAACTCAATTTCATCCGGAAAAGAGTAGCGATGCGGGAATCAGGGTGTACAGGAACTTTGTTGAATTATGCAAATCCAGAAATGACTGCGCGTAGAATAATTCCATGTCTTGATGTTGACAAGGGCAAGGTAGTAAAAGGTATTCAGTTTAAAGACCTTAGAGAAGCTGGAGATCCAGCGGAGCTAGCAAATATATATGATCGAGAGGGAGCTGATGAAATAGTTTTTCTAGATATCAGTGCTTCAGTTGAAGCAAGGCCCATCCTTTTGGACGTGGTAAAACGCACAGCAGACAGTGTATTTATTCCTCTAACTGTGGGTGGCGGCGTAGGCGATATCAAAGATTTTGAGAGTTTACTTTTATCAGGGGCTGATAAAGTGGCGGTTAATACAGCTGCTGTAAGAAATCCAGAGCTCCTAGAGCAAGCTGCAAAGATTTTTGGTTCTCAGTGTGTAGTTCTGGCAATCGATGCAAAGAAGGTTGGAGACAGATACGAGGTTTACACCCATGGGGGTAGAATTGGTACCGGTATTGATGCCATAGACTGGGCTCGCAGAGGTGAAGCTCTTGGCTGTGGTGAGATATTGCTTACATCCATTGATAGAGATGGAACAGCTTTGGGATATGATATTGAACTTACAAAGCTAGTTGCAGATGCAGTTAACATACCTGTGATTGCGTCAGGTGGCGCAGGAACCGAGCAGCACATCGTTGAAGTGTTGACCAAGGCAAATGCGGATGCAGCTCTTATTGCTTCTCTTGTTCATTTTGGTATATCTAGCATCAAGTCCATAAAGCAAGCGGTTTATGCCGCAGGAATCGAGGTGAGGCTGTAGTATGGATTATCCAAACTTTGACCAGGGGTTAGTACCTGTTGTCGTGCAAGATTACAACACTAATGATGTTCTAATGGTTGCTTGGATGGATCAGCAGGCGTACGAGCGTACACTGGAAAGTGGGTATGCTCACTTTTACTCAAGGTCTAGGAAACAGCTTTGGAAAAAAGGAGAAACTTCGGGAAACGTGATGAGGTTGCGCGAAATTTATTTAGATTGTGATGCTGACACATTGTTAATTAGAGTGGACCCAGCTGGTCCCGCTTGCCATACAGGGAATAAAACATGCTTCTTTAATAAAGTTAAAGAATTTGCAGTGAACTGAATGTGTCACGGCCTGGGTTTGTGATTGAAAAGGTGCTAGCTTAGCATGAATGAATTTTTATGATATGTTCGTTTCAAGGTTTAACAATATCGAACGAGCTATAAGGGGTCTTTAGACCATGGGAGATAAGCAGATAATAAATATTGCTGTTGCAGGTGCAAGTGGATACGCAGGCATGGGTGTGGTGCGGCTATTGTCTAAACATGCATACGTGAACATTTGCGAATTGGGCTCCGGATCATATGCTGGCAGACCAATTACTGATCTGTATCCGGATCTGTCGCTCAACCTCGAGTTTGTATCGGAAGTGGGTGGAGAAAATGCTGATGTAATTTTTTCGTGTCTTCCGCACACAGAATCGGCAACGCGAGTAAAAAACTGGTTAGAGATAACGCATGCAAAGGTTATAGATCTGGGTGCCGACTTTAGACTTAAGGATCCGTCTGAGTATCAAAAATGGTACGGTGTAAAGCATCAGTACCCGCATCTTCTTGAACAAGCAATTCTGGGGTTACCTGAAGTTAACGCAGATAAGATAAAAGATGCGCGACTCGTAGCAGTTCCTGGGTGTTACGCTACAGCGAGTATTATTGCGCTTCTCCCTGCGGTGACTTCTGGAATACTATCGGGCCATGTGATAATTGATGCAAAATCAGGGGTTTCGGGAGCCGGTCGTACGTTAAGCTTAACTGCCCACTTTTCTGAGATCAATGAGAGCATGCATGCATATGCAATAGAAGGGCATAGGCATATTGCGGAAATAAATAGCGTACTACATCAGTACAATTCCGATATTAAGGTTACATTTGTTCCACACTTGATACCAATAACACGTGGCATTTTGGTTACATGTTACTTTCAATCTAGTACTGATGTAGACGAAATACAGTCTCTATATTACCATTTTTATAAAAACGAGCCATTTGTAAAGATATTAAGTGCTCCTGTCGATACCAAGCTGTGTTTACACACGAATATGTGCTTTATTCATGTGGGCAAACAAGACGACACCGCAATTATTACTGCAGCCATAGACAACTTAATGAAGGGAGCTAGTAGTCAGGCGATTGAGTGCATGAACCTTATGTTTGGATTGCGCAGAACGGAGGGACTAGACCTTCCTGCCTGGTGGCCATGATGCGGAAATATCAATTAGTGGATGCAAGCGGAGGCATTTGCGCGCCGCGTGGGTTTCTTGCTGGAGCGGCTGCGGCTGGGCTAAAAGAAAATGGTCAGCTGGATATTGCTGTCATATATTCAGAGAGAATTTGCAGTTCAGCAGCTACTTTTACTCTCAATAAGGTGAAAGCTGCTCCGGTGGTCATAAGTCAGTTGCACTTGAAGCAGCAGCGGATACAAGCTGTAGTTGCAAATTCGGGTAATGCGAACGCCTTGACTGGCTCTAGGGGATTTAGAGATGCTTTACTTATGGCAAAGGTCGCGGGTGACATGTTAGATCTCGATCCATCTCAAGTCATAGTGGCATCTACGGGAATTATAGGTAGGTACCTTCCCATAGAGGAGGTAACAGATGGTATACGTAAGGCTGTTTCTTCGTTATCTGCTAATGGTAGTTTAGACGCAGCAAAGGCAATCATGACAACAGATCGTGTACCTAAACAGAGTGCGGTTGATGTGTTAACTCATTTAGGTAAGTTCAGCGTGGGAGCAATTGCAAAAGGATCAGGAATGATTCATCCGAATATGGCTACTATGCTTTGTTTTATAACCTGTGACGCCGCGGTACCAGCAGAGCTTTTGCAGCAGTTGCTTTTAAAAAGTGTAGCGTGTTCTTTTAACAGAGTCAGTGTTGATGGCTGTACCTCTACAAATGACATGGTGGTTGCGCTTGCGAACGGTGCCAGTGAAGTACACATCGGGCCTGATAGCGATATGATGTATGCTCTGCAGGAAGCGCTTGATGTGGTTTGTTTAGGTCTTGCAAAGAGAATTGCCGCAGATGGAGAGGGTGCGACAAAATTAATATGCGTTAATGTGCACGAAGCCAGTGACGATAATACTGCATCAAAAGCTGCTAGAGCCGTTGCGAGTTCACTTTTAGTTAAGGCAGCCTTCTACGGAAATGACCCGAACTGGGGTAGGATAATAGCAGCGCTTGGCCAGTCTGGCTGTGAGGTGTATATCGACAGGTTGCGTGTTGACATATGTGGTGTTAGAGTCTTTGATAAAGGAGCACCAACCAAGTTCGACCGCGAGCGACTTACTGAAAAAATGCGTAGCCTCGAAGTCAATGTGGATATCTATTTGGGGGATGGTAATATTTCGGCCTATGCCTATGGATGTGACTTATCGGAAGAGTACGTACGTATAAATGCGGAGTATACAACATGAGCGACGAAGTTTTGGAAAAAGAAGCTGAATATAGGGCTCGTACCTTAGTTGAGGCGTTACCCTACATCAAGAAATTTCACGGTAAAACTTTTGTAATAAAGCTGGGCGGCTCTGCTCTGGATGAGGCATCTTCAACGCTTCAGGACATTGTTTTGCTTGGGTATGTTGGCGTAAATGTTGTACTTGTTCATGGCGGAGGAAAAGAAATCTCAGATATGCAGAAACGTTTAGGTATTGAGCCAAAGTTTATTGATGGGCTTAGAGCAACTGACGAGCAGACGATGGAAGTCGTAAAGATGGTGTTAATGGGAAAGATTAATCCGAATATTGTGGCGCAGCTTAATCACATGGGAGCACAAGCCATCGGCTTGAGTGGAGAAGACGGACCCACATTGTTGGCAGAGCCCATAGACAGCAGCAATGACCAAATGCGCCATGTTGGAAGAATTGTTGCAGTTAATCCGGAGCCGATAAGTGCCCTTATTGAAAAGCACTATGTTCCTGTTTTGGCATCAATTGGGCTTGGTTATGATGGCAAGTCATACAACATTAACGCCGATACAGCTGCTTCAGAAATTGCAAAGAGCCTAAATGCAGCCAAGCTCATACTAATGACTGATGTGGACGGTGTTTTTGATGAGTCCAACAATCTTATAAAAGAGATCGGTGCAGATGAGGCATCTTTGCTAATCGAAAGGGGCATTGTAAAAGGTGGGATGATACCTAAGCTTTCTGCTTGCATAAGCGCGGTAAAAAGAGGATGTGCTGCCCACATAATAAATGGCACACGAAGACATGCGCTTTTGTTGGAGTTATTCACCGAGACCGGCATAGGTACAATGGTGACAAATTAGCATGCGCCAATCTGCTACTCTCCAGGATTTAATGTCTCTTGAGAAGCGCTACTTAATGAACACATTTAGTAGACTTCCTGTTGCTTTTGTGCGCGGAGAAGGTGTGTACTTATATGATCTTGACGGCAAGCGCTATCTTGATATGGTTGCTGGTATTGCAGTAAACATCCTGGGGTATGGGGTAAAAGAGTTGATTGATGCGCTCCAGTTGCAGATAAATGAACTTATTCATGTATCTAACCTGTACTACAGTATCCCTCAATTACTAGCTGCACAAAAGCTCGTGAGCAATTTATTCCCTGGGAAAGTGTTTTTTTGTAATAGTGGTGCTGAGGCAAACGAGGCTGCTATTAAAGTGGCACGCAAGTGGGGAAAGCTAAATAAAACTGGCGCATACAAAATAGTTAGTTTTACCGGCGGGTTCCACGGTAGGACACTAGGTGCGTTAGCAGCCACAGGGCAGAATAAATACAAGCTGTATTTTGAACCTATGCCTGAGGGATTTATATTGCTTCCGTATAACCAGGTAGATGCGCTGGAGGCAACCTTATCGGAGCAGGATGTGGTAGCGGTTATATTCGAGACCATACAGGGCGAGTCGGGCGTGGTGCCTGCTGATCCAGGGTTTATTGAAGAAGTTGCTAGGATTGCTAAGAGTCATAATGTGCTAGTAATCATAGATGAGGTCCAGACTGGCTTAGGCCGCACAGGGTATTGGTATTCGTACCAGAGGCTTGGCATTGAGCCTGATATTGTTACGGTTGCGAAGGGTCTGGGTGGTGGTATACCGTGCGGCGCGTGTGTCGTAAGTGAGGAAGTTGACTGTCTTGAGCCGGGCGATCATGGCAGCACATTGGGTGGCAATTTATTAGCTTGCCAGGCAGCTTGTACTGTATTAGATTACATTGAGTCGCACGGATTGATTTCAAATGCAGCTAGCCAAGGTCTATACCTTGAGCAAGGGCTCGACAGTATTGCACAGCGATACAAAGATTTTGTCGCTGAACAAAGGGGATACGGATTAATGCGAGCTTTGGTGCTAAGTCAGCCGATAGCAAAGCGGTTTGAGAGTGAGTGCCTTTCGCAAGGGCTTATAGTTAATGCTATTGGAGATCATATAATCCGAATGGTGCCTCCTTTGGTTGTGCAAAAAGAGCACATTGATTCTACAGTGGAAGTGATGGATCGCGTTATACGTAAGCTTTTAGCAACTGGACAGTGATGCATTATGGATCGTAGCAAAGTAATTTTGGCATACAGTGGTGGGCTTGACACATCAGCCGCAATTATATGGCTTAGAGAACAAAAGGGCCTTGAAGTTGTAGCAGTTACTGTTGATGTAGGACAAGCTTTAGATATAGAGATGTTACAATCTAGAGCCTTCCAAGCGGGTGCATCGGAACTATATATAGTTGATGCTAAGAGCGCTTTTGTAGAGAATTTTGTATTACCGAACCTTAAGGCGAACGGTCTTTATGAGGGCAGGTATCCGCTTGCAACAGCTCTTAGTAGACCTCTCATAGCCAGTGCACTCGTGGCCGTAGCTAGGGCAGAGGGCGCAGGGCTAGTTGCACATGGATGCACGGGCAAAGGTAATGACCAAGTTAGATTTGAACTGGCACTAGCCGCACTTGCGCCTGCTCTTGAGGTTATAGCGCCTTTACGAGAATGGCGTATGAATAGGGAGCAAGAGCTCTCGTACTTACACGAGCATGCGCTAACGGTTAGCAGTGCGACACGCAAATATTCTATTGATGAGAACCTTTGGGGAAGAAGTATAGAAGCGGGTCCGCTTGAGGATGAATGGAACGAGCCTGAAGAAGATGCCTTTGAATGGACCGTACCTGCTAAAAAAGCTCCCGATTTGCCAGAGTACATCGAAATAGAGTTTGAGAGAGGAGTTCCCGTTGCACTGAATGGAACCTATATGTCTTTTGTTGATATAATTTGGAAGCTCAATGAGCTTGGAGGTAAACATGGCGTTGGGCGTATAGACATGATTGAAAGCCGCGTTGTGGGGATTAAGTCTCGAGAGGTTTATGAGGCACCTGCTGCTGTTATTTTGGTTGAAGCTCATAGTGCTTTGGAACAGCTTTGTCTCACTAGAGACCTGCTGTCAATGAAGAGGATCATTTCGGAGAAGTGGTCGCAGCTAGTATACGAAGGGCTTTGGTTTACCGATATTCGTCGTTCGGTTGCAGCCTTTATAGAAGAAACGCAGCGTAATATTACTGGAGTAGTAAGGGTAAAGCTACATAAAGGACAATGCACGGTTGTTGGTAGGAAATCTCCCTATGCGCTTTATAGGAAAGAGCTTGCAACTTATGGAGCAGGGGACGTGTTCGACCAGTCGGCTGCATCTGGCTACCTTAAACTTTTAAGTCTTCCTCTAAAAAGCCAGTCGCTGGTGGATAGTGCTAACCAGGATGAGCTTTCGAAGTTATTAGGTGTCGTCAAGGTTGAGCGATCAAGAAGGTAAACTGCTTTGGGGCGGCCGATTCGAAGAGCCTGTAGATAAGTCATTTCTAGATTATTCTACGAGTATCGAGGCTGACAGACGACTCTACATATACGAGATCGCGCAGAGCATAGCCCATGCGAGAATGCTGGCTGAAAGCGGGATTTTGTCAGCGAAGGAGCTGAATGCTATAGAGCATGGTCTTTTCGACATTTTAAATGAATTTTTAAGCGGCACCTTTACAATAATCCCGACAGATGAAGACATACATACAGCTGTTGAACGGCGTCTTACTGAATTGGTACCTGACCTTGCTCCCAAGCTTCATGCGGGCCGTAGCCGTAATGAGCAAATTGTGGTGGATTTGCGGTTATTCTGTAAGTTTGAAGGTCTAAGACTCTTAGATGTGCTGTTAGACCTTATAGGGGTTTTGGGAAGACGCAGCGCCGAGGAACGGACTACACTAATGCCAGGCTACACGCATATGCAGCGCGCGCAGCCTATTACCTTGGGCTACTGGTTTGCGGCCTATGCTGAGGGGTTTATAAGAGACGTGAAGAGGCTCAAGTTTGCCATAGAGCAGGCTGATGTATGTCCCAGCGGGGCTGCAGCTTTGGCAGGTTCGACTCTAGATTTAGATCTGCATGTGATGGAGCGAGAGCTTGGGTTTTCGAGAAGTTGCTTCAACTTTATGGATGCTGTGTCGGATAGGGAATTTGTGGCGGAGCTTATATATGCATGCTCTACGATAATGCTACATATATCGAGGCTGGCAGAAGAAGTAATATTGTGGTCGACAAAAGAGTTTGGGTTTGTCAAACTTCCGGATGCTCTGTCAACTGGAAGTAGCCTGATGCCGCAAAAACGGAATCCCGATTTACCAGAGCTTGCAAGGGGGAGAACAGCTGCTGTTTTAAGTAGTTTGTTTGGTCTATTGACGTTAATAAAAAGTCTTCCGTTTTCTTACAATCGCGATTTCCAGGAGAATACAAGATACCTGTATCAGGCTGTTGATGTTACATACAGCACACTTAAGCTTGTAAAGGTTTTTATAGACAAAATTGACTTTGACAGGGAAGCCATGGCGGTAGCGGCAGACGATCCGCATCTTTTAGCCACAGACGTGGCTGAAGCATTGGTGCGTAACGGTGTACCTTTTAGACATGCTCATCAAAGAGTTGGTAAAACGTTACTAAGTCTAGAAAAATCGGGTAATCTCTCAATAGGTAGATTAATGCAAGAGTTGGAAATACAAGAGAAAATTACACCAGAACAAGCCATTATAAGACGCAAAGCTATTGCGGGACCGTCGCCAGATCAGGTTGCTTCCCGAATTAGTATAGTCGAAGACTACATTCGAAATCAGAGAAACTGGTTGACACTCAAGTACCGCGTAATGACTGGGTCTGCTCTACAGCAAGTTTTGGAAGTGGTGACCAGGTGAGACTTTGGCGTTCGGCGCGCTTAGTGAAAATAAATGGTATAGAGGTTCGGGTTGATGCCTCTTGGGCAATAGCGGCGATCCTATTGACTTTTTTGTTGTTTACCGCTTTCGGCTTTGTTACGCATGAGCTTGTACTTCGTCTTTTCTTAGCAGTTTGCGGTGTTATAATGCTAGCTGTTTCTATACTCTCACATGAGCTTTCACATTCGTTTGTTGCGCGTAGCAAAGGCCTTAAAGTTAGGTCTATAACGCTTTTTGTATTTGGTGGTATTGCTCTTATAGAATCTGAAGCGAGAACGCCTGGCGACGAGGTTTGGATTGCTTTGGCTGGCCCTGCATGGAGTTTAATCCTTGGCCTTGTGATGTTCGGAATAGCTGCAATACTCCCGAATCCGTACATCATCGCAGCTATATTTTTATACTACAGTTCATTTACAAACTTACTTATCGGTATATTTAACCTCATTCCCGCTTATCCGCTCGATGGTGGTAGAGTGCTTAAGGCGTTATTGTGGAAGCGATATGTAAGTTCGGCAACAGCAACTATTGTTGCAACAAGAATCACGATGATAACAGCTGTTGTTATGGCTAGTGGATCTGTAGTTGCAGCGGCTTTTACTCATGATTACTCATTATTCTGGATAGGGCTAGTTGCCATGTTTCTCATGTATCTTGCGAGGCGAGAACGTGAGCATGCTAAGCAGATGCTGCATAGTAACTCTCCGCACCATATTGATTACATTACTCGAATTTGAAAATGGCCCTTCTGTGCGTTGATGTTGGCAATACTAATATAGTCATTGGCCTATTTAACCAAGAGGCATTAGTGGCAAGCTGGCGTGTTGCTACACGAAGTGATCTAACAGCTGACGAACTAGCTGTTATAGTTGATCGGCTATTCGAACTTAAGGGTATAAATCGTAAGCTAATTCATGGGGCAAGTGTTTGTAGTGTAGTGCCAGGGCTAAATAGAGCATTAGTTGGTATGTGTGAATCATACTTGCATCTTAGCCCGCTTTTTATCGGACCTGGTGTCCGTACTGGCGTACGAGTACTTGTAGAAAACCCAAAGGAGGTGGGAGCTGACAGGATTGTCAACACTGCAGCTGCGTACCACAAGTACGGCGGGCCATGCATTCTTATAGACTTTGGGACGGCTGTTACGTACGATGCAATATCTGAAAATGGCGAATACTTGGGAGGCGCTATAGCTCCTGGGTTGATGATTTCACTTGAGGCTCTTGTTCAAAGGACTGCACAACTTAGATTTGTTGAGCCTACTGCCCCACAAAGCGTTATAGGTAAGAGTACTATTACAAGCATTCAGTCTGGCCTTATGTGGGGGTTTGTGGGGCAGGTAGAAGGAATTATACGTAGGATCCGAAAAGAGCTTGGCAAAAACACAAAAGTCATTGCAACTGGCGGTGATGCCATGATGATAGCTTCTCTTACTAGAGTTATAGAAACTGTTGACCCATTTCTTACGCTTGAGGGTTTGCGCATTATATATGGGCTCAATAGGGGTTGATTTTCATTGCCAAAAACCGTATAAACTAAAATTTATACTTGTCTAGATGCGGCATATGGATTTTAACAGATCCCTTGGAAGAATCCAAAAGGAGTGTTGATAGCGGTGGAAGAAAAACCCGTTCTTCTTACAGAACAAGGTCTAAAAAAGATAGAAGAGCGTCTTGAATATCTTAAGAAGGTTAAACGACAAGAAATTGCTGAACGAATACGGCAAGCCAAAGCCCTGGGTGACCTTTCTGAGAATTCGGAATACCAGCAGGCGAAGGAAGAGCAAGGCATAGTTGAAGGCGAAATAATGACTCTTGAAGCAACGCTAAGGCGTGCCCAGATCATACAAGCACGGCCAAGGAGTGACGGATACGTTGGCATTGGCTCAAAGGTGACTGTCCGGTATGAAGATGGATTTGAAGAAGAGTATGTGATAGTAGTTCCTGCAGAAGCTGATCCATCTTCAGGGAAAGTCTCACTGGAATCACCTCTAGGTAGTGCTCTAATGGACCATAAGGCTGGAGATATCGTCACGTACCAGGCTCCATCTGGACTAATTCGTGTAGAGATAGTGGAGGTTGCTTAAAAACTGGATAGCCAGGTTGAGAATCCAATAATAGCAGATAGACTTCAAAAGCTAACGGCATTACGTCAGCAAGGCATAGAGCCGTACAAGAAATGGAAAGCGCGTACTCACACAGCAAGTGAAGCAAAACAATTACTTGAGGATCTTGAGGCAACCGAAGGAAATGCTACAACAGGCGAAGTAACTGTGGCTGGTAGGCTACTTCGTATTCGCAACCAAGGCGGCATTTGCTTTGCAGATTTAGTCGATGCGACAGGGAAAATTCAGCTTATGGCGCGACTCGATATACTTGGGCAACAATGTTTCGACCAGTTTGTCCTATTTGATGAAGGTGACATTATTTACGCCAAGGGGCCAGTATTCAGAACCAAGCGTGGAGAAATAACTGTAGAAGTACGTGAATTTGGTTTGCTAACCAAGATACTGAGGCCACTGCCGGAAAAATGGCACGGCTTAAAGGATATAGAAACAAGAAGAAGGCAAAGGTATCTTGATCTTATTGCCAACCCTTCTGTTCTTGAAGTGTTCAAAAAGCGTTCTGAGATTATTTCAGCAATACGAGAGTTACTTAATGAGCGTGGATATATGGAGGTCGAAACGCCTGTATTTCAGACAGTTGCGGGTGGCGCTGCTGCTCGACCATTTGTGACCTATCACAATGCCCTGGAAATGGAACTATATATGCGCATAGCTTTGGAGCTCTACCTTAAGAGGCTTTTAGTTGGTGGCATTGAGAAAGTTTATGAGATCGGCAAGGTGTTTCGCAATGAAGGAATTTCGCCTCAGCACAATCCAGAATATACGCTATTAGAGGCCTACTGCGCATATGCAGATTATGAAGACATGATGGAATTGCTAGAGTCAATTGTTACAAGAGCCGCACGAGCAGCCGGCTTAAGCTACACAATTGTGTATCAGGGTGAGTCAATCAGCCTTACTACACCATTTAGAAGAATCAAACTGCTGGATGCGGTAAGCAACCACTTGGGACGCGATGTCAGGGAAATGGATGTTGAAGCATTAGAGGCAGCTGCACAAGGTCTAGGCGTGGTAATTGATTCGTCGCAGCCCCTGACGTGGGGCGTTCTAGTTACCGAAATATTTGAAAAACATGTGGCGTCGTCAATTCGCGAGCCGACTTTTGTGCTCGATTACCCTGTAGACGTATCGCCTCTTGCAAGGAGAAAAGAAGATAATCCAGATCTCGTGGAACGGTTCGAGCTTTGGATTGCGGGAAGAGAATACGCAAACGCTTTTACTGAGCTTACTGATCCTATAGACCAGCGACAGCGATTTGAACAGCAAGCGAAAGCCAGGGAACAAGGATATCAGGAGGCTCATCCTCAGGATGAGGATTTTCTGATAGCGCTAGAGTATGGAATGCCACCAACTGGTGGAATTGGGGTTGGCATAGATAGATTAGTTATGCTGCTTACTGACCAGCCTTCAATACGTGATGTAATTCTGTTTCCGCATTTACGAGATAAAATCTGACACAATAAAAAGGCCTGAGATGCTTCCACTTAGTTTTATAAGAGAAAATCCTGATCTGATAAAAAAGGCAGCTAAAGATAAAGGATATTTTGCGCCAGTAGATCAAATATTGGAATTAGATGCCCGTAGACGAGCTATTCTAACCAAGCTTGAATCGCTACGCGCAGAACAAAACGCAGCATCTAAACGAGTTGCCAGAGACAAAAATCCAGAAGAGATAGAGCGCTTACGGCATATCTCTAAAGAAGTAGACGAACTTGATGATCAGGTAAAGAGCGTCGAACAGGAATTAGAGGTATTACTTCTTGAGGTTCCTAATCCAGCGCATCCGTCAGTTCCGGTTGGGTTTGGCGAGGAACGCAACGTAGTTATCCGAGAATGGGGGAAACTAACTGCGTTTGATTTTGAGCCCAGGCCACATTATGAGATTGGCAAAGAGCTTGGGATACTGGAATTCGAGACTGCTGCGAAGATAGCTGGGAGTAGATTTGCAGTTTTGTGGGGCATAGGTGCAAGATTGGAGAGGGTTCTCATAGATTTCATGCTTGACCTTCATACTAGGGAGCACGGTTATTTAGAGGTGTTGCCTCCATATTTAGTAAACAGTGCTGCAATGGTAGGTACAGCTAATTTACCCAAGTTTGCGGGTGATGTCTTTAAAGTAGCAGATGAAGATCTTTATCTGATTCCAACTGCTGAAGTTCCCCTAACAAACCTTCATCGTGAAGAGATTCTCGATGGGTCTATACTGCCACTGAAGTATGTTGCATACAGTCCATGCTTTAGATCCGAAGCAGGTGCTGCTGGAAAGGACACAAGAGGCTATATTCGTTTACATCAGTTCAATAAGGTAGAGCTAGTCCAGTTGACCAAACCTGAGCAATCTCTAGACGCGTTGGAAGAGCTAACAAGACATGCTGAAGAGGTGCTACAGCGGCTTAACCTGCCTTACCGCGTATTGCTTATGTGCACGGGAGAAACGGGATTTGCACAGTGGAAAAAGTACGATATAGAAGTATGGTGTCCTGGTATTAAGCGTTACCTTGAAGTGTCGTCCTGCTCTGTTTTTGGAGATTTCCAGGCACGCAGGGCCAATATACGCTTCCGGCGGTCTGCTGGGCAAAAACCGGAATATGTACATACATTGAATGGCTCAGGATTAGCATTGCCTCGCACTATTGTGGCAATCCTAGAAAATTACCAACAAAAAGATGGATCCGTAATTGTGCCCCCAGTATTAAGGGAATCTTTGGGTTGCGATATTATTCGAACAGTTGTTTAAATTAATTTCTGGAGGGTTGGCCGAGTCTGGTTGATGGCGGCGGTCTTGAAAACCGCTAGGGCGAATAGCCCTCGGGGGTTCAAATCCCTCACCCTCCGCCATGTAGATGGGCCTGCACAGCTTCTCATCCTTGCTTATCAACACCAGCCAAGGTTTTGTGTGTTTGATTCTAAAGGGCATCAGGATGATAAGCCGTGTTTGGCTAAATGATTCAGTTGGATTTCCTATTGATATTGGCTAGTTTTATATAATTGCATGTTGTTGAAGAGCTCAGTTGTGGGTGGTCATAAAGGGATGTACGATGGATCTTTTTGAGTATATAAAGTTTTTATTCAGCTATGACATGTGGGCGAATTTGAAGGTTATAAGTGCTGTACAGACGTTAAATGAACAAGAACTATCATATAGTTTGGGAAACGGCTATGTTAGCCCTATTGGTACGCTTGCGCACATGGTTTCATCACAAAACATCTGGCTTTCGAGGTGGACTGGTGCTCCTCAATTGGAGCTTAACTTGCAAGATCTAGATGACATTAAGGCAGCAGCTTTAATGCTTAATGAAGGGATTTTAAACTTCATAAATGAGCTTGGTGCAGAAGGGCTGCAGAATACCTTTGAATATGAAAGAATGGGGGCTCGCTACACGGGGCGCTATTTCACTACCATGCTTCAGGTTGTAAATCACGGTACCTATCACAGAGGTGAGCTTTCAGCGTTGCTAACCCATCTGGAACATTCCTTTGGTGACATTGATCTGATTCATTACGCACGCCAGCAGCAATTTGTTTGAAATAACTCATAGTTGCAAGCCGGGCCGCATTGTCCAGTTAATACTCTTGAGTTTGGCAGTTGTGCTGCTTGTTAGCAGTTGTGGCTTACAAAATGCACGGTTAACACCAATTAAAAAGCATACTTTAGAGCTTAAGAGCATTACGCACCAACATAGCCCTACAATAAGTGGGCCTACCAACCATACAGATATAAGCCACGTCATACTGATTGTAATGGAAAATCTAGGATATTCTGCGGCGATGGATATACCATCGTTGCGAAATCTTGCAGATCGGTATGCTTATGCGAGTTCCTATTATGCGGTAGCACATCCGAGTCTTCCAAACTATATAGCGTTGATTAGTGGTTCGACGCAAGGAATTACCTCCGACTGCTGGTTTTGCTATGTTACTGCGCCTACCATCGCGGGTTCATTTGCGCGTAGGCATGTAAGTTGGGGAGCATTTATGCAAGGACTGCCGGCCCCATGCTGGTTAGGTCCATGGTGGCCAGAGGGAGACTATGCGGGAAAGCATAATCCGTTTAGGTACTTTATGAGCATAAGACAGAGCAGTGCACTTTGTTCGCACATTGATTCCTTAAGCTATTTTGTACGCGACATAGAGAGCCCTGATGCCCAAGATGCTGTACCGCAGTTTTCCTTTGTGGTTCCAAATCTTTGTAATGACGGACATGACTGTAGCAGTGTTCACGCTAGTAGCTGGCTTGTGATGTTTGTCAATCAGATACGGAGATCCAAAATCTGGAATGACGGTACTGTAATTTTTGTTACTTGGGATGAGGGAAATGGAGCTGATACGAGAGGCGTTAATTCAAATGGTGCCATAGTCCCTAACTCCGGTGGCGGACATGTGCTGACCCTGGTCATTACTAAGTTACTGAAGGGTGGCTGTAATATTAAAACAGTCTCAAATCATTATTCATTGTTAAAGACAATTGAGGAGATGTATGGCCTACCCTTGCTTGGTAGCACGGCAAACGCTAATGTGCATGCGCTTTTTGATCCCTCATCACCTAGACATGCTTGTGCACAAAAAGATAAACTTTAATTACTATGATTGCAACAGTAGTAAGTCACTATCCCAAAATAGGTGATCATCCGGGTGAGCAGAAGCTGCGTCAGGCCATAGCTAAATTCGAGATGGGCGAAATAGACTATCAAGCTCTAGTAGATGTAGAGCGTGAGGTAACAAAGCAAGCAATACGAGAGATGGAAGAAGCAGGTATTGAACTCGTTACAGATGGGCAGATCCGATGGCAAGATCCCGTTACATACATATGCAGCAAACTGAATGGGTTTGAAATAAACGGACTTGTTAGATGGTTCGATTCGAACACATATTTTAGGCAACCTGTAGCAGTGGGTGATGTAGCATGGGTTGAGCCAATCCTGGTTGAAGATTACATATATGCAAGGTCGGTAGCAACTGTTGATGTGAAGCCGGTGGTAACTGGGCCATATACGCTTGGTGTGCTTTCAATTGACCGATACTACAATGATTTGGATAAGTTAGTGCTTGCCCTTGCAGCGGCACTTAATGCTGAGTTAAAAGAGTTGTGCAAGCAAAAACCACCAATAATTCAGATTGATGAGCCTGGCATTGCATTTAATCCTTCTGTCCGCTACCCCAGAGACGCAAGATTGTTTTTGCAGGCGTTAGAACTATTGACAAAGGATATTGACTGTGATCTTAGCCTTTATATTTACCATGGTAGTGCTTCAGATATACTTCAGACTGAACAGTTGCCTGTAAAAATACTCGGATTAGATATGGTTCATGGAGCATCTAATTGGCAGCTACTCGAAAATTGGCCTGATGGACTGGGACTTGGGCTCGGAATTGTGGATGCCCGGAATGTAAAAATGGAAAATGTTGAGCACCTTGCTACGACTATCAAGCAGGCAAAGGAGCTTATCCGAAGTGACGAAGTACATGTAAGTCCCAGCTGCGGTCTAGAATTTCTGCCCAAGGATGTTGCATTGAGTAAACTTAGGTTACTTGCGGAATCAGTCAGGGAAGCACGAGAGTGACGCGTCAAGTAGAATTTCCGCTACCGACAACATCAGTTGGTAGCTTTCCAAAACCAGATTACCTCATTTCTGCTAGAAACAGGTATGCGCGCGGTCAGATCTCAAAAAGCGAGTTAGATGAATTGAGCAAAAGGGCAACTGCTGAGTGGATAAGCTTTCAAGAAAGTATTGGTATGGACTTGCTTGTAGATGGAGAGATGTACCGCGGAGATATGGTGGCATACTTTGCGGAAAATCTTGAAGGTATGACCCTATCTGGGCTAATAAGGTCTTACGGCAACAGGTACTACAAAAAGCCTATAGCTATTGGGCCTATAAGGCGCACAAAACCAATAACTGTTGAATGGTGGAGCTACGCGCAAAGTTTAACTGACCGGCCTGTTAAAGGTATGCTTACCGGTCCGTACACAATGTGTGATTGGTCCTTTGATGACTACTACGGTAACAGACGGGACTTTGTACTAGCTCTTGCCGAGGTAATTGCTCGAGAAGCACGTGACCTTGAAGCTGCAGGAGCTGAATATATACAGATAGATGAACCTGCTGTTTCCACCCGCCTAGACGAACTGGATCTAGTCATAGAAGCCATGGGTATTGTTACTTCTGGACTTAAAGCGCATACTATTACCCACATGTGCTATGGACGTTTTGAGGAGGTCTATCCGAAAATACTAGAACTCCCTGTCGATCAAATCGATCTTGAAATGGCCAACAGTGGCCTTGACCTTTTGGAAAAATTTAAAGAATATCCTTTTACAAAGTACATTGGATTTGGGGTTATTGATGTGCATTCACATAGGATAGAGACAGTTGAGGAAGTGAAAGCTCGCATAAAGACTGCGTTAAAGTACATCGATACGGACAAGATATTTGTAGATCCGGATTGTGGCCTTAAGACTCGAACCGTAGCTGAAGCTAAGGCCAAACTGCAGGTAATGCAGATTGCTCGTAATCAGGTAAGAGACGAAATTTTGGCACTTAAAACCAGCTAATGCTTGCAAAGGCTGCTGGTGCTGGTTTGCTATCTAGCCTCATGCGACAAGCGTTCACATAATGAGCAGATATGGTTTGCTGACCGTACTCTCCTTGGTAAAGCTCAGAGGTTCTGGGGTCTTTGTCGTTCTTAAAGTAGTCCCTTCGGGGGTATTAGTGCTCCCCTTGCACGCATCCC
>Ga0080006_1175402_pt1 | contig 37523 bp, 28 predicted proteins | sample RS3BMetagenome_FD_69209 | JGI IMG/M metagenome (GOLD analysis project Ga0080006, IMG submission 69209) | Ferric oxide microbial mat and aquatic microbial communities from Rainbow Spring, Yellowstone National Park, USA - RS3B (SPADES... ...
CCCAGTCCGCCCTCTCGTCTCTATCAGACCACAAATCCTCCAAGATTACAAGGTCGTAATCCTGAGATAGCTAAACCCCGAGTTTAAAAACAAGTCACGCCTAAAATCCTTAATGTGCTCGTGCTCCTTCGCAAGTTTCGTCTTTGTTTTAAGCCAGTTTTTGGAAAGAAACCTTTTTCTTGAAAGTGTCCTTTGAAGCATCCTGATTCTTTCAAGTGAACGCTCAAGCGGTTTCGGGTTTTCCAGATATCTACCATTGAGAGAACGAGCCTCGCTACCCCACATCTAAGCTCACGTTTTCTCTGGCTCCTCTGGCGCCTGTTCCAAACGTGCCTCTCGATCCCTAACCAAGAAAATTCACGGTTACACCCCATTTTCTTGGGTGATGGCACCACCCGGTTGCAGAACAAGAATAAACACAGTTCCCAAACCCCGTTTAGCACAAGATTTGTGATCCATCAGTAGGTCCAAGTATCCTGAGGCCACCATGCACTCTGCGGTTTCGGAAGACTGCCCCCGCGGCTCACGGCTCCTCGGCATCATGCAACTTATCCTTACAGACTACGTGGTTAGCGAAACACCTACTCCTAGCGCGGAAACCCCGTTGCACCATCTTTTGTTCGCGCGAACTTCACGGAAACGGTTTTGCTCGTGTAGGCGTCCACAGCTACCCACCTCAGCGATCTTCCACTATGCTACATCACGAGCCAGCACCCATAATGGGGTACCCCCAAGGCTTAAGCTCAGCTGTTCTTCAATCTTTTCCACATGATAATACTCGGCTTGGGCACTGGCTCCGGAAGAAATAGCTCCAACCCTCTCCTAGGCTTAAGCCAAAGATGTCGAGTAACACCACCATAAATTTTGAATTTCTGAGGAATTCAGAAGACACCCCGTGGGGCCAAGTTCTAACCGTCGGTTCTGGCCATTGGCACCGATTACAAATAAGGCCTATCCGGTCGTGTAAAACTAAGCGACTATTAACTTTTAAAGTACGGGTTTATCTCTTCTTGGAAGGCGTCCATAAACTGCATGGTGGCACCTGAAGGGGCGAAGCCGATTTTGGTAAAGCCGAGCCTGAAATATTCTTCACACCTCTTTATTACTTCCTCAGCGCTCGTGGCCATAAGGAAGCCCTTTCGCAACGCCTCCAACCCAACAAATTCACCGTGTCTCTCTATATAGCGGGGGTCATACACGGGAAGGTCAAAAAGGAAGGGTAGGAGTGTTGCTCTCCAAGGAGCTATTGCACGGATGACCTGATCCATGTCCTCGCCGAAGGCTACGTGGATCAGGATCGCCTTCTGAGCATCATCGGGGTCTCTCCCCGAAGATTTGACGCCTGATTCAAAGGTGGATATCAACGCTTTCATATCGCCTTCCTGATGTAACGGCACAGTGAACAGCCCGTCGGCAAGCCTCCCAGCGAGCTCGGCCACCTTTTTCCCCCCTGCGGCTACATATATTGGTATTTTCCTCGACGGCTTGTCAAATATATTTGCTTTAAGAAGTCTAAAATACTTACCCTTAAAGGTGACGTAGTCCTTTGACCAGAGCGCCCTTATAACACTGACCGCTTCTTCTAACATTTTAAGCCTTTCACGAAAAGGTGGCCACTCGTAGCCAAGTGGGATTTCATTTATGGCTTCCCCTAAGCCCAAGCCTAAAAACACACGCCCTGTATTGAGGCTTTCGAGAGTTGCGAAGACTTGAGCCACCACAGCGGGGTTATATCTGAGAATAGGGGCGGTCACACACGTCCCCAAGCTAACCCTACTGGTTAGAGCGGCGATTTCGGAGAGTATAACCCAAGCGTTTCCAGAGTGGGATCCCGTGTGCACCCATGGGTGGAAGTGGTCGCTAATCCATATCTCATCAAACCCAGCGCTCTCCGCGCGCTTTGAGTATGACACGAGCTCCTTAGGGTGGTATTCTTCCACGGCTGCCGTATACGCGAATAACCGGTCTTTCATCTTCGACCCCCCTCCATTATAGCAAAGCGAAGCTCGGTTGATATCGACTGGTTTGGACCGATTTTGGCCGCTGTCCCCCCACTCACTTGGTCGGCCAATCCAGTAGCCGGCCAGCTTGTTGTTATCTCGACTGAGGTGGCGTATATTGTGCCGTACCAAGGGCCTTCTGGCCCTCCTCCCAGAGCCCTCCATATCCACAGCGTAGGAAATACCTTGGGGTCCCAGTGGGCTTCAAAAGTTAGACCCAGCGCATCGTTTGTTAGTTTAAAGATTCCATCACGAACACGAGGTAGGTATATGAGATCGTTAGTGTTGTTCAAGCCTCTTTTTGGGTAGGTTCGTAGATCGAGCATTCTATCATCCCGTGTTTTCGCATAAGGCCAAATCCCCCTGTATCCCAGATCCAGCTCTGAATACTTTAGGCCTAGCTCTCTATCCACTACAAACTCGACTGGCTCGATTTCAAGTCTTAAGTGTTCATCGACGAATTCTCCCCCGAAGGTGGGATGATGTAACCAAGAAAAGTATAGCTCGACCGGAGCTAGATTATATATTACCTCTTTAAATACTATGTTATTATTTTCTAGGCTAATTTTCCTTGCAAGTTTGAGGGGATACCTTCGTAGTGCGACCACGAGTCCAATAGTGTTTTCTTCTCTTCCATTGAGCTCTACCTCCCAAGGCAAGTAGGGTGTCTCACCGTGTAATCCCCATTTTTCTCCCGCGTACTCAGTTGCATATCCAGCGTTGGGGAGAACCTCGAACCAGCCACCTGTGAAGAATGAATGCACACCATCAAGTCTAGGATAATCTTCCCTCCACTCGTAGAAGGGTCTCGGTTCGCGGTGCTTATAGAGAAGTTCTATTCCTTTAGGCACATATTTTAAACTGGTTATCAACCCCCCAACCTCTGGAAGCACCGTGAGTGAAACATACTCGTTTTTTAGTTTGATCTGACGCATCACTAATTGTGCTACTCGATTCCTATTAAATTTGATTACTATACGTGCGAAGAATGCTTATTTTTATCTTTCTCGCTATCTCTACTCGAAGTGCAAATTAAAGAGCTTTTGGTGTACCATCATTCACACTTTGACGTGGGTTACACCAACCACCCCTCGATTGTGTGGGCGCGTCAACGTGACTATATTAGACACGCGATCAAGCTGGTGGAAAAATATATGGAGGGTGGTGAAGGTGAAAAGTTTAAGTGGACGTGTGAAAGCTCATCCGTCGTCGAAGACTTTCTGAACAACTCTGCACCCAAGGAAGCCGAAAAGTTTGTCGAACTAAGCCGTCATGGCTTAATCGAAACATCAGCCATGTTCTGCAACGTGACTCCCCTTTTTTCTTTGGGTGAACTCATAGAGAGCTTGGAGTGTTCAGCTAGGCTAAAAGACAGGTGGGGTATAGAAGTGACCACCGCCGTGAATCACGACGTGAACGGCCAGTCTTGGACGCTACCAGATCTACTCTCAGAGTATGGTGTTGAGCTACTCCTCATGGGTATTAACCAAGACATGGCTCGACCCCAGAATCCGAAGCCAAGAGCATTCTGGTGGGAGGGATACGCTGGTAAACGTGTTCTCGCGTGGAACGGTGAACTATATGGGTTCGGTCAGGTTATCGGCATACCACGCCCGAAAGTGTGGCGCGGTGAACCCATAAACCTAGAGGAGTCAGCTGTGCGCATCAATGAGTATTTGGAGTGGTTGAAGTCAACCGGTTACCCTTACGATTTCGCCGTCGTCTCAGTGACAAACCTAGTGACATGGGATAACGATGCACCCAATGAAGAACTAGTACGCTTCGCTCGCTCTTGGAACGCTGAGGGTAGGCAGCCGAAAATCCGGTTGATCACACCCCGTGAGATTTTGAAATATATTAAGCTACAGAACCCAGACTCAGTTGGTACGCTGAAAGGTGAATGGTCTGACTGGTGGTCCAACGGCGTAGGCTCGGCGGCGAGGGAGACCGCGCTGAAGCGGTGGGCCTCCCGTGTCCGCGAGGGTGCTCAAGTTCTACGCGCACTCGTACCACTAAAGGCAGACGATGAACGAGAATTTTCAAAGCTAAACCCAGAGGTTGGAAGACACCTTATTCTCTTCAGCGAGCACACGTGGGGGAGTGCACGTAGCGTCAGGTTACCCGACTCGATCGATTCGATTGGCCAATGGGTGTCTAAGGCGAACCATGCATATGAAGGAGCCGCCAGTGCATGGAGGCTGTGGACACTAGCGAGCAGAGGTTTGATTGAAAGCTTGACCGGAACACCAGACACCCCCAGCATACTCGTTTTCAACCCACTCCCGTGGCCCGTATTACAACGCGTAAGGGCGCCAGCCATCGTTAAGCCTGACAACATGTTTGGGTCCCATAGCACCCACAGGGTAAACCAGATACTCGCCTTTTCATCCCACATAGACGGTACAGATCAGGCTGATGGATGGATCGACTACGGCCTAGTTAAGCTCCCCCCCTTCGGATATCGTATTCTGGGTCTCAGACAAGAGCCTCCACCGCCTGAAACGAGTGTTAAGGTTGGACGGTGGGAGCTAGAGAACAGGTGGTTTAGGATCAAAGTGAATCCGAATAACGCTTCGATAAGCAGCCTTGTTTCTCTAGATGACGGCTACGAGTGGGTTGACGTGTCAAATGGCTTCGGACTATGCGAATACGTATATCACACGGTCAAATCACCCAACGGTCGGTCGGAGCTACAGCCTCCAAGCGGCAGAAGAGACTTAGAGCCATACTCGACGACTCCTGCGGGCGATATTAGACAACTCCTCGCACTGGAGTGGGCGGGCGTCTCCGGGGTCACTAAGCAGGAAACAAGGAAGGGCAGGGGGTTTGCGGAGATATTGTTGAAATGTTCAGCCGCTGGCGTCAAAGAGATAACGATGACATATACACTCTACGATGAGGCACCTTGGGTGGATTTCAGCATCACTCTCGACAAAGAGGCGGTGTTAAAACCCGAATCAGTGTATATAGCCTTCCCATTTAGGGTGGACAAAGGTGTGCCCAGATACGCATCAGGAGGCGCAGTTGTGGCGGCCGAATCCGAGCAGCTCCCCAACACATGCAGAGACTTCTACTGTCTTCAAGACTGGGTTGACGTGAGCAACAATGATAGGGGGGTAACCCTCGTATCGCCTGATGCCCCATTAACATGCATCTGGGGTTTCACCGTCGGTGCCTACGCTGAGAAGTTTGAGGGCGAACCATTCATCGTAAGTTGGCCCATGAATAACTATTGGTGGACAAACTTTAAAGCTGCACAGTGGGGAAAGGTTACATTCAGATACAGAATATTTCCTCACCTGACCTCATTCGATACGCTTTCATGTGAAAAGGTTGGACTTGAGTGTTCTCTTCCACAGCTTGCCAGCGTAATCGTGGCGGGTGAACCTGGAGAAGTAACAGAAAACTCCGAGCCTCGACGGTTACCCGAGGAATGTTCCCTTCTAGAAGCCAACCCCTCCTCACTACACCTTCTATCCGCCGAGGTCATTGAAGAGTCCACTACCCAACGCAGAATACTTCTACGTGTCCAGTTGATCGAAGACGTGTCCAACGGAACTATAAGATTTAAGAATGACTATCGCCTCAAAGAGGCTTGGCGCTCCAATGCCCACGGGGTAGCATTAGAGAAATTCTCATCTGGAACACACGACTTTCACTACTACGGTAGAAGGGGTGAGGTTGTGTGTTTCCTACTAGAGATCGAGGATAATGGCCTCCCCCAAACCTGATTTTTCCGTCAAGCATTACCTTCCTGATGTTTCCACCCCTTCCTAGGGTCGGCGATAGGCATGGACTCTACTAGGGCTTTTGTGTAGGGATGCTGGGGGGCTCTGACCACTGAGTCAGCGGGGCCTTCCTCGACGATTAAACCTTGCCTCAGGACGATTAGCCTGTCACACACATAATGCGCCACTGAGAGGTCGTGGGTTATGAATATTGTTGACATATGCTGCAAGCGTTTAAGTTGGAGGATTTTTGTTAGGAATATGGCTGTGAGCGACACATCGAGCATCGAAACCGGTTCGTCCGCTATCAAGAGTCTGGGTTTGAGCAGAATTATTCTTGCCAGCATTATTCTTTGCCTTTCCCCACCGCTCAACTGGTGTGGGTATCTTCCCAAAACATCGTTCGGTCTGAGCCCCACAGAGTTTAGAGCCTCAACCACCAAGGCTTCACGTTCCTCCTTACTGTGAATGCCCATAAGCGACTTTAGGGGAAGCTCCAAGAACCTATCAACACGATAGAAAGGGTTGTATATACTGTAAGGATCCTGGAAAACGGGTTGTACCTCTTTTCGATACGTGGCAATCTCCGCACGCTTTAGGGAGAACACTTCTTTACCCTTATAGTATACGCGGCCCGCCGAGGGTTTTATCAGCGCAAGGATTATCTTGGCGAGGGTGCTCTTGCCGCTGCCACTTTCGCCCACTACACCCAAAACACTCGGTTCTTCATCGAGTGCAAACGTCACACCCTTGAGGGCCTCAACCTTCCTACTCCCAAAGAATCCGGTTGGATATGTTTTAGAAAGATTCTCAACCCTTAAGAGCTCCACGCTCTTCACCCCGCCTTATGACACGCCACGCCGGCTTCATGATCCTCGGATTTCATCCTGAGCTCTGGTTCAACATTGGCACAGTACTCATCGGCGATGGGACACCTCGTGTGAAACCTGCAACCAGACGGCCAGTTTAACGGGCTTGGCGCAAGTCCAGGTATCCCCTTGATCTCCCTCTTCTCCAATCTGGGCACAGACTCGAGGAGGAGGCTCGTGTAGGGATGCGATGGCCGCTCGAATATCTTGGTTATACGGTCAAACTCAACTATTTTCCCCGCGTACATAATTACCAGCCTATCGGAAGCTTGGGCGTGTATTGAGAGATCATGCGAAATAAGCATAACAGACGTACCCATCTCACGATTTAGGTCGATTATCTGAGTAATCACCTGTTTCTGTGAGACAATATCCAATGCAGTCGTTGGTTCATCCGCTATAATAAGTGTTGGATCTAAGAGGGTAGCCATCACTATCACGACTCGCTGACGCATACCTCCGCTTAGCTCATGGGGGTACCTGCTCAGGACGCTCTCAGACAATCCCACCCTACGTAGGCGCTCCACTATATGGTCTCGCATTTCTCTTTTATCCTTTATTCCGTGATCCATCATTACATCGGTCATCTGATCCCCTATTTTTAACACAGGGTTTAACGAGTTCATACTCCCCTGCGGGATATAGGCAAGCTTCTTCCATCTTATCTGCTGCAACTCCTGCTCACCGAGCATTAGCAGATCCACTCCTTCAAATATCACCTTTCCCTTAGGGATGTAGCCGGGTGGCCGTATCAGCCTCAGCACACCCTCAGCGAGTGTAGATTTACCAGACCCCGATTCACCCGCAATCCCCACTATTTCCCCCTTTCCCACATTAAGCGAAACACCATCTAGAACCTTGTAGACCCCCCAAAGGGACTTATAGCAAACGGCCAAATCACGCACTTCTAGGAGACCCACATCAATCACCCTTACATACCTGTGACCTCTTTTAGCCTTGGATTCGCAGCTTCATCCAGTCCAGTAGAAATATAGTAAAGGAAGATAAACATGAGAATATAGATGACCGTGGAGGGAACCCATAGCCACCAAAGATTCCTTAGGAGTGCATCGTCAACTATCGCCCAGTACAAAGTGGTCCCAAGAGTGACTTGGTTTGGTGGAAGACCAATCACGGATATACCCATCTCATATAATATCGCCCAAGTGAACAGATTCGTGAAGTTAGCCCCAATATAGGGTATAAGGTTTGGGAGTAACTCTTGAAATATGATCTTTGAGCCAGGTAAACCCGAACACTTAGCAAGATTCACAAACTCAGCCTCTCTGAGTTGGAGCGTCTGCGCCCTTATGACGAAGGTTGCAAACGGCCAGCTTAGCAGCGCAATCAGAAGCGCGAGGAGATATACCGTCACGAACCTAACCAGTGAGAAAACAAGTATGAGAAGTGCAAAAGCGGGTATCACAAGGAAAAACCTACTGGTTTCGCTTAGCAGGGTATCCACCCACCTGCCCGAATAGTACCCAGCCACCAGACCCACCACCACAGAGATCATTGTACCAAGAACAGCCGTGAGGAAGCCTATTTCGAACGAATGCAGCGCGCCAACTATAACCACGCTGAACATACTTCTACCGAACTGGTCAGTACCCAACGGATACTGGAGGGAGGGCGCAAGATAAGCCGGTCTAACGTCCTCCCGCAGGCCGCTCAAAGAGAACGGGTAACCTGCCAGAATAAAAGCTGTCAGCGCAAGCATTCCAACCAAACCAGATCTAACCTTCCTGTTTCCCAAAACAGTCGTGGAAAGAAGAGATTTCTGGCGTGTTTTAGCTTTAACCGAACCACCAGCCAAACTCCTCACCTTCTTACCCTTGGATCCACCAACGGGTAGAGAACCTCAACTATAAACAGCGCAGCAAGCACGGCGAGAACTATCGTGAGAAAGATACCTTGTATAAGGGTGTAATCCAACGCTTCTATGGCCGTAAACAGAAGGTATCCCACACCCGGATAGGCAAATATCACCTCAACCAAGAGTGATCCGGACACAATGTAACCCATCGAAATCATGAGCCCGAATACTTGTGGCGGTAGGGCTGGCTTCAACACGTAGTTACGAAAAAGTGTCCGAGAGCTTAGACCCTTGGCTTTACCCAGTATTATGAAGTCTTCCCCCTGAATAGTTGTAACAAGAGCCCTCATACTGATGGCCCACCAGCCCACCTGCGAGAGAACAAGCGAAAGCGCGGGCAGAATCGCGTGACGAAGTATGCTTACCACGAGCGGGATGGGACTAGTCACCAAGGGATTATACGCCCCAGCTGCTGGAAAAACCGGGATTATAAACGCGAACACGTATGCAAGTATGAGTCCCAGCATATAGTATGGCATCCTACTGAAGAAAACCATGAGCGCGTAAGCACCATTCCCCATCCTACCCCCACCCCTCCAGCCTATCAGCGCCCCAAGAAACGTTCCAATAACAAAACTCAGCAGGGTGCTTACACCTAGAAGCCCTATACTCCACGGCAACGCGTTGACTATCAAACTACTTACGGGTAACGGGAAGTGCGACATAGATATTCCAAGATTCCCGTGGGCAAGTTGAAAAAGGTAGCTTGTATATTGGGATAATATGTTTCCATTCAAGCCAAATTCCCGCTCGTATTCTTGAACAAACTGTTGCCCTCCAGTGTTGATACCCTCCTCCTGCAGAAGTTTGACTATGATTTGAACTGGATTCCCCGGGATAAGCCTTATAAGCATAAAGTTGAAGGTTATCAGCAGAAAAGCGCTCACAGAGTAGAATGCAAGTTTATATAAAAAATACTTTAAAAAAGAGTTCACAAAGCGTGTCCTCCCACTAAGCGTGCCGTCTACGCACCAAGTAGGCCACCAAGGCAATCACTATTACGGCTACAACCACCCCGATTATGACCGTAGCGGCCGACACGCCTGTGGTGACGGTAGTAGTGGGGGTCGTGGGGACGCTTGATGTGGGCACCGAAGTTGTGCTCACAGTGGTAGGCGTGCTCGTCGACACATTCACGGGTGCCAAATGCAGCAATGTGAATAGGAACGCTGGAAGCCAGAATTCGGGCGAGCCGTAAGGGTCTCTCGCAGTGGGCCAGCCTGTCCAATAGGCTGTGCTGAACACTGGGAGCTTCTCAGCGTTGACTAAGGGTATCATTGGTAGCTGTTGTAGCCACACCTGTGTAGCATTCAAGAAGTAGGGCATGGCTTCCTGAGTCGCCTGCGGGGGTATAGAGGCGAGCTGGTTAACATAGTCTGAGAAGTTCGAAGGCACGTTGGGCCAACTTTCCTCTACAGTGTAGAGATAGGTGTATGGATCGTTCTGAGAAGAACACATAAAGTTGACAGCCATGTCGAACTGCCCCGAGAAAAGTGCGTCAAGCCACGGTCCAAACTGCAGATTCTTAACGGACACATCAACTCCAAAGTTCTGAAGCTGTATAGACACAGCCGAGGCGAGCTGCACAAACTCCGGGAAACTACTTATGGTTATTAGAGTGGCCTGAAGAGGCTCACCCTGTGGTGTCATCCATATGCCATTGCTACCCATCTTGAATCCCTGACTCTCCAAAAGTTGGGCGGCCTTAGAGGGGTTGTACTCCGTGGTGTTATACTGAGCCAGAAGCCCCTTCGAAGCTTGGAAGTACGGCTGGAAGGAGGGGTAAGATGGCATAAGATACGGATCTACCGTAGTAGTCCCATGATAAGCGTACTGTATCACCTGAGACCTGTTAATCGCAAGCGATAAGGCCCACCTAACTTGGGTAATATTCCAGGGATACTTAGCCAAGTTTAGCGAGATATATCGCGGGCAAGGGTCTACAAATGAGTAAGGAGGGTTCTCATGCCACGTTACAATGTTCTTATCAAGCGTCAAAAGTGACAGGTAATCCGAATATGTAAGGTCGTTTATCGCGTCAAGCTGACCGTGAGCCATGGCTAATATCTCGTTCTGAGTTGTGCCAAGATATTCGTAGACTATGTACTCTGGAGCCGGCTTTATACCGAACACTTTTGTCGCCCACCAACTGTTTCTTCGTTGCCACACGGCCTCTGTTCCAGAAATTGTTACTAGCTTATAAGGACCAGTGAAGACAGGCGGATTATTAGTAAAGTTGAGCGGGTTTTTACCCTGCCAAATGTGTTCTGGAACTATGGGTAGGCCTTCGCCGATAGATGCTGCGAAGATCTGGTAGATGATATGCGGATTGGGCTGGGTCAAGTTCATCGTTACCGTGTAGTTATTTGCCGCAACCGCATCCTCAATTGAGCTGTTCACCTCCAGTGAGAACAGCAGTGTTGCCGTCGCATAACGCTTAAGCATATTGATCGTGAAGGCTACGTCTTGCGCGGTGAATGGGTAACCGTCGCTCCAAGTTACACCCTTCCTTATGTAGATTGTGAGTGTCCTATAATTATTCGAAAAATTGTATCCAGTAGCGAGCCAAGGCACCAAAGAGTTGTTCTCAACGTTATAGTAGAAGAGGTATTCCATCGCTATCTCACGGAAGCCATCCGACTGGGGCGTGGCTGGAAGGAAGGGGTTAAACAGCGTGGTGGAGGTGATCGGACCTTCATCGTTCACCAGATAAAGCGTCTGCGTTCTAGGTAAACTCGACTGAGCGCCCACAGCCGAAGAGAAAACAAAAAGAGAGGAACACACTATGAGCGCCACAAACAAAGCGGTTGGAAAACGATTCACCATAACAGTTAAGCCTTAAGTCTTTTATTTAAAATTTTTTCGTACATATGCGATCAAAGTTTATATTCCATAAAAATTTAGATAATTATCGCAGAATTTGTAAAATCAGGTGTCTTGAATGGAAATAAAAAGAGTAAGGCTAAGACCGTTGTCCGTCCCCCTAAAGGGTGAGCTACTACACAGTGGTGGAACCCATCCCAGCAGGTTTGTGATCACACTGTTCGAAGTAGAAACAGACAGCGGACTAACCGGCTACGGTGAAGGCGGGGGTGGAGGATTCTCATTTGAACCTTTCGCAAAAATGGTCTCTCAAGGCCTAGTTGGTGAGGACCCGCTCAACATTAAAAAGCTACGCTATAAGATCGCATCACCCATCACGTCTACCTATTACAACCAACTCTTACCCCAAATATGGTTCCCTATAGAAACCGCCCTGATGGACATCAAAGGTAAACACGTAGGTCAACCCATTCACAACCTCCTCGGCGGTAAACTCCGCGATGACATAGAGTTCTCAGCCTACGTCTTTCCCACCGACCATACAATAGGTGTAGATGAATTCGTAAAACACGCAGAGAGCATCATCAGATCTGGCGGGTTCAGCTCCATCAAGATAAAGACCGGCGTGTTCAGCCCACAGCACGAAGTGGACACTGTAAAAGCCGTGGCCGAGAAGTTTTCGGGGGCGAGATTCAGAATAGACCCAAACGGTGGCTGGAATCTCTCCCAAGCCGTGTGGTTTTCAAAGAAACTTGACGGTATCTCAATCGAATACTTCGAGGACCCCGTCTGGACAATGGAGGGTCTAAGGTCGTTTAAAGAACTATCAGGACACCCCGTGGCCACCAATACGGTTATCACAAGATTCGAGGATATTCCGCACGCCTTTATAAAAAGAGCCGTGGATGTGATCTTGGGGGACCCTCACTGGTGGTACGGTATGAACGGCTTCCTAGAACTCGCCGCCAGCGCTTGGAGTCTGGGTCTTGAAGTAGGCATCCATAGCCCCGGAGAAACCGGACTCGGCCTGTCGGCCGTTATACACGTGGCAGCGACAACCCCCAACCTCTCATACGCGGCGGACACACACTATATCCACCTCGCAGATGACATCCTTAAGACACCCCTAACTTTCGAAAGAGGTTCTGTAAGGGTAAGTGACGGCATAGGACTTGGGGTTGAGATTGACGAAAACAAAGTTCAGAAGTACGAGGAATTGTACAGAGACCAAGGAGACTACGTGTACCACCGTTCATCGGGTGATAGGGAGGTCATAACGATTCCGAGAAAAAGATTCGCGCACTGCACATGTCACAGCAACACATGAGGAGGACCAAAATCTACCAAAGAAAAGTTTTAGTCGAAGTTCGGGTCAAATACTAGTGAATGCCGACAAAACTCGAGGTCTCCCTCTACCACCACGGCGACTGGACAACCCTAACAGAGGGCTTTCGAAGGGTTACCCTAGAGAGCGTAGAGGTTTTCTGCGACCCCCTGCAAGACAGGAACGTCGAAGTCATGATTGTGTACGGCAAAAAGGACGATATTCGCACACTCTTTGAGCGAATCCAGAAACCCGAGGGTAACGTAAGGGTTCTAAAGATTCTCAGGATAGACGAGGGAATAAGGGGGGTGTATCTTCGCGGCAGCTACATGGCGTCTGTAAGAAAACATTTTTTTGAGAACTCTTCAATCGTAAAAAAACTGATCATCGAGAGAGGGGAGGAAAGGTTTTCAGCCCTCGTCTTCGAAGACAGAACAGTCGAGCGCCTAATAAAGGGACTTTCATCAGTGGCTCAGATATCCAAGCTGAACACACGGTGGATCGACATGGAGAAACTTGTGCGCTCCCCAGAAGCGGTATTCACACCCTTTGAAAGAAGAGTGATAAAATGCGCGTACGAACAAGGCTTCTTTGAAAAGCCGAGGAGAACCGATCTTGCCACGATGTCCAAGATATTCAACCTCAGTAAGAGCACCATGGATTACCACGTCAAAAAGATCGTAAGAAAACTGCTGAGTAAAGAACTAGAAACCCACATGGTATAACACTATACTACGATGAACCAACCACAACCCTAAGGAAATCGAGCCAAGCCACTCCAAAGAGGATCGGTCGCCAGCGGCTACCCCCATTCATAGCGGGGTTTTAGAAACAGTACAAAAGCTTGAACCCAAGCCATCTCAAAACGCTACCAAGAATAAGGGAACGCTGTGAAAAAAGCAGATTGTCCGACACCTCATCCAAACAGGATAAATCCACTAGAGCGAAAGAGCCGCACAAACAGTGCACACACCCTCAACGGATAATCCTCAAAGCCAAGCAGACCAAACACTTCCACTAGGCTCAAACGGGCCTTCGGAAAACCTTAAACAGCGGGTTCCACACCACGAGAAGCGGCCTCCGAACGCTCCTTAATAACTTCAGGCAGCACAATAGCGAGGACATGCACAGTAGTCCATAAATCCACCCTTCGCATAGATATTGTCCAATAAAAAGGCTTCCACGCATGGATTGTGCGTTAACAGACACACTTTCCGAACGCTATTTACATATATGAAGTCCTTATATTCAAGTATGGACATATTTTATCGATGAACAGCCAAACACAATCACTTTACGATATAGCCAGAATGGAGCTAGACAAGATTAAGAGTTCTAACAGGTCTTTTGTAATTATTATTACACTGGTTGTGTTGGGTACCTTTTTCGACGCGATAGAGCAATACAACGCTGGGTACGCGGCCGCATCCGTCTCCAAACTGTTTGGGATTCCCGCACTCACAATATCCACCCAAGTGGAGTTCACTACCTTCGCCTTCATGGCTCTGGGCGGACTCCTAGCGGGATTCATGGGTGACTATCTAGGAAGACGTTTCCTCTACTCATTTAACCTGCTGATTTATGCTGTAGGCGCACTGATCAGCGCACTATCCGTGAACTACCCCATGTTCCTCGCCGGGAGAGCGGTAGTGGGCATCGGCCTCGGAGGGGAGATATCCACGGGACTAGCGCTGATATCCGAACTCGTACCCGTACGCATCCGAGGACAATACACGGGACTCGTGAACGTCGGTCCCGGCTTCGGTATTTTCGCTGTGGCCGCACTAGCCCTAATCTTCCTAGGACCATACTCATCATTCTTCGGCGGCCCCCTCCTGTCTTGGAGATGGTTTTTGGGTGTACTCGTCATACCAGCACTACTCGTATTCTTTTACCGCAGGTACATTCCTGAAACACCTAGGTTTCTAATCTCAAAGGGAAAGAGCGCTGAGGCATTCGCCGTGATCAAAATGCTCTCGGAGGGCAGGCTACTCCCCATGAGTAAAGTGCTCTCTCACTACGATAAATCAAAACTAGAAGAAGAGTTCGGCTTCAGCCAGCTAAAACCTATATACGAGAAGCCTAAACTCGCCGACCTATTCGGCGGAATATATTTGAAGAGAACAATTCTGCTCACCGTGCTCTCATTCATCACCTTCGGTGTGACCGCGGCCCTGACGATATCCTACCCATTCATATACTCCACAGCATCCCAAGCCCTACACCTCTCCAGCACATTTATTCTGGTCACTATAACCAACTTCGCAACCCTCCTAGGAACCATTGTTGCAAGCGTGCTGGGCCGCTTTAACAGAAGAGTAATCCTACCACTACTTGGAGGCTTGGCCGCCGTGTTTATATCTCTTATAACCGTTTCAACAGGAGCGGTCTACCTACTCATACTCTCCCTCTTCCTCTACAATATCTGCGGTTACGCCTCGAACACATCAGTCTGGCTCTACTCCCCCGAACTATACCCCACGAGGGCGAGGAACCTTGGCACAGGGCTTGTACTAGTAACATCCCTTCTAGGTGTCGCCGTCATGATCCTAGTTGTATCCACAATATACTCCACTTACGGATTGGTGGGGCTGGGAATACTTGGAGGAGTCCTATACGCGGTATACACAATATCACAGATCATGCTCGGCGAGGAAACCGTAAATAAAGACCTAGAGGTGATATCCCCATGAACAGCACGGACCTAGTGATTAGGAACGTGAGAGTTGTGCGTGGAAGTGGGGTCTCAGAGCCCTGCGACATCATCGTCAGAGAGGGGAAAATAAGCGGGATCAACGCAAGCGGGCTTCACCCGTTCAACGGCGAAAAAATATATGACGGCGGAGGGCTCTACGCGCTCCCAGGCCTCGTGGACCTCCACTTCCACTCGGGTCTCGGATCGGAGTCAAGGCTATACACCGAATTCAACACCGAAAGCAGAGCAGCCGTATCGGGGGGATTCACGTACGTCAGATGCCACCTCATCCTTGGGCCCGACGCGCAGAACGGTTATCTCGGCAAAATCGATAGAATAATTAGCAGACTAGAGCAGGAGAGCTACGCCGACTTCGGACTGAACCCCCAAATAGGCAGCATGACACATGTAGCCGAAATGAACCAACTAATACAAAAAGGGATAAACGCATTCAAAATTTTCTACGACGCATACAAGGGAGAGGAGGGCAGACGCATAGGCATCCTTGTGAGCGACGACATCAAGAAGGCCGTGATCTCCGCGATGGAGGAGGCAGCCAAACACAAACACGTCAGACTCATGTTCCACGCTGAGGACGCGGACATAGTCGAACACTTCACGAAAAGAATAGCGACCAAAGGCGACAAGAGCCTAGAAGCCCTCAGCCAAGCCAGACCCGAAACCGCCGAGGAGATCAAAGTCAGAGAAATCTCCCAGCTCGCAAAACTCTTCGACGCGAAAATCCACTTCGTACACCTCTCCTCCAAGGCCGCCGTAGAAGCAGCCAAAGAGTACATGGGAAAAGTGGATCTGACAATCGAAACCGAACCACACTACCTAATATTTGATTACACCAACAAAACCATAGAACGCTACGGCAGCGTCAACCCACCAATAAGGAGCCCAGCCGACAAAGAATACCTTATAAACGCGATAAAAACAGGCGTGATCAACTCAGTCTCAACAGACACCAACCCCGCCAGCCTAAAGGACAAACAAAACGGGATGCCCGGCTTCGACAACATACAGATAGCCCTGCCACTAATGATAACATTCCTCGTCAAAACAGGGATACTTGACATCACCCACATAGCCAGAGTGATGTCAGAGTCACCAGCAAGACTAGTACACGCGGCCGCCAAGGGTGAAATAGACGTGGGAAAAGACGCCGACCTAGTCCTCATAGACCTGAAGGACAAGAGCAAACTACAAGACAACGACTTAGTCAACGTGGGAGGAACAGAATGGTTCCCCTACTTCGAATACGAGCTTTACGGCATCCCCAAAGCCGTCTTCCTCAGAGGATCACTCATCTACGAACGCGGAAACGGCGTCACACACCAAAACGGAAAATTCACACCAATAAAACAAGAGCAATAACACCACTCTAAACCCAAACAAACCCCCAGTCACCCTCAAAGTAGACGCCTACCCCCACATAGTCCCTGCACAACAAGACTAAGCAGAAAAACGGTCTCACCGCTACAAGCTGAGACCAATAGTTTATCCACCCCCTCAACTGGAAGGCTCAAAGAACCGGCCACAGACGTGCGAAATCCTATACCACCTCGTACCAGCTCTAGCCGAAAACGAACCAGACCATGACCCCCACGCCAACTTCGCTCTAAATTCACGGGGAAGACAAGCCCAGACTATCACCTCTGCAACCTCCAACAGAAGCCCTATCCATTCAAATCACGGCCCCACCGTAGAGGCCACAAAGCTAATCTCAGGTCAAACTAAGCTGGTGCAACAATTCAAACACGCGTTCCCCTAGAACCCCAAATATCACCATAACATAGGGAGACATCTTTTTAACAGTTGAGCAAACCCATAACACGAGAACCCTTATCGCTTCCCAAAGCGATTTAACCATATCAGAGAACAAGCCAACGACCACATCCACAACCGGCTTTAACCTAGCCCAGCCCTCCTGGATAAAAGTTAGGAGCTTGTCCCTGAAGGACTCGTTAAGTAGACTAATGAGTCCTACAACACCCACGATACTCAAAAAACCCACAAGGAACCATTTAGGTAGCTTAGACAAGGCCTCTATACTCTTACTTACGATTGCATTGACCAGTCGAACCACAAAACCTGTTATACAAACAACCGCTCGATAGAGGACGACCATCAACTCGGTAAGAATGCGGAGCGCAAGTCCAAGAGTCGCCGAACTAATCACTAGTGCAAACCCACCCTCATGATAATTTAAGATAAGAACTGAGAACTTCTCCAAATCATATCTTTTAATGAGCTTTTGCGAATCGAACGCGCGCTTGTCTTGACTTAGAATAGCAGTCGAACAAGTGTCAATAGACACAGCCAAATAAGGGACATCACTTTGATCTATAGAACCCAGCTCAGATTTGGCTAGCGAAAGCGCTTCAGAAGAAGTTTCGGGCACCAACTTAACCCTTGACAGTAATGCCTTGGCATGACGGAAAGCAGCGTCCCTTTTCGAAGAATCCTTGAGTCTGTTCTTTAACGCATTGACTACTTCTTTTTTGATTTCAAGTGGGGCGAAAACCTCCACGTAGGGAGAGCCAAGCAGCTTATCCGTAGTCGAAGATTTACCTTTAGCAACCCTAACCGAATCTTTCACAACCACATTTGCATCAATAGTAAACCTAACTTTTAGTCCAGATGGGAGCCCAGAAACCATCGCCTGTAATATCAGATCCCTTATTAGCGAGTGAAGTTCGTTAGGTAATTCTCTAACAAAACTCCTATAGGCATTAGCAAACCCTTTCCTAAACTGACGAAAAAACCCTAGATTGCCAGCTTCAAAGTCTTGAAATTTTATAACTGACATATTATATACTAATGACAATCACTATGATATAAAAATTTACTTTGAAAAACATGGTTTAAAAGATTTCTAATAACAAACATATCTAGTCAACGAGGTACTCATTGTAAATACTAAAGACATAAAAATTGTATGCACCAATCCTAGTTACAGCGACCTTAAAACCTCGTAATACTCGGCCGCAGTCTTATCCCAGTCATACTTCAAGGACTCCTCGTGGCTTTTTTTCCAGAGTGATTCGCGCTCCCAAGAATCCATCGTGAGTATTTGCTCCACTCTTTTTGCCGCGGCGCGAAGATGCTTGTAGGGTACGGTAAAACCGTTCACACCTTCTTTTATGATCTCTGGAAGAGAACCCGTGGCGTAGCCCACAACCGGGGTGCCGCACGCATTCGCTTCTACCACGGTCATACCCCAGCCTTCGATAAAGGAGGTTGAGAGAACAACCCAAGCACTCTGGTAGAGCCGAAGCTTTTCTTCTTCTGAAACACCACCAAGAAATACACCACCAACCTCCTTTACAGCCTCCCTCGTTTCACGCTCCAAGTCACCGCGACCCGCAACCACGAGTTTCGCGTTACTCCGAAGGGTTGAAGGAAGAAGTGAAAAAATTCGTGGGGCGTCAAGCGGATTCTTGTATCTTTTTAAGCGCCCAAGCCAAAGAATTGTGGGCGTCACACTTTTTCTCTCAAAGTGAGGCCGATAAAAATTGTGGTCTAAGCCGTTGTGAATAACCCTTATACGCTCGTTTGGAACACCGAAACGATGAACCAACTCTCTCTTCGTAGTGTGAGAAACCGCGATGAGGAAGGGGTAGCGAGAAAGCGTGCGCTCAAGCCTCTTTAGGACAAAGGCTTTCACGCCTCCAAGCTCCAAGTCGAGAACATCCTGGTGGACGTGGTGGACAAGGGCAGCCGAGTAAGGGTTAACAAGATAAGAAAAAAAGGGAACGGCGTGCGCCACACTATCCAAAACAAACTCGTGCCTACGAGCTTCAACTAGTGAGAAGAAATGGAGAGAAAGCGGATCACCACGCCTCTTTATAAGTATCGAACCAAAAGTTTCGTCTTCTTGTGAGCTTGGAAAACGCTCAGCCAACCACGTGACACCCACACCCAAACGAGAAAGCCTCTTACAAACCTCCCAAAGCACAACCTCAGAGCCACCAGCCTGAGGGTGGCGAGGGTCGCGGTGGTTGAGCACAAGAAGATCCATATTACAAAAAAATTAGAAAGAAAGATTAGGCTTTTGGTTTTGCTTTAAGTATTCCTGAACCCACTCAACGAGTCTCGACACGCCCTCTCTAACCCCGATTTTGGGTTGCCAACCCAATTCTCTTCTAGCCTTCGAAATGTTCGAGATGGAAACCTTCTGATCAGCCCTCCTCCAATCAGCCCACCCCACACTAGGAGACTACCCAGTGAGTTCTCTAAGGGCAAGAAGCTTCAAAAGTGAGAGAGTTTGACGCACCACCCCAAGTTGTAGACCACGTGTTTTAGGTTTGAGAAAACAAACGGTAAGCCGAAACCATGTCGTCTACGAAGAAGACGCCTCGAACCTGCTTTTCGTCGCCGTAAATAGTGATTGGTTGATCATTGGAGTTAGCAATGGTGAACCACGCAACCCAACCCTGATCCTCCTCGCCGAACTGGTGGTCACCACAAATGCAAATCATCCGAAAAACACCTGTTTTCAAACCATAAGTGTGGTGGTAATCCTGAGCATAGAGATCTTCGAGAAGCTTCGAGCAACCGTAGGGCGTGTAACCCGTGAGGTCCACACCAAAATCCTTGGGGATTCCTTCTTCAAAGTGAGGATCGACTCGTAGCGAGTTTGCTTTTCTACTGCGGGAATCGAATTCACACGCTTCCCGTAAAGAAGAAAGAACCAAACACGAGTTTTACGGCGCGCGGCCTCAAGCACGTTAAGCGTACCCAAGGCGTTCACTTCGAAGTCGGTAACAGGGTGCTCTAAGGAGGTTGTGACCGCAACCTGAGCCGTGGTGTGTGCTATCGCATCCGCACCCCTAACACGCTTCGAACACCGAAGAGCGGTCACGAATATCACCCTCCACTAAACGCACGAACAGTAAACGCTCAATCTTTTTCTAGCTATGAAAAGGATCACCGAGCGAGTTACTAGAAGCGTGTGACGCAAGTTATCGAAAACCGCAACCTCGAAACCATCTTTAGAAAATGACTCCGCAGGCCTTGAATTTATAAAGCCAACACCGCCTGTGACTATCTTCATAAACAATTATTAAACATTTTGCTTTATATAAGCGATTTTGTAGAAATAAAAATTTCATGCAAAGACTTATTTTTAACAACGAAATGTGTAGGCCGCCCTACGACTATACAAATAATCCCTAATACAGGCTATCATACGTGATCCGTAGAATAGGCTTAGATAAAACACAAAATGATACGTGGTAAGCGTAATAAGAATTTTGAAAAAAGGAAAGATAACTATGCTATACCTATACAATCCGCAAAAAGCGAGAAAGTACGACGCGGTTATCGATAGCGTTACACACGCCGTACCCTTGTTCTTTTTTCTAACAAATTCTGGAACCACCCCACTCATCCACCATGCTAGAGCATGCTCGAATCAAAATCAAAGTGCTATGAGCTCAGGACATACAACACAGCACTTTCATGCGAAGTTCTCATCTAACACCTTTTTTCCACCATAAATATTTGATTTGAGTACTTCTTACCAAACATTTTCGAGAGTTTATCAACAATGTAAGTCATCTTCGTCAACATTAACTTATCTCTATGAAAGTATATAGGATAGATGAACATGGTAACTAGTTCAAAAATGGAAAAAAGAAAGAACTCCTGCGGAGCACTGCATGTAAAACACCTAATGCGTCCTGCGACGTTGGAACCCGGTCTACCGAAGATATGCTTGACGGATACCTCCATGCATGTGGGCATGAAACCAAACAAAAGAGAAAACCTGTTAACAATTGAAGAGAGGTTTGGAGTGCTCAAAATTATAAACCTACCAGTTTTTAGCACTCTCTTACATTGCAAAATTAACTTATCAGGATCGAAGATGTGCTCGATAACGTCCTGTAGGAGACACAAGTCGAAGGAGTTTGCGTCCAATCTGTTTAACATTTCTTCTGCAAAGCCCGTTAAATATTCAACACCATCTATCTTAAAATTAGGCTCGAAAATGCCCATACATATCTTTCTTCTTATCGCGAATTCCTCAGAAAGGAGCTACAGGAAAATTCCATGATTCCCCCCACATCTATCACTGTGTCGATTCGCTTATTGGGAAACAACTGGCGTATCAACTTAATTGTAAAATCCAGTTGATTTTCTTTTGATATCATCCTTTCTTGCAGTAATATCATGCTTATATTCACGACAATGTAAATTTATATAAAAATCCTTTAATTCTTCGTTTTGTTGGGAACTTTTGTTGCCCAATTTCTCTGGGCTCGGACCAATAAATACTGATGCCCACTTATATTGATTTTGGGATATATCTAGGGCGTGTTTCATTAAGCCTGCCGGTAAGCGACCGATCGACGGAGCTAAATCCGAGGGAAGCCTTCTGCCCGATCCACAATGAGCGCAAATTCAATCCAAACCAAGAAGATGACTCCCCTTCCCATCATGGCCCACGCGGTTTATCCCTTTACATAAAGGTGTCCTTTATGCAAGCCGTCAGATCCACGAGTAACGCCATCATGTGAAGCTTCATATCCGCATGGATGTGGTGCAAAGGCTGGGTCCAGAACTGGGATCATTCGGCGCAAATTCGGAGGATTCTCACAAGATACTTATCAACGAGCCTGAGGTGAGCTCGGGAGGGAGCCTGCTTTGATGCAGGTCGCATTCGAGCCGCACCTGCGTGATGCTGGGCTTCCAAGTCAGCTGGCGCGGGAACTCATTCAATGCGTACGTCTTAATCAGGTAGCCGATGCACAAGTGCCGAAGGATCTTGATCCATAAATCGATAGAGCCGAGCACTACACCGACACGTACAGGCGGGGCTGGGCATGCGATCTAGATCGCCCGTTGAGGAACCTGATATCGATTGAGCGCATGGCCCAGAACATCAAGAATAGGACATAAGCGTTCGACGACGCATTCCTATAAGGGAGCGCGGGCTGGAATCGGGGGAGCGCTCTAGCGTCTAACGACTGACTCTCCCCATTCATGCCCATGAATGGCTTCACGCTCATCAATGGGGACTTGGGGAGGCCACGCTGGAATGGAGCTGCGACGGGACGCACTACGGCTGAACGAGGTGCGTCCGATCTTCTCGCTCACGTAGGAGGCAAGTTTAAGGTAACGGAGCCCAAATTATTACCGATGGGTTATTATCTCGTTCACATGGATAATTATTGTTTCCATCGGATTTTCGCGGGAATGCAAAGTATAAATATATAAAAGAGTTCAATAACAACACAAGATATTGATATATAAGCAAAAAGATTCAAACTATTTTGCGGAACGAAAAAGACCTCGATGGAAAGGTCTCCGTGTGCATTGATGACATAAGAGTTCTGGAAACCGTCTGTTTCGATATGGCTTACAGATGATACGTTATTCTTTCCGGAAATAATTGAATAATCCCAGTACGGATTGTACGTCACGGGCAGATTAATGATAAAGGTACCGTTTGCGCCTGAAATATTGTAAATATACTTGTATTCGTTTATTTCATCTACACTGACTCTCGCTGGGATAGTAATTTTTGAAGTGAGGTTTTTTGGCGTCTGAATCCCGTACGGAATATAGACGATCGAATCTCCCTTGCTGAGAGAATAAGCAAGCGCCGACAAGGATATACTGTAATTGGAAAAGAACATGTCCTTCAGTTCAAAGCCAAAATGATCCCCAGGTTTTAGTCCGCTTTCAGGGGTCACGGCGATCATTATCCAAACGATCTTAGGAACATAGCCCTTCCCAAGCCATGGTAGATATGGAATCTGCGTCGAAAGAGTCACGTTCTGGAATGTTGTACTGGCGGGGAGATCTGTAAAAGATGGTGAATAACTGGCCATGGGGAACCAGATCGTCCCCCAGCTTCCATTAAAAGTATAATTTTCTCCGTATTCATATACGTAATAAAATGACACGGTGGCATTAACCGCTCTTCCGATAATGTTAAGGAAGGCGAACTTTCCAGTAGATACATTTAGAGGTTTTTCAGGCAGAATGGAGTAGGTGCCTGCATTGGGTTCATAATTAAACATAAATCCGTTTGTGAATTTTAATGGCGTAATTTGCTTTGACGCGTTATAATATTCCCATTGTATTATGCTTTTATAATTGGATACCAATACAAGCGGTTGAAAGGAATTCATGCTGAGCACTGAATGGGCGACGGGTATTATGGGTTCCATGTTTTTATAGAGGACATAACCATCGCTGCTGTAGATTACTTGAAGGTTTTTTTGATTATCCAGGAAAAATTTTGCCATGGAATAATTGACCGCGGGATAGTAAGTGTTTATCGGAGTTTTGGGAATGCTGGGAACTAAAAGGACGTACTGAATTCCCAAGGCTGAAAGCGTGTTTGAGAAATTAGCAGTGCTAATGAAAAATTGATCCATTGACCAGTTTCCGTGGTATAGATAATATGTGTTGTAAATCAGATCGTTGATGGAGGACAGTATGTAAGGTGAATTTGGACCGAAACCGTACGTATTATCGCTTATAATGTCCGCTCCGGTTTCCAGCTGAAGCACGCTGAAGGTTGCAACATATGAAAGACTTCCGGTTTGCATATTTATGTCTGATTGCAGAGGCAGAACCAGCACCCTCTTTCCGTCAATTAATGTCCTCAGGTTATCCAAGGTTTCCTGTATTGGGGGTTGTATTGTAACTTTAGAGCTTATTGTTGGCCCGTAATAAGAATAACCAAGTGAATCGTACGAAGGGATGAACGTACCCGTGAATATGGGGATAGCCGTTATCATTGATGTCCCCACTAAGGCGATGACTATGATCGATGTCACAACCTTCTCACCACGTTCACCAAGCTTGTTTCCAATGATATGCCGCCCAAGATGTTTACGGGCACCACTCTTGGAATCGTCGTTCCCAATAATTCCGCCTTCGTTCTTCCTTGTTTTTAACATGAGGTCGGTCAATCCTGTCCCGATAAGTATCGATATGAGGAAAGGCTCAAGAAATCCAATGGTGATGTTAGGGTCCTCGAGTACAGAACCTAACGGCAGGTGCGTGCCCAACCAGATGTAAGCTGATGGAAACGGCCCAGAGATGCCCATTTCAAAGAAGATCATTACGACGAGGATAAGAAGAACGGTAATGCTTTCCCCCCTATTGCTCCTCATAAATAACGTGGGATAGAGAATGGCAAAAAAAGAAGGCATCGAAATGGCCAAGGCCAGAAGTGGAGAAGTACTTGTTGCTAGGTCAATCACGCTTCTGCCGAAAGGAAAGGGTGGATAGAAGAAAGAAGACGGCTGTATATTCCTTATAACATTGAACAACGTCGCTCTACTGGTGAGATCATGAACGTAGGACATAGAAAAGGAAGACGCGCCAGAGAAACTTCCAATGATGTCATGATATAGAAAGGTTGGCCATAGAAAATAAGCGTAAGTCACGAATGCCACAGAAACAAATACTAAAAAGGAGATGATTCTGAAGCCATACCTTTTCCATTTATTCCAGTCGTTCTGAAAAAATAATGTAGAGGATACCGTGTATAACAATAGGAATGCATAGATAGCAACGGATTGCTGGTAAAAAATTCCCGGAATCAGAGCTAGAGATAATACGGTGAGAAAAAGATAAGGGGAGAAGACATCTCTGAATTCCGAGATATTATGCAAGTATCTCCTGTACAGGAGAAATACTAGGGGAAGAAAGGTCAAACTCGTAGGTATTATCAGATCCTCAAAAACACCGCTTATCCAGTAAAAATTGAACATGTAATAGATTGCCGCCACAAGGGCGGGATATTCATTGCTTTTTCCTTTGGACATGTCCTTGATGAGGAAATACATGGATATTCCAGACAGTGAGAAGGAAAGAAAATAGAAAAGATGCTCGGCTGTCATTGGCCCGAATATTATACCTAGAGCGATATATGGAAGCAGAACGAGTAGATATGACGTGAAGCCAGGAGAATAGATGCCCGACCCATACTGAGATAGGAACACGGTGTTAAAGAGCTGGTGCCATTGAAGCAGGGGAACCATTGGCGCCCAGCCATCCCAGAATAGTATGAAGTTGTCGCTTCCAAAGTATAACCATATAGGAAGAGATAATAAAAGTATTATCAAGATCATAAGATAGTCTTTTATCCGCAAATCGCTTCACCCTCACGCATTCCCTAGAACGATGTGCCCTCGTTGTCCATCTTTTCTGATAACCCTGCACAATATAAGCGTTTGCGCTTCCATGCTGCGTTGCAAGTCTCCTCGACGAGCAGTCCCCCTACGGCCTCCTGCTGGAGGCCTCGGATCGACGCGATAAACGTGTTGCATATGAATGTCTTCTTAGCCATCTCCTTCGCAATGTCCGCGAACTTACTCACAGTGACGTACTCACCAAGATCCTCGTTTATAGCTGAAAACACTCCCTCGGCCCCCTATCTGTACCCAAACCCATGGATCCTCAACCATGTCCTCGGTTTGAACTTCTATTGTTCAATGACTGCCTTCCTCCTTCACGAGCGGGGCCCTTGCCCCGCTCCTCGACATGGAGCCCCTCTCCTCACCCTGATGACCAGCTTTATCCCCTTCCCGCGGGGAAGTTTAAGTTCGCCCCCTATCGAGGCGGGCATACCGTCGGCGAGGACCCTCCTGACCCTAGCCCTCCCCCACTCTGCATCCCTCACAAGCTTCTCCCATAAGGCGACCCCCATCTGTCTGTCCCCCACCTCCACGACGTAACACCCATCGAGTCCACCGCCCTGTCCTTAAGTCGGCGGCGAAGTGCATTCCATCTTCGGGTACCCTCCCTTTTCCATCTTCCACATGCGCCTCTCTGCCGTTGATCCTCAGAGTCTCTCGTCACAGGCTCCTCCTCGGAAGCACGGTATTATCCAGTTGGTGAGCCGTTCGCGTGGACGTAATTGATCATTGATGAGTGTGAAATCTGCTTCTCACAGCAGCCCCCATCGTGTCCACTATCTCTTGGAGCGACATGCAGCCATGCACAGGCTGGATGCGCACTTTCCCCTCATAGATATTCTCAGTACATCTGATATTTCTATCCGATATACTGAGGGGCGCTGATTATCCTCTGTTCACTAGTTCTTCTACTATGTTTATGTGCACGGGAGACTGGCGGGCGTACAGCGATCCGCCAATTTTGCCTTACCTGTCCAACGTTCATTAGCTGGAAATAAACTTTTAAAATATAATGCGAAAAGACTAGCTGTGGCCCATAAATATATTTCAGTAATAGTGGTAGCTTACAACCGCAGGAAATACATACTCCAAGCCGTGAGGTCCGCGCTGCAACAGACGCTCCCTAAGGATCTTTACGAGGTAATAGTCGTCAAGAACTTCCGCGACGAAATCATCGACCGCAAGCTGGAGGAGTGGAAGGTCGCGAACATACACTCAGAGCAATCTTCCCAAGGAGGGAAAATCTACGAAGGTATCCGTGCCGCGGAGGGGGAGGTTATTTCAATCCTTGATGACGATGACGAGTTCCTTCCTAATAGGCTCAGCGTGTTATATCGGGCCTTTAGCCAAGGGGCGTGCTATTTCCACAACGGAAAGATCATCATAGATGAAATGGGAAAAGAAATCGGACGCGATAGTTACATATCCTTCACTATCCACGATTATAATGATTTTCAGAAGTATCTGAGAATATTCCAGAAAAAGGCATTCTTTCACAACACTAGCTCAGCAGCCATAAGGAAATCCATAATAAACATTGCTATATTGAAGAAAATAAAGTTATCTGCAGACTCCTTCCTGTTCTTAAGCGCTATCGAGCAAAGTTATCTTGTTAAAGGGGGATGCCACATCATCTTCGACGGCGCTGCCTTGACTAAGTACAGAGTTCACGCTCCCGGTTCTTTCGAAGGAGAAATTGCGCGCTTAGCAAAGGCGATTCAAATGTATGTCGACGACGAGTCGTTAATGCTAAAGCACGCTGAAGGGGCCCTCAGGCAGTTGATCATATACATGCTAATTAGGGATAAGCTGTCTCTTCGTGCCATCCCGAGGATGCTTCTTCAAAGCGATCCGCCTTACCTGTCGCCTCGCGAGCTGTCGCACTGGTTGGGGTTCATGCCAGTATGGTACCGCAGCATCAATCTCTGGGGGGTTACCATCGCACAAGTCCTACCCGATACCCTTAAGCTCAAAGCCTTACAGCTAAAATATAAAAGGGAGAAGTCTTCCACACTAAAATAGTTACCCATTATCAACCACGCGTTCCGTCAACATTAGGTTCCACAATAACCCAGCAGTATAGCTCCCCGCCACATATGCCATCATAGCTTTCAGTTGAGGCACTTGCATAGACCGATAATTTCGCATAGACAGCAAATGTAGGAATCAATACTGCTACCGCTAAGCAATCCCTCAACTATTTTAAGATTGGTAGCCCTCGATCCAGGAATGCGCACGAATGGACTAAAACACATGCTGCGACTCAGATGGAATAATTGCAAATACAATTTCCGAAAATGCCAATTACTCAGCATTAAAGCTAAAATTTGTTCGAAGATAGGTATCAAAAAACCTAAGTTCTCGAGTAGAGCTCTAGTTTAGTTTGTTTCGCCGCGACTCAGCGGCACGGGTCCGTCGATATTGAGCCCGACCAGCATCCGTTATTGCTGGCTGTTACCAGCCTTCCACCCGTGCAATGCGACTTATTGAGGCTGCTGCTAGGGTGCTCGCCTCTAGGCGTAAACGTACCCAAGTTCCAAGCACGGAGGGTCGAACGGGGATCGCAGACACGCTTCCTACAGAACACTCTGCAATGGAAGCCCTTCACGATCAGAGCATCGACCAGCAGCTCGGGACCGTGACGGAATTCGATAATGAGCTCGCGGACTCCTCCGAGCTCGCTCTCTCTATCGCGCCGTACTCACAGCCCTCGCAGTCCGTCTCCACGAGAACCAAGGGACATAGAGCTCCGTCAGCGTGTCCAAGGTGCGCACGGCTATGATCGATCCCGCGGATCCACCTCGAAACGATATTTTGCGCCCAGGGGTCTCGCCCACGCGCGGACATCCTCATCGCAGCCCCCGACCGCAGCATTCACAACCACGACTGCGCCGCTTACCCCGTTAAGCCGAAGATTCTGGAGAAGGATCGAGTAGCTGAGCGGATAAGGCTTAACCGCCACAACCCTCCTCGCGCCCCTGAACGCGCAGAGCACAGCGCTTTCGCCAATCGATGCTTCCACGTCTAGCGCGCGCTTTCCCTCGACCCTAAGCGGCAGGTAGTCGCGTATCCCGTCCGGCGTCAGGTACTCCCAACCGCGGAGGGACCAGCCTTCCTAGCGTATTCGAAGCTCAGGGTTTGCTCATCGGCGGCGGTAAAGCGCGCGCCGTCCAAGTAGTGATCCATTATGGCTAGAATCAATACCTTTTTGCTCGGGAGCCCGACCGACGGTCCGCGCCTGAGGTGGGCGCGCACCCTTTCCGAGCTCATCAGCACCCAGGCCGCGACGACCAGCCAGTCGCCCTACTCCACCTGAAGATATCAAACCAGTGCAGGACCAATCTGATCTTAGATCCCTTAGCCCCGCAGCTCTTGCTATAAATACTGCAGCCCCTCCCTCTCCAGAATGCCGTCCAAGAGCCCGCGCAGCACAGGGGAGACGCTGCGGCCACCCTTTCTGGCTGCCCACATATAGTAACCAGCGTAAACCGGTAGCGAAAAGTAGAACCCCACCCTGCATAGCGGCGGGTCGAGATCCCGATGAAAGAAAATCTTGTCCCTCAGAGCGTAGTAAAGCCTCATGTCGTTGTATCTCCTAACTCCTTCCCTTATATCAACATCATGATATACCCTTGCAGAGCCTAATGTTACGTTCTTGTATCCCAGTTTCTTTATCTTATACTGTAAATATCCGTCCTCTCCATTCCAAGGTATTCTTTTCCATGGAATTAAACCGACTTTCTTAACGGCTTCCTTTCTAAACATGTAACTGTTAGCAAATATATCAACTTCTATTACTTTCCCTTCTAAGCTCTTACACGGAAACCCAGAATAGAGGAAAATAGTTCTCCTCATAAACCTAGAAAGAATTGAGCCTGCGTACATCACCTTACCTGGAGACGAATAGTAGCAAGTTACGGGTGCAACTGTGCCTACTTCATCGTGGAAATCTATGAACTTTACTAATTCCTCTATTGTATTTCTCTCTACAACGTTATCGTCATCTATGAAGAATATGTATTCTCCTTCACTAGCCTCAATAGCGTCGTTTCTAGATTTAGCCACTAGGGTAGGTTCCTCATGCTTTATGTACTTCACATAAGGGTATTCCTCTTCTATCATCTTCTCAGTTCCGTCAGTTGAAGCGTCGTCTACAACTATTATCTCATAATCTTCGAATGTGGATTCTTTTATTGAGTTAAGCAGTCTTCTAAGTTCCTCTTTTCTGTTATACGTAGGGATTGCGATAGATACTTTCATCATCTAGTTCAAGTTTTTGTCTTGGATTTAAATTCTTTGTTTTGTATTCGATGGTGTCCGGATAAGACTTAAGTGGTGGGCGCCACGGAATTGAGTTTTGCGACCAACCGTGGAGCCCACCACGGATATCTTTGCATTCTTTAGGAATTTAAATGTTTTCGTGAGGGACAAGAAGAGGTTCTTCTGAACTCAAGGTGATGGCTGTGCTCCTAAACGCCTTTGGGTTAAGCCTTAGGAAGACCTCAAGCTTCTTTGGTCTACTCTCAGAGCCAGTCTCGAAGTCGAGCGTTGAGGGGTGGATGAGAAAGGTTGAGGAGAAGCTGAGCTTCAACCCAAAGCCACGTGAGTATTCATCGCTGTTGACGAGTCTGTGGTGAAGTGTAGGGGGCCAACCACTGTAGGTGTGGGTTGCGGTGGACGCGTACACGAGGCAACCCATCTGGTTCGGTGTTTCACTCACAAGGACAACAGAGAACGCGCTCAGGTTTCTCCGTAGACTGAGGGGGAGGTGCCTGTGTGGGTGACCCTGTGATCTACACGGATAGGGGTCCGTGGTACCGTGACTCGGTGATTCACGAGAGCTGGTTTTAGAAACCACGTTCACCAAACTTTTGGGTTGCGTAGCTCTGTTGGTGGAGCGCTTCTTCGGGTACCTCAAGGATAGGACAAGGGTTTTCTACAACAACATAAACCAGAAGAAAGCACTCTTCACACCACTCGTAGACTTCCTGGAGCTATTCGTGCACTGGTACACCACTTGGAGGTGACACACGTGGATGAAGTCTTATCCGGACACCATCGCACCTTTCTAACAAAGGCTTATATTTTTAGTGCCGGTATGGGTGTAGGTTGAGGTATCGATCTACTGTTATGGGTAGCAGGGGGATGGTTTCGAGCTCTCATCCACTGGCCTCACTTGCGGGTTTGAAGATTCTTGAAGCTGGGGGGAGTGTGGTGGATGCGGCCATCGCGACCAGCACCGCCCTCGCGGTTGTTCAGAACAACATGTGTGGTTTGGGGGGCGACCTATTCGCCCTCTTAAGGGTGGGTGGCACCCTTGTTGGTCTGAATGGTAGTGGGAGGGCTGGTGAACGCGCAACCATAGACCTCTACGAGAAGTTGGGTTATAACTCGATCCCAACACACGGCCCAATGTCGGCGATAACGGTGCCTGGCATGGTTCACGCGTGGGGGGAAATGCATAAACGTTATGGAAAGCTGGAGTTCAAATCCCTCCTCAGTGAGGCCATATACCACGCTGAGAGGGGTTTCCCCGTCCCATATGGGTACGCCCACTCCGTGGCGTCGGCGAGCACAACTCTTGGGAGGTATCATAACTGGGCGGAAATATTTTTACCTGGAGGTGAACCCCCGAGGCCTGGTAGCATACTCAGGCAGAAGGATCTGGCGAACACGCTGAAGACGATTGCCGAAGAGGGTTGCGAGACATATTATGGGGGAAACCTGCTTGACACGATTATCCGGGGGATAGAGGCTGAGGGAGGCATACTAACCGAAGAGGACTTCAGGAGGCACAGGTCCACTTGGGATGAGCCCCTATCCACGGATTATAGGGGGGTCAAGGTGTATGAGACTGCCCCCAACAGTCAGGCGGCAACTGTTCTACTCTGGCTCAACATGCTTGAACACTTCGACCTCTCAGCGTATAGGCCCGAGTCAGCCGAGTTGTTGTCGCTATTGTTTAGAACCTGCACCTTGGCGTATAAGGAGAGGGCTAAGTGGATAGCGGACCCGGAATACCTTAAACTACCCCCCCACTTTCTATCCAAGGAGTACGCGAAGAAGCTTCTAAGTGAAGCAAGCTTCAGTCTAGGTGAAGCAGTTACAACACGTGGTGGAAGTGATGGGGACACAACATATTTCGCGGTGATGAATAGTGAAGGCGATTGCGCGTCAGTAATCCAGAGCAACTATATGGGCTTCGGCTCTGGCTTGGTGCCTAAGGGAACAGGTTTTGTACTGCATGATAGAGGGTGCTATTTCACCCTTAGAAGAGACCACCACAACTCTCTTAAACCCTACAAACGCACCTTTCATACGCTGTGCGCAGCAATCGGGTTGGTCGACGGCGAAACACGCTTCTGCTTGGGCTCCATGGGTGGGGATGTGCAGCCACAGGTACACGTGCAGCTAATCACGAGGCTCGTGGACTACGGTATGGATATACAGGAAGCCATAGACGCACCCCGCTGGGCCGCGACTGGAACAATATACGACCAAAAACAGGAATTCTATATAGAGGAGGACTATGCACACCTTCTACCTGCGCTTGCATCGGGAGGCTACAGACCAAAGACAACAGCGAGGTTCTCATCACTCATGGGTCACGCTCAGGGTATAGTCAGGCTCCCGAATGGAGCGCTCATGGGTGGAGCGGATCCACGCGGCGACGGCGCCGCCATAGGCTATTAGTACAGCTCTTTCTTCCTCCTACAGGGTTAGGAGCACGTTAGGGTCTTGGGCCGAATACCGTTTTCATGGATCTGTCCGCCCAAGCCGCCACTAGTAGCCCTAATGCGCCCATACCTATGTCGAATCCCATTCCCATTGGTTGAATATATCCTTCTAGGAGGATCTGGTTGACAGCAGAGCTAAACATGTTCATGGTGAAGGGTAACAGTAGGCTTGGTATGAATTCTAGACCGGACGTGTAGCTTACTGCTGAAGCTATAGAAATGTACCCCCACATAAACAGTATGATTGATACCAAAGCTCCAACGAGCGGTAACCCGCCAGCTATGAAGGATAGATAGGTTATAGCGAGGCCGATTGAGAAGAATGATAATAGTTCAGGTTCTACTAGTTGCATGAGCTTTTGGGTTATGGGTGGCTCCTCGCTACCAGAGCCACCCTGAGAACCCACACCTCTATCAGTTAGTAGCCATTTTAGAACCCTGATCACGGTATAGGCGACTGCAAACGTGATTAGGGCGCCGGGGATGCTGAAGCCGTATACCCCGATGATGGGTGAATAGATGGGTGATACGTGGGGTGCGATGAGTAATACGAATTCTAGGGATGCTATTGCGGCTGCTATTTGAATCGATGTTGTGTTAAGCTTCTTGAAGAGTTGGGTTAAACTGAGGTAGGATACAACCCTTACGAGTGTGGGGTAAAACTCTAGAAGCAAATCATTCACTGCTTCAACCTCCGGGGTCCCATCTTGGGTCTGACGGCTGCCCGAAGATAATAGTGAAACAAGCCTTACTCCTCCATCAGTCAACCTGTACATCCTCCTATCATCCTGGGTCACAAATCCCTCAAGGCTTCTAAGATGGTGGTAGATCACACCGGTGGACAGCCCAGTGCCCCTCTTAATATCCATGAACCGACTAGGCCCTTTTTCCGCGAGGTATGCAAGTATCGCTCTCCTTGCGGGGCTACGTAGAACCCTGAGGTATGCCTTCCTATCCTCCATAAACGAAAAAAATCGTGTTATGATATAAACGTTCTCGAAGTCTTAAGCGGGGTTCGCTCTACCTAGCTTACCAACACCACCCGACTGCGCACTCAACGATATATATCCGTAGAGGAGATCCTGTCCGGATAAGCCTTAAGTGGTGGGCGCCACGGAGCTGAATTGGTGAACCACCGTGGAGCCCACAACGGATATCTTTACACTCTTCAGGGATTTAAATGTTTTTAAGAGGAATAAGAAGAGGTTCTTCTGAGCTCAAGGTGGTCGCCGTGCTACTCTACGCGTTTGGGTTGAGCCTCAGAAAAACCCCTGGATTCTTCTGGCTTCTCTCCGAGCCTCTTTCCAAGTCGAGCGTTCAGGATTGGATGAAAAAGGTTGAGGCGAAACTCAGCTTCGAGCCAGTGCAAAGCTGGCAGCGAGCGATCGCGGTGGATGAAAGCGTGGTGAAGTGTAGCGGCCAACCGCTGTGCGTTTGGGTTGCTGTCGACGCGTACACGAGGCAACCCATCTGTCTGGTTGGGTGTTTCACTCACCCGAACCACCGAGAACGCCCTCAGGTTTCTTCGTAGGTTGAGAAAAAGATGCCTGGGTGGGTGACCCTGTGATCCTCACCGACCGGGACCATGGTACCGTGAAGCGGTCACCCGCGAGGGCTGGCTTCAGAAACCACATCTACCAGACCTTCGGGCTTCGAAGCTCTGTAGAGCGATTCTTCGGGTACCTCTAGGATAGGACGAGGGCGTTCTACAACAACATCAACCCTAGGAAAACGCTGTTTATGCCGCTCGTGGACTTCTTGGAGCTATTCGCTGCGTGGTACACTGAGTGGAGGTGACAAGAATTGGGCTTATCCGGACAGGTCCCTAAATTGTTATTTTGAGTTTAAAGCGCTAAAAATTAGTTAATCTCGCTACGATAACATATTTTCTAACATGCGGGTTCTACTCATCAGCTTACTTTTAAAATTACTCTACTAAGTGATGCACTGAAGACAATCGGTTCTATCGTTTAACAACATCGGTAATTACATTTACATACTTTTTCACCATATCTCTTTCATCAAAATTCTTCTCTACTGTTCTTCTTCCATTGTTTCCCATCTCCTCCGCAAGCGATCGGTCGCTCAGCAGGATATCCAGTTTCTCTTTCAGTGAATGTATGTCTCCAACTGGAACTAAAAATCCGGATTTCATATTATCTATTTGTTCCTTTATTCCACCTGCTCCGTAAGCAACAACAGGTCTCCCTACTGCCATGCTTTGAGCAACCACCAACCCGAACGGTTCTGACCAAAGAGAAGGGATCACGACAGCGTACGACCTCCAGAGACGTTCTCTGAGCTCTTTCTTCGGCATCCAGCCCAAAAATTTAACGTTCTTAGGCGAAAATAAAGGTCGAAAAGCGGGACTAGTACTCCAGAACTCCACTTGGTGTTTGTCCTTAAAGTATCTCGCTAACTCTAGGAAGTGGTGAAAGCCTTTACTCCTTATCGGTGAGCTATAGTATAATATTACTTTCGGAACTCCTTTAGGTAGCTCACGTTTAGCCCAGAAGTTGATATCAACTCCGTTATAAATTACCTGAATCTTCGACCTAGGGATCCAACGACTGAGAGTGTCTGCTACGAACTTAGAGGGCGCTATAACCCTGTCTACAAAGTCTAATTTGCTTAGAGTTGGGTTCGTTCTTAAAACGTTCAAGAGACCGAGGATATTCCTACTCTTTAAACTGCACAGGAAACATTCGGGCCAAACAGGTCCCTCACATGACAGCCTATCCCATTTAAAAAGATCCCATTTCGGACAAATTAACCAATATATCTGTGAAACAAGGATCACAGGCATTCCTAAATCTTTAGCGGCTTCTATATATGAGAAATCATAGTCGGTAAAACCCACAACTATGTCGGGTCTTTCCTCTTTGAGTTTTTTCAAATAGAAGTCGTATGCAAAGTATCCGTTGAACGTTTTGCTAAGTATACTAAGTTTGTTTGTACTTAATCTATAGCCCGCCGTCTTATATCTAATCCCATTATTTTCAAGTCCTTTAATCAGGGCTCTAACGACCTCAGGTTCGCCTCCTTTCCATTCAGATAAGGTGGATACACCAACTATCATTACCTTCAAAGGCATAAGCTAAATACCAACAACATATCTTAAAACATTTCTTTAGGTAGCTCACGTTTAGCCCAGAAGTTGATATCAACTCCGTTATAAATTACCTGAATCTTCGACCTAGGGATCCAACGACTGAGAGTGTCTGCTACGAACTTAGAGACACTCATATTTATCAACCAAGAATGTCATTGCATCATCTACTCTCATTAAGGTTATACGTCACCGAACCTAGTTACAAGTAAAATGACACGCATATCCCCAATTATAGAGGTAGAACCACACAATAAGCTAAAGTCTATTGTTTGTTTTATGACAATCAATGTGATATCTGATATTTTTAGCATAGTGATAGACATGCATTTTACTAAATTGACAAATTTAAACAATTAAAGTATCAACAATTGTATTTTTCGATGCCTATTAAACTTTAATCGAGTTAAGTCTCCAAAGTCCAAACTGATATTCATATCCAAGCCCGTGAATTATGGGTCGTAGCTCTGGGTGAGCATTCTCAAAATCTCTAAACGCTCTGTTCCATCCTATGTCGTCGCTTGCTATTACTCCTTTTTGCGACATACGGGAATACGCCCATTTGTATTCAAACAGCATGTTTTCGTATGAATGCTCGGAGTCATGGAAGAAGAAGTCTACTTCTATACTGAGTGTTGGAAGTATTTCCTTTGAACGACCAATTAACAGCGTCCACCTATCTGTTAGTTCGTCGGGAACAATCCATCCTGATCCAAGCGTTGTCGGCGTATACACGGGGTCAACGGTTCCATTAGCATATCGGTAACCGTTTGGATTAGGATTCGGTAGATCCACGCTCATAAGTCTTCCACGACGATTGAGTTCAAGAGCCTTCAGAATAACATAACTGCTTATCCCTTGAGCTACCCCAGTCTCCACAACAGTAGAAGGTTTGAGATATCTAATCAGAGCGAATAGGAGTGCCTCCTCATACCCGAACGACCCCCCCACGCCGCTTTGCACTAAGATACCATCATCTATCGCCTTCTTTAACTTTTTATTTATATCCAGATACACTTCATAGAATATCGTGAAATCAGAGTCAGAAAACACCCCTAGCTTGTGTGAAAAGTAGTAATAGGGCACGAATGCGATGATTAGCCTATATCTATTGCACTGAATTATTTTGCCATTTCTGAATTCGGCTTTTATCTTATCATTATTAGTTAAAATGTCGGGAAGTACCTCGAACCAATTTTTACAAGAGTAGCGTAATAACTTTAGCAACTTGATGTTGTTTTTTGTGGGAAGGAGCATATCATCGACTTCTTTTGGTTCTATTTAAGATTTCCAATGAGCTTGAAGACAGTTTTCGAACAACTAAAGCGTATTTTTTGTTACCAAGTATCTCCATTATGCTACCTGGCATCGGTTTTAGAATTATAAGCAAGAAAAATTTACCTAATCGCTTAGCGTTCCTTAAATCTCTATACACCCTCTAATGATTTCACACTAAAATTAAGAAATACACTGCTTACGCCACTCTAAGGGTGCTACGTGCCCATTTCAATTGCATATCTTTTAGTCTGAGCCCCTAACCGACTACGATAACACAATTAATTAATTATATTTTACCAACCCACACTCGGTGTGAACAATGACAATATTGCAGTGAGCGTCTCCAGATTCATTATTTTTTAGTATCAGCATTTAAAACCGCCTAGCTCAATCTTAAGTAGAGGTTCTTCTAGTGGTTTTTGATGAATCCGCTCACTGGCTCCGCAAAGTTTTTGTTCACAACGCTTTTGAACGCTGTCCTCGCACTCTTCTTCTTTCTCTTTGCGGCGCACTTTGCGTCTCCAGTTTTCGTGGGCAGGGTTGCTCTTCTCCAACTTTTGGAATTGGGTTCTAGCGTCGCGCTCACACTTATCCCTGGACAGGTTGTGAACCGTGAGCTTGGCTACTCGCTTGGTAGCGGGAACTCTCAGACTCAAAAACTTTCAGGTTCAGTTCTTGTTTCGGGTTTGCTCGCATCACCCTTCACCTTATTCATCCTCCTCTTTCCACGCTACCTGTGGCTGAGCATCCCCTACTACATCCTCTACATCTACTTCAACTATCAAGGTTATATCCTTTCGGGTTTAGGCCGATTTACCGAAGTGAACTCCATGTACGCCGTCTTTTCTGTGACGCGCTGGGGTCTTTCCACGCTCGGCGTGTTTTACGGCTTGCGCTACCTTATCCTGTTTTGGA
>Ga0080006_1138360_pt1 | contig 37505 bp, 29 predicted proteins | sample RS3BMetagenome_FD_69209 | JGI IMG/M metagenome (GOLD analysis project Ga0080006, IMG submission 69209) | Ferric oxide microbial mat and aquatic microbial communities from Rainbow Spring, Yellowstone National Park, USA - RS3B (SPADES... ...
CACGCTGCGACCTTGGCACCCATGGGCACCTCGACGAGGCTCACACCGAGCGAGCGCACACGATCCGGGTGAGCCTTCCCAAGGTGCTCGCAGACCAGGGCGATGCGGACCCGAGCAGGAGATGGTGGCCATCGTGGTGACGCCTGTGGGGTGCTGCACATCCAGCAAGGGCCACACGGTGGCCAACGCTGCCGGTGCACCTCCTCGGGGCCCGGGGCGGCTCGGCTCGCGACGGCGCTTCGTGGACACAACCTGCCATTGTCCCACTCGCCAGCTCGTTAGTCGCAACGGGAGGAGCGGCTCGAGGCCGGCTCGCGCAGAGGATCGAGACGGGGCTGGTACTCACGGAGGCTTGAGGTTGTCGGCGAAGCCACAGCCTCTCGCGGCGCTCTCACTACCGAGAGCGCGCAGAGTCCGAGCAGCACGATGAGCGGTCCCGTGTTCGGATCGGTTGCCATCCCCGAGGTGAGCTCTCCCGCGCCCTGCAGGGCTACCCAGCCAACCAGCGCCACGGTCATACCGATACCGATGGCGACCCGCTGCGGCGCGCCCGGGACCAGCGACCACAGCGCCACGAGCACCTCGATCGCGACCAGTGCGATGGTGATTTGCCGTCCGTCGATCGTGGCCAGGCGAGCATCGATGGCTGCTACCCAGGACGGTGCCCCCATCTCGGCAGCTGAAGCAGCTTGCCCCAGCGCCGCAGGTGCGAGGTTGCCACCCGTCACTTGCAGCATTGCCGCCCCGATCCAGAGCGTGCTCCAGCTCCATACCGTGAGCCGGCGTGGCAGCAGGTTGGAGGTAGTGCTGCTCGGCCAGGCAAGCACCGCGGCGAGCGCGTACAGGAGCGCTGCCCCGGGGGCGCCGTCAAGGATCGTCGCTCCTTGGAACACGCCGCCGAGGCCTTCGCCGAGCCACCAGATCGACAGAGCCCACGCAATCGAGGCCGCAAGCCAAGGTCCTGGATGCTTCGCACCAGCAAGTCCGATGCCCAGAACCAGCTGTACTCCGGCGATCGCAAGGCCCCACGGTAGGGGAGCGGCCTGCACGAGGGAGGTGAGGGTGTGGATGGGTGCTGCGACCCAGGCAGGTTGGTGCTCGGCGGCGGGCAGGAGCACAGTGGTAACAAGGTCACGACCGAGGAGCGCGTGCTGCAGCGAGAGCGCGCCGTCGAAGAGCCAGAGCCACGCGAGCACCAGCTGGAGTTGGGGGCGACCGAAGCGAGGCATGCGTGCTCCTTTCGCGGGCGAGCCCGGCGGTCCTTCAACCGCCGGGCTTGGCTCGAAGAGGTGTCCGATCTATCGGACAGCGAAGTAGAGGAACAGGTTCGTCGGCAGGATGGGTGTGGTCTGGTGCGTATTGATCTCGTGCTCAAGGAAACTGAATGAGCGGTGCCGATTGATCGCGTTCCAGACCGACGGCTTCGTTACCCCGATGACCTCGACGTACCACCACTCCGGACGGCCATGGTTCAGCGTCGTGATGAAGTGCATGTGGCCGGGTGTCGGCACGTTCCTGAGGGCTGCCGTGAGCTCTGCCGCTGTCAGCTTGGGATAGAGGGGCTTGAGCGCTGGCTCAAGCCGGCTCAGGTCGATCGTGCCGGGGTGATCGACGCAGACCAAGCCGTTGGGGCACTGCATCGACATCGGCGGGACGGAGAACCCGAGGGGCACGGTGATGTAGAGCGGGTCGAAGGACTTGGCCGGTGGAACCTCGTAGGGCGCCCCAACCTCACACCCGGACGAAGCCGCCGATGAGACGTGGGTGTCGCAGTAGAAGCCCCGCGTGTAGGTGAAGGGTACGATGCGCCCGTCATAGAACGCCCCGGTCATGCCGTACTCGTTGATGCCTTGACCTGGTGCGACGGCGTTGCTTGGCGGTGGTGTCGTCGACGCAGCGGTCGCGACCCCCGCACCGGTTGCCATGGCTGCCGCCAAGACCGCAGCTCCCCACCGCAGTCCGCGTCGATGCATGAGTTTCATTGCTCCTCCTCTCCCCACCACTTGGGGCTGTGAAGACTTCGGAGCGAGCACTCGGGACGGATGGGTGGGCGCTAGCAAAAGCCGTCAGCAGCTCTGGTGCGAGAGAGTTGGCTATCCGCGAGGCTCGAGTGCCCCTAGCGGTGAGGCGACCGTTGCGAGCGGGGTCGTGCGCGTCTTCGTGCGGTAGTCGGCGAGCAGGCGCTCAGCAGATCGAAGCCCAGACTCGATCAGCAGGGACGTCTGCGAGAAGTCCAGCGCGTCGAGTGCGTTGCCAGCAGGGCACTCAAACACGATTACCTCGGCGCGCTCTCGTGCGATGGCGAGCTCGGTCGCGAGCTGGGCGCGCTTCGTGAGGGTCATCGAGCGCACGAGAGCCTCAAGAGGCCGCTCGTGGGACGGCAGGGGGTCGGCGAGGGTCCCAGTGAGCAGCACGACGATGCGTTCGGCCCCGAGCTCCGCGGCCCGCAGGACCGGTGTGTCGTGGAGGACCCCACCGTCCACCCACTCCTGCCCCTCGTACAGGAGGGGAGGCAGCACCCCGGGGATGGCCGAGGTGCCATACAGCAGCGCGACTGCTGGGCCCGCACGAAACCAGCCAGCCTTGCCTGTTCGCGCGTCGGCGAGGATGACCTCGATGGGCACGGTGGTTTCGGCGAGGTCGGCCACGGGGACGTGGGATGCGATAAAGCTCATCAGTGGCTCAGCGGGGAAAACGCTTCGTCGACGCTGCGTGTAGCGCAGCAGTGAGACCAACCTTGTCGCGGGGAAGAGCCGAGTAGCGTCCAGACCGCGCCAGATACCCTCAAGCCGGGCGACGCTGCGGGGCGTGGGGTCGGCAGCGACGATCACCCCGTTGAGCGCTCCCACCGAAGCCCCGACGACCAGGTCGGGAACGATTCCCGCCTCGAAAAGCGCTCGGAGCATGCCCACTTGACAGGCTCCCCGCCCGCCTCCGCCCGCGAAGACGAAGGCAGTCACGGGGTGATGCGCGGGAACTCCACTCGCCGTCATGGGTTCTCGCTCACCCCCTGCTCCTCGGCGAGCTGGCTCACGGCCGTCTCCAGGTCGCGCACGAGGTCACCGAGGAGCTCGACGAGCGCCCCTCGGCGTTCGAGGTCCCAGCTTGCGAGCGCTCGCTCGAGCAGCTCGTGGCGCCGCCGACGCAGCGCCGTCAGTGCCGTGCGCCCCGCGTCGGTGAGCTCGACGCGGCTCGCTCGTGCGTCCTCCTCGTCGACCGCTTTCTGGACGAGCCCGCGCTCGGCGAGCGCCTTGAGCTGGCGCGACACTGTGGAGATATCCAGGTTGAGCTCCGTCGCCAGATCGCTGATACGCACCGGCCCGTGACGGTCGATCGCGTCGAGCTGCCAGAACCCCGCACCAACCGCGTAGGTGAACGTCGAGTTGTCACCGGACTGCACCCGCAGGCGGCGCAGAGCCTGGCCGAGGCGAAAGAGCAGCTCGTCAATCTCCGTCGATGTCTGCGGGGATGGAGCCGGCGCCACGTCCCGCAAGCTTAACCGTGGTGCCTCGAAGGTTTCCTACAGGCTGCTTCATGCAGTAGATGCATAGAAAGGAAGTCGCTAGGCTCGGCGACGCACGCGCAGGCGTGCACTGAGAAAGCGAGGAGTAGTGCACCGACTCGACGACGAGCTCCGCTCCCTGCAGACAGCGATCGTGCGCTACGCGTTGGAGCGCATCGCACTGCAGCCACCACCTCTCGATGGTCCTCGCACACTCGAGGAGCTCGCCTCGCTCTACGGGTCCTCCATCACGAAGGAGGGCATTGGGGGCGAAGAGGCGCTGCGCCGTTTCATCGAGGGGTACGCCCCGGCGACGCTGAGCTCGGATCACCCTCGATTCCTCGCCTTCGTCCCGGTTGCACCGACCAAGGCCGCGGTGCTCTTCGACATGGTCGTCTCGGCCTCATGCATTTCGGGGACCTCCTGGCTCGAGGCCGCTGGTGCGATATACCTCGAGAACGAAGCGCTGCGCTGGCTCGCCGACCTCATCGGCTTCCCGGAGGGCGCAGGCGGTACGTTCCTCTCGGGCGGCTCGCTGGCCAATCTCTCGGGGCTGCACGCTGCTCGCCAGGCGCTCAAGGAGCGAATCGCGGGCCGGCGTCCCGACCGGTTCCGCCTCCTCGCCTCAACCGAGGCCCACTCCTCGATTCGCACCGCAGCCGACGTCATGGACGTCGAGGTGATCGAGGTCGAGGTGGAGGGGCCGGGTCGTCTCCGCGGCGCCGACCTCGAGCGCACCTGGGCCGGCCTCTCGGAGGCTGAGCGAGCAAGCATCTTTGCGGTCGTCGCAACCGCCGGGACGACGAACGCGGGGCTCGTCGATGCCCTCGATGAGGTGGCAGCATTCGCGGGGAAGCATGGGCTCTGGCTGCACGTCGACGCCGCTTATGGCGGTGCTGCACTTGCCTCGCGCTTGCGCGACCGCTTCAACGGCATCGAACACGCCGACTCAGTTGTGATCGACCCGCACAAGTGGCTCTTCGCACCCTTTGATGCCGCCGCGATCGTCTACCGGGATCCCTCCTACGCCAAGCGTGCACTCACCCAAGAAGCCGCCTACCTCGACGAGATCAACCGCGCTCCCGAGTGGAACCCCTCGAGCTACGGCTACCACCTGTCGCGGCGGGTTCGAGGGCTGCCGTTCTGGTTTTCGCTTGCCACCCATGGCACCGAGCGCTACCGCGAAGCCATCGAGACCTCGATCGACCTGGCGCACGAGGCAGCTCGCGAGATCGAGCGCCGTCCCTACCTGGAGCTGGCGCTCGAGCCCGAGCTCAGCGTCGTCGTGTTTCGTCGCGTGGGCTGGTCTGACGAGGAGTACGAGCGGTGGTCACACCAGGCCCTCGTCGACGGCGTGGGCCTGATCCTGCCGACTGCCTACCGCGGCGAGAAGCTCCTGCGCTTCTGCTTCGTGAACCCCACCACCACCATCGACGACGTGCGGGCGATCCTGGATACCCTCGCGATCGAGCCGCGGCCGTGGTGAGCTGCGTGCTCTGCGAGGCCTCGCGGGGGGCGATCGCGAGCAACGGCAGCGCCGTGGGGGTCTGGGATGCCCATCCGGTGGCGGAGGGTCATCTGTTGGTGCTATCCCGTCGGCACGTCGGGCGTCTCGAGGCGCTGACGCGCTCGGAACAGCAGGATCTCTGGTCGCTGGTGCACGAGCTGGTTGCGGAGCCGCCGCTGGTGCGCCGGCCCGAAGGGTGGACCGTTGGCGTCAACGACGGACCGGCCGCAGGTCAGGTCGTGGACCATGTTCACGTCCACCTTATCCCTCGATACTTTGGGGACGTGACCGACCCGCGGGGCGGGGTGCGCTGGGTGCTCGGTGAGCGTGCTCGCTGGTGGTGAGCACGGGCTCGCCACACGCCATCGTGGCGGGGCCACGGCCCCGCCACGATGCCCCCCAATCCGTGCTTGTTGAGCCTGGTTGCTAGGCGATGCCCTTGAGCATTCCGTACCAGTAGAGTGCGGGCAGCCCATAGCGCTTGAGCAGCCACATTGAGTAGTGCTCCTTGGTGGTGTCGATGAGCGGCACCGTCGGGTGCGGGTTGCCCGTGTAGTCGAACTCGGCAAGCAGCATCCGGTTGCGAGCAGTGACCAGCGGGCAGGAGCCGTAGCCGTCGTACTTGGCCTCTGGCGGACGGCCCGCCATCACCGCCTTGAGGTTCGCCACGACCACCGGTGCCTGCTTGCGCACCGCAGCCCCTGTCTTGGCGTTCGGGGAGTTGCCCGCATCCCCGAGCGCGAAGACATTGGGGTAGCGCACGTGCTGCATGGTTTCCTTGTTGATGTCGACGAAGCCCGCCGGCGTCCCGTCGGACAGGGGCGTTGCCTTGAGCCAGTCGGGAGCGCTCTGCGGTGGTACGGCGTGGAGGAAGTCGTAGGTGATCGTCTCCTTCGTCCCTTCCTTGTTGTCCGCGATCACGACCTCGCGCTTGGCACCGTCGATCTCGACCATCTCCGATTGGAAGCGCACGTCGATGCCGTAGCGGGCGACAACCTTCTCCAGCTCCTTGGCCCAGACTGGCACGCCGAAGAGTGCGGCACCTGGCAGTACCAGAATGACGTGGATCTTGTCGAGGACACCCTGGATACGCCAGTAATCGGAGGCAAGGTACGCGATCTTCTGCGGAGCACCGGCGCACTTGATCGGCCCAGACGGCATAGTGAAGACCGCCGTCCCCGAGCGCGTCTGCTGGATGAAGTCCCACGTGCGCGGGGCGAGGTCGAAGGCGTAGTTGCTCGAGACGCCATCGTGTCCGACCGCCTCGGTAAGCCCGGGGACGCGATCCCAGTCGAGCTGGATGCCGGGGCAAACCACCAGGTAGTCGTAGTGCACAGGGATACCGGCGTCGGTGTGGACGACGTTGTTGTCGGGGTCGATCGAGGCCACGCGGTCGCGGATCCACTTGACGCCGCGCGGCATCACCGACGCCTCAGGACGAACCGTCTCACTCGCCTTGGCGAGGCCCCCACCGACGACGGTCCACAACGGCTGGTAGTAATGATTCTCGGACGGCTCGATGACTGCAACGTCGGTCTCGCCGGCGCGGCGAAGCCGAGCAGCCACCGTGATGCCCGCGCTCCCGCCACCGACGATGACGATCTTGTGGTGCAGGCTCTTCGTGTTGGCCATAACCCCTCCTTGATCACTCGAGGGCACGTGATACCGAAGAGGGTACACCACCTAGAGTCCTTAGTCCAAGTATTGTCGGGACTTTGTACCGTGGTGATGACGTGGGTCGAGATCGCGGCGGTCTCAGCGACGGCGTCGCTGTCTGAGCTCGACAAGGTAACGTGACGGACAGTCGTCCATCACTACCACGAGTCCTGCGTCGCGCGCGATGCGCGCCGCCTCGTCGGAGATGACCCCGAGCTGCAGCCACAGGGCTTTGGCACCCACCTCGATGGCCGCCTCGGCGATCGCCGGGCATGCCTCCGGGCGGCGGAACACGTCGACGAGCTCGATGCGGTGCTCGCGAGCGGCGGCTTGGAGCGTCGGGTAGCACCGCCGGTCGTGCACGGTCTCCTCGCGCGGGTTGATCGGGATCACGTCGTAGCCGAGGTCGAGGAGCTCGCGCATGACGTGGTGGGATGCGCGCCAGGGGTTCGAGGACGCACCGACCATGGCGACGTGTTCCAGCCCGCCAAGCAGGATGAGTGGGCTCTCATCGCCGATGATGATGCTCAATAGGACCCCTGCACAACGTTGAGCAGGCTGCGGCCCGCCGCGTAGCGGCGGACGTTGCGCTCGACGAGCGCCAGCGCGCGGGGTGTGAGGCCAGCAACGTCGCCACCGACGTGGGGAGTGATGAGGGCGTTAGGCAGATGCCAGAGCGGGTGGTGATCCGGGAGCGGCTCAGGATCGGTGACGTCCAGGGCGGCACGCAGCCGACCGCTCGCCAGCTCAGCAACCAGCGCGTCGGTGTCGACGATCGGACCACGGGCCACGTTGACCACCACCGCCCCGTCGTGCAGTCGAGCGAGGAAGGCAGCGTCGACGAGGTGGCGGGTCTCGTCGGTGAGCGGCACGGCCAGCACGACCGCATCGACGCTGGGAAGGTGCTCTGCCAGCTCGTCGAGGGCGAGCACCATCGGCTGCAGCCGCGGCGAGCGAGCCGCTCGCACGATGCTGACCCCGAACGGCTCCAGCCGGCGCTCGATGGCCTGGCCGATCGCGCCGTAGCCGACGATGGCTACTGTGGAGCCGGCGAGCGAGGGCCGCACGAGGCGGTGCCACCGACCTTCTCGCTGAGCACTCGCGAACTCGCCGAAGCCGCGAACGCTCGCGAGCAGCAGCGCGACCGCGAGCTCAGCGGTCGCGTCGTCGTGGAGACCCTTCGCGTTGCACAGCGTCACGTGCGCAGGGACGACCTCGCGTACCCGGTCGATGCCGGCCGTGAGCACTTGAACGACTTCGAGACGGGGCATGCGCGCGATCGGCTCTAACGCGGCTGCGCCCACGGCGTAGGGAGGCACGAAGAAGGTGGTGTCTTCCAGCCAATCCTCAAGCGGATCGCCCGGATCCCAGACCCGCACTGGCACCTGCGGCACGCGCTCTGCGAGCGCGCCGAGTGCGCGCGGCACGAGAACCAGCATGCTCAGCATGCTAGGCGAGTCTCGACACGCTGGGCGATGCGTGGCGTCGCGGGCTGCTTGGGCTCGGTAGCCTAGGAGCACGCAAGGAGAGGTGCCAGAGCGGCCGAATGGGACTCACTGCTAATGAGTTGACCTGAGAAATCGGGTCCGAGGGTTCAAATCCCTCCCTCTCCGCCGAGTGAGCTCGTTCGGTGCGTCGGGGAACGACCCGGACGAGCCTGCACGAGGGCGAAGCGTCGGCTAACATTCGCACCCGACCACCGACCGACCGGTCGGTCAGGAGGAGGGTGGCGATGAAGGTGTTGCCGAGCTATGTCGCTGGTGAGTGGTGGACGCCGTCGGGCGAGGGGCGCCCCGTGCGCGACGCGTCGACCGGGGAGGTCATCGCTGAGGTCTCCACGAGGGGTGCTCCCACAGCCGCGATGGTCGACTTCGCCCGTCGCGTCGGTGGCCCACACCTGCGGCAGCTTGGGTTCCAGGAGCGCGGTGCGCTGCTGGCAGCGCTCGCCGACTACCTCGCCCAGCAGGCTCGTGAGCTGCACGAGAGCTCTGCCACGGCGGGCGCGACCGAGCGAGATGCGTGGTTCGACGTCGAGGGCGGCATCGGCGTGCTGCGCAGCTACGCGAGCCTGGTTCGCCGCTCCTTGCCCGGGGGCAACATCCTGCTCGATGGCGAGGTCGAGCGGCTGGATCGTGCCCAGCGTCTCGGTGCACGCCATGTTCTGGTGCCGCTGCGAGGGGTCGAGGTTCAGGTCAATGCCTTCAACTTCCCAGTTTGGGGCCCGCTTGAGAAGCTAGCGCCGGCGCTAGTTGCTGGTGTGCCGACGATCATCAAGCCCGCCTCGCAGACCGCCCAGGTCACGCACCGCCTCGTCGAGCTCATCGTTGCGAGCGGTATCCTCCCCCCAGGTGCGCTTCAGCTGCTCACCGGTGGCGCCGAGGACCTGCTCGATCATCTGGGACCGCAGGACCTCGTGACCTTCACCGGGTCGGCAGCGACGGCGCGGCTCCTGCGCGCTCACCCAGCGATCCGGGAGCGCGGAGCGCGCCTCAACGTCGAGACCGACTCGCTGAATGCCTCCGTGCTCGGTCCCGACGTCGACGTCGGCACGCCACTGTTCGACGCCTACGTCACCCAGCTCGTCGACGAGATCACCATCAAGGCCGGTCAGCGCTGTACCGCGATTCGACGTGCAATCGTCCCGCAGCGCCTTGTCGGCGCGGTCGTGGAGGCGGTGCGGGAGCGGCTGGGCTCGGTGGTGCTCGGGGACCCTCGCCACGACGGCGTGACGATGGGCCCGCTCGCCTCCCTCGAGCAGCGCGAGGAGGTCCGCGCTCGCATCCAGGAGCTGGCGAGTGCGGCAACGATCGTGGTGGCGGCGGAGGATCTTGACGTCGTCGGGGCGGACCCCAACCGTGGGGCCTTCCTCGGTCCGACGGTGCTCCTGGCCAGGGACCCTCAGCGCCCGGTGCTCCACGAGGTTGAGGCCTTCGGCCCTGTGACGACGGTGATGGGCTACGGTGAGCTCGCCGAAGCGGCTTGGCTGGTTGCGCTCGGCAACGGCAGCTTGGTGGCGTCGTTGGTCAGCGACGATCTCGGCGTCATCGGCGAGCTCGTCAGCGAGCTCGCTCCCTGGAACGGCCGCATCCTCGTGCTCGACGAGCAGTCCTGGCCCGCCTCGACCGGCCACGGTAGCCCGTTGCCTCGCCTAGTCCACGGCGGCCCCGGACGTGCCGGTGGCGGCGAGGAGTTGGGTGGACTGCGCTCGGTGGTGCGCCACATGGCGCGCAGTGCCGTGCAGGCCTCGCCACGAGCCCTTACGGCCATCGGCAGCCAGTGGGTGCCCGGGGCCCCACGCGCCTTCGGTGAGCACCCGTTCCGCAAGCCCTCGAGCGAGCTGCGTCTTGGCGACGCGGTGCACGCCGGTCCCCGCCGTGTGCGTGAGGAGGACATCCGTGCCTTCGCCGAGCTGAGCGGGGACCACTTCTACGCCCACACCAACCCTGTGGCCGCTGCAGCCAACCCACTCTTTGGGGGCATCGTGGCGCACGGTTACCTGGTGGTGAGCCTGGCGGCGGGCCTGTTCGTCCAACCTGATCCCGGCCCGGTGCTCGCGAACTACGGCATCGACAACCTCCGCTTCCTCACGCCGGTCAAGCCCGGCGACGAGCTCTCCGTGACGCTGACGGTCAAGCAGATCACGCCGAGGCTCGGGGCCCCCTATGACGAGGTGCGCTGGGACACGGAGGTGATTCGCGCCGACGGCGAGGTCGTCGCTCGCTACGACGTGCTCACCATGGTGGCCCGGACCTGGCCGCTCCCGAGCGCCGCAGAGCCGAAGGACTAGAGGGCGAAGGTGGCCGTGAGCTCCCCGATGCCGAGGACGGCCACGACGGCAGCAGCGACAAGCAGCAGCGCACGCTCGGGGACCGCCGCGAGGCGTGTGCCGACGAGCGCCCCTAGCCCGATGGCCGCGCTCATCCCGAGGGTGGCGGCAACAGCCACCACGAGCGGCCTCCCCGAGGCCAGGGCGAAGCTCGCGGTGGTGGCCTGGGTGACGTCGCCGAGCTCGGCGAGGAAGAAGATACCGACGAGCGCCACGAAAGGCCGGTCGGCCGGCGGAGCCTGGGCGGCCTCGTCTCGGCGTCGCCACGCGAGCACGAGCAACACGACGGCAGCGACAACGAGTACGCCGCCCCCGGCCCGCTGGGCGTCAGGACCGCCGAGCACCCCTCGCACCAAGCTGGCCAGTACGACCGCGAGGGTTGCTTGAGCTCCGACGCCGAGCGCTGCGGCCGCCAGGATGCGCACGGCGCGGTGGCGACGTGCGAGTACGAGGGCCGCGATCATGGTCTTGTCGGTGAGCTCGCCGAGCATGGAGGCCACGACGACGGTGGCTGCGAGCCGGAGCACTGGCGGCCTCCTTGCTCGTGGGGTTGCGGTTTGGGCCGACAGGTTGCGGCTCCGATGGTGGGAGTGGGCGAGGGGGGACTTGAACCCCCACGAGGTTGCCCTCACAGGAACCTGAATCCTGCGCGTCTACCAATTCCGCCACTCGCCCGTGGCGCTTCGAGCATAGCGAGCCTGCCTCGAGGTGGTGTCGGGGCGCGCGCGTCTGGCTCCTCCTCAGCCTCTCGAGGAGTCTACTCGGTATAGTGCAGGTGGAGTGGGTCTCGAACAGTTTGAGCGTCGTATTGCGGGAGCTGTGGAGTCGCTGTTCTCCAGGGGTGCCCCGCGAGGAATCGAGCCGGCGGAGATCGGCCGGCGGCTCGTGCGCGAGCTCGAGCGGAACGTGCGCATCGGTGTGCGCTCCGAGATCGCTCCCAATCGGGTCGTTGTGGGGTTGGCGCCGAGCGACCTCGAGGAGCTTGCGCCGTTGCGAGCTCGCGTGGAGGAGGAGCTCGTGGCGCTCGTTGAGGAGACGGTCGAGGACGAAGGCTACGACCTGCTGGGGCCGGTGTCGGTGCAGCTCCTTGCCGACGAGGACCTCAAGCCGGGCACGTTCTACATCGACACCACCTTCGCGGAGGATCCCTCGTTCCGTAACCGCTGGAGGCTCACCTTGCCGAACGGTTCCCATGTCGAACTCGGTCCTGGCACCTACGTGCTCGGACGCCAGGATGGAGTCGACGTGAGGATCGAGGATCCCCGAGTATCTCGCCGCCACGCAGAGCTTCGCATCGCCGATGGGGTCGCGATCGTCGTCGACCTGGGCTCGACCAACGGGACGTTCGTGAACGGCGAGCCGGTGCGCCTGCCAGTCGAGCTCTCAGGTCGGGATGTGTTGCGCCTCGGTGTCGTCGAGATCCTCGTCGAGCGGGGCTGAGATGAGCACGTTCCTCCTCGCGGTCTTGAAGTATGCCCTCATCGTGGTGATCTGGATCTTCTTCCTCTTCGCGCTGCGCGCCGTCTGGCGCGAGACACGCCGAACCCTGCGAACCCAGGTCGAGCCCCCGAGGCCACTGGTGGCGGAGCCGGCTCGGCCGAGCGGGGCTGCGATGAGCGCCGGGGTCCCGAGTGCCGCGGACCGGTCCGAGCGTCCAGGGTCCTCGAGCGGTCAGGTGGTTCTCCTCGCGGTCGCGGGGCCGCTCGAGGGTCGCAGGATCGAGTTGGCAACTCCTGTCGTGATCGGGCGCGATGCAAGCTGCAGCCTGGTCATTCCGGAGGATCGCTACGTGTCGGCGCGCCACGCCGAGATCGATCGGGATGGACGCCGACTGCTCGTTCGCGATCTCGGCTCCACGAACGGCACCTACGTCGACGGTGAGCGAGTCGAGGACGTCATGCGCGTCAACCGGGGCGACATCGTCCAGGTGGGCCAGAGCATGTTTCGGGTGGTGCGTTGATGCGGCTGGAGTGGTTCTCCGCGACCCACGTGGGCCGAGTTCGCGCGACGAACCAGGATGCCGTCGCTGCCGACGGGCACGTCTTCGTGGTCGCCGACGGGATGGGCGGCCACGTGGGCGGTGAGGTGGCCTCCTCGGTCGCTATCGAGGCAATCGAGGCTGCGGTGGCGCGCGGAGCACGCTCCGACGAGGCGCTGCGTGAGGCGAACGCTGCAATCCTGGAACGGGCGCGCGAGGATCCGCGGCTGGCCGGTATGGGCACAACGGCAACGCTTGCCCTCATCGATCGAGACGGACACGTCGACCTTGCGAGCGTGGGCGACTCCCGGGCCTACCTGCTCTCCCATGGCGAGTTGTGCCAGCTTACGAGCGACCACACCTACGTCCAGGAGCTCGTCGACGCCGGCACGATCACGCTCGAGCAGGCCCTGACACACCGAGCGCGCCACGTACTGACCCGGGTGCTCGGGGTGATGGAAGAGGTGGAGCCGGATCGTTTCGAGTTCGACCTTGCTCCGGGTGACGTGCTACTGCTGTGCTCTGACGGGTTGGTCAACGAGGTGGATGAGGAGACGATCGCAGCCATCCTGCGTGCCAATGCGCCAGAGGAGGCTGTGCACGGACTCGTCGAGGCGGCGCTGGCCCACGGCGGCTCCGACAACGTCTCCGTAGTCGTCGTGGCTGCCCGGGAGGGCCGGACTGTGGGGCGGCGCCGCAGCGAGCGGCGAGGTACCGCAGCGCAGCCATCGGGCGCGGGCTTGGTAGTCGGCCAGCTCGCTGGGCGGCTCCCCAGGCCTTTACCGACTCAGCTGACCGCTCGCGCCAAGCCAGGACGGGCGCTGTTGCGGATCGTGGCGCTGCTTGCGGCACTCGCAGTCGTGGCGGCTGGGGTCGTTGGCGTGGTGGCGCTCTACAACGACCACTCGTACATCGTGACCTTGCTCCACGGACGCGTCGTCATCGAGCAGGGACGTCTCGGCGGGATCCTCTGGTTCCACCCGCGCGTGGTCGAGCTCACGTCGCTGCGTGCGCGAGAGCTAACCCCTGGACTCCAGCTCCAGCTCAATCGAGGCATGCAGGAGGGATCCCTGCAGGCGGCCCAGATCTTCGTTGAGAACCTCCGCCGCGAGGCCGCACTCCAGCACGCCTCGTTGACCTCCCTGCGATTCTCGGCTTGGGGGGTGGCCCATGCGTAGGCGCATCAGCTTGGTGACCTTGGTGCTCCTGCTGGCCTTCGCCCTGGTGTTCCTCCAGCTCAACAATCTCCAGGTGGTTCAGGCCTCAAAACTGGCCAACGCGCCTGGCAACACCTCCGGCATGTCGCGCATCTTCACCGAGGACCGAGGCCCCATTCTCACAGCCGACGGCCAGATCATGGCCGAGTCGCTGCCGATCAAGGGACAGACGGCCTACCAGCGCGTCTACCCTGCCGGCTCGCTCTACAGCGACGTGACCGGTTACTTCTCGCTGATCTACGGCATGTCGGGGCTCGAGTACGAGATGAATCGCTACCTCGTGCCCCACGTCGCGGTACCGCAGTCGCTTGCGCAGCTCCTCGCCTCGCCCACCACCACGGACTCCGTCGTCACCACGATCGAGTCCAAGCTCCAGCGCACTGCGTATCAAGCCCTTGGATCGCTCAAGGGTGCCGTTATCGCGCTGGATCCCCGAACCGGAGCGATCCTTGCGCTGGCCTCGAACCCGACCTTCGACCCGGCACCGCTCGCCTCCCAAGCCACCACGACCGAGATCCAGGCGTGGAAGGCAGATCTTGCCAACCCGGAGAACCCGCTGCTCGACCGCGCGATTTCTCGAGCCTACCCACCCGGTTCCACCTTCAAGATCGTGACGACCTCGGCCATCTTCGACCACGATCCCGGGCTCGCCCTCATCAGCTTCCCTCCGGTTGCGGAGATCTCCCTGCCTGAGACCACCCACCGGCTCCACAACTACGCCTACGAGGTCTGTGGCGGGCCTCTGCCCGAGACGCTAGCGGTCTCGTGCGATACCGCCTTCGCGCAGCTCGGCCTCAAGCTCGGCGCCCAGAACCTGGCGGCGGAAGCCAACGCGTTCGGTTTCAACCACGTTCCCCCGATCGATCTGCCGGGGGCTGCTCCCTCGACCTTCCCGCCGGTGTCCTTCTTTTCCCAGAACCTGCCTCAGCTCGCCTTCAGCGCCATCGGGCAGGGCAACGTGACAGCCACGCTTCTGCAGATCGCGCTCGTGGGTTCTGCGATCGCCGATCACGGCGTGATCATGGCTCCCCACGTCGTCGACCGCGTGCTCTCGAGCCAGGAAAGCGTCGTCGCGCAGTACACCCCCCACGTATGGCGAGTCGCGACGAGCGCCTCGACGGCGGCCAAGGTCGCCCAGCTCATGGTGGGCGTGGTGCGGTTCGGGACTGCCGTTGGGATCCAGATCCCGGGCGTCGAGATCGCGGCCAAGACTGGTACCGCGCAGACCACGCTGACCAGCAACTCTTCCCAGCTTGGTGCCTCGGACAACTGGATGGTCGCCTTCGCCCCGGTGCAGGACCCCAAAGTCGTGGTCGCCGTCGTCGTCCCGAAACAGCCCGGCTTGAGCGCCAACCCTACGGGTGCCGAGTACGCCGGTCCGGTGGTCAAGGCCATGCTGGAGACCGCGCTGGGCGTTGGGGGTCAGGGATGAGACCGCTCGGCGAGGGTACGGGCGTGCGGTCGTGTACAAGGCCAAGGTACGGGTGTCGTCGCGGCACGCGGTGGGTACGAGGCAGGCTCCCATGACCGAGGAGGTCCAGCTCGAGGTCTTCGCCACCCGCTACCAGCCCCTGGCCAAGATCGCTCGCGGTGGCATGGCCGACGTCTACGAGGCGCGCGACCTCCTGCTCGACAGGTTGGTCGCACTCAAGGTGCTCTTTGCCGAGCTCTCCACCAACCCCACGTTCGTGGAGCGCTTCCGGCGCGAGGCGCAGTCAGCAGCTGCCCTCTCGCACCCCAACATCGTCTCCGTCTACGACTGGGGTCCGGCGAACGGCACCTACTTCATCGCGATGGAGCTCGTGAGCGGTCAGACGCTTGCCCAGCTCATCCGCCAGGTCGGCGTAGTGCCGACCGAGCAGGCGATCTCCATCGCCGCTGACGTCGCCCTCGCGCTGGCTTTTGCCCACCGCCACGGCGTGGTGCACCGCGACATCAAGCCCTCCAACGTCCTCATCACCGAGGACGGGATCGTCAAGGTCGCGGACTTCGGCATTGCCCGTGCGATCACCAACGACGAGGACCTCACCCAGACCGGTTCCGTGCTCGGCACCGCCACCTACATCTCCCCAGAGCAAGCCCGCGGCGAGGATCTCGACGGCCGCAGCGACGTCTACTCCCTCGGCGTCGTGCTCTACGAGATGCTGGCGGGCACCCCACCCTTCCTCGGTGAGACCCCCATCGCGGTGGCTTACAAGCACGTCACCGAGCAGCCAGTACCCCTGCGCCGGGTGAACCCGCGCGTGCCGGCCGACCTCGAGGCCGTGGTGATGCGCTGCCTTGCCAAGCAGCGCGACCAGCGCTACCCCGACACCACGGCGCTGCGCTCCGACCTGCTGCGCGTGCTCGAGCACCGACCCCTGCGTACAGGCCCACTGCCCAACGAGACCCTCCTCGACGCGGCGGCACCCACACTCGCCTTCGGGGAACCACTCGTGCGAGGTGGTGCGACGGCGGTGCTCGAGCGGCCGGTGGGGACGGCCACGGTCCGCAGCGCACGCGAGCGCTACTGGTCGTGGGCGCTGGTGGCGGTGGTGGCTCTGGCCGTGGGTGGGCTTGTGGTAGTGCGGGCGATCGCGTCGCGCGTCGTCGCCGTCCCGAGCGTCATGGGCATGCCGCTCGCGACCGCGTCCGACGCCCTCGGTGCAGCCGGACTGCGCGTCGGCAGCGTCGCCGACCAGCCGAGCACCTCGGTGCCGAGCGGGGACGTGGTTGCCGTCTCGCCAGCACCTGGCACCAAGGTCGCTCCGGGCACGGCGGTGTCGCTGGCGATCGCGGTGACACCGTCCCCGGCTGCAAAGCACGCTCACCACAAGCAGGACTGAACCGATGACGACCGCAGCAACGCTCCCACACCGTTCCCGAAGCGATGACAGCAAAGGCAGGCTCCCATGACCGAGGAGGTCCAGCTCGAGGTCTTCGCCACCCGCTACCAGCCCCTGGCCAAGATCGCTCGCGGTGGCATGGCCGACGTCTACGAGGCGCGCGACCTCCTGCTCGACAGGTTGGTCGCACTCAAGGTGCTCTTTGCCGAGCTCTCCACCAACCCCACGTTCGTGGAGCGCTTCCGGCGCGAGGCGCAGTCAGCAGCTGCCCTCTCGCACCCCAACATCGTCTCCGTCTACGACTGGGGTCCGGCGAACGGCACCTACTTCATCGCGATGGAGCTCGTGAGCGGTCAGACGCTTGCCCAGCTCATCCGCCAGGTCGGCGTAGTGCCGACCGAGCAGGCGATCTCCATCGCCGCTGACGTCGCCCTCGCGCTGGCTTTTGCCCACCGCCACGGCGTGGTGCACCGCGACATCAAGCCCTCCAACGTCCTCATCACCGAGGACGGGATCGTCAAGGTCGCGGACTTCGGCATTGCCCGTGCGATCACCAACGACGAGGACCTCACCCAGACCGGTTCCGTGCTCGGCACCGCCACCTACATCTCCCCAGAGCAAGCCCGCGGCGAGGATCTCGACGGCCGCAGCGACGTCTACTCCCTCGGCGTCGTGCTCTACGAGATGCTGGCGGGCACCCCACCCTTCCTCGGTGAGACCCCCATCGCGGTGGCTTACAAGCACGTCACCGAGCAGCCAGTACCCCTGCGCCGGGTGAACCCGCGCGTGCCGGCCGACCTCGAGGCCGTGGTGATGCGCTGCCTTGCCAAGCAGCGCGACCAGCGCTACCCCGACACCACGGCGCTGCGCTCCGACCTGCTGCGCGTGCTCGAGCACCGACCCCTGCGTACAGGCCCACTGCCCACCGAGGCGGTGGTGAACGAGCGCACGATGGCGATCGGAGCTGTCGGGGCTGGTGGGGGCAACGGTCGCACTCAGTTCATCGACCGCATCGACGACACCGCCTCCATCCCGCCGGTGAGTCAGCAGCCAGCACGCCGGCGCCGGCGCTGGCCGTGGGTCGTTGGGCTCGTCGTGCTGCTTGCGCTCCTGGCCGGCGGTGCCTACGCGCTGGTGCGCGCCCAGCACCACCGCTCCGCCGCTCCAGTGGTGCCCAAGGTCACGGTGCCGAACGTCGTGGGCTCCCAGGAGCAGGGGGCGATACAGATCCTCACCAACGCTGGGCTCCAGAGCTCCCTCTCGTTCCAGGCCAACTCGGCTTCGTCGGGGACCGTGCTGGCCGAGAAGCCGGCGGCGGGTACGCGGGTGCAGAAGGGTTCCACGGTCCAGCTCATCGTCTCGAGCGGGCCGGCGTCGGTGACGGTGCCGAAGGTCGTGGGCGAGAGCGCATCCTCGGCAGAGGCCAAGCTCCTCGCGCTCGGCTTCAACGTCTCGACGAACTACCAAGCTGCCAACGAAGCCCAGGGGACGGTGATCGCCGAGTCACCCTCGGGTGGCTCCCAGGCTCCCCATGGCTCCACGGTGGTGCTCTCGGTCTCGAGCGGACCGAGTGCCATCGCGGTCCCGAACGTGATCGGCGAGTCGCTTGCCCAAGCCTCCAACAAGCTGGGCGCTGACCAGCTGGCCGTTGGGAACGTGACGTACCAGCCGTCGTCGAGCGTGCCGCAGGGTGACGTGATCTCGACCAACCCGAGCCCCGGCACCAAGGTCGCACCCGGCTCGAGCGTGGACCTCGTCGTCTCGAGCGGGGCCACGGTGACGGTCCCGAACGTGATCGGCGAGTCGCTTGCCCAGGCAGAGAGCGACCTGAAGAACGCGGGACTCACGATTGGCCAGGTGAGCCCTGCCAACGCGCCTCCCACCTACGTGGTGACGACGACCAACCCCGCACCGGGTCAGTCGGCCGCGGCGGGCACCGCGGTCAACATTACCCTGGGTCCACCCTCGTCAAGCCCAACTCCGGCCCAGCCTGGCTCGGGTTCAGGGAGCTCTGGCTCCTCCTCGTAGCGGGGTTTCGGGTTGTTGGGCCGGCTCTTGACCGGTGCTGCTCAGCCCGCGGCGGGTTCGGGTTCGAAGACGCTCGTTGGGAGCCCGAGGAAGCGCCCCAGCATGGCGTGACCGAGGCGGGTGGCATACGACTCGGGGTGAAACTGGATACCCTCGATTGGCCAGCGGCGATGCCGCACGCCCATAATGACCCCGTCCTCCGACCAGCTCGTCACGACGAGGTCCGGGGGCACCGAGGTGGGGTCGATCGCGAGCGAGTGGTAGCGCGTGGCGACGAGCGGTTGGGCCAGCCCTGCGAAGACCCCCTGACCGTCGTGCGTGATCGTCGAGGTCTCGCCGTGGACGATGCGCGGGGCGTGGACGATGCGCGCACCGAACACGAGGCCGATCAGCTGGTGCCCCAAGCAGACGCCGAGGGTCGGGATCTCCCGGGCAGGACCCTCGAGCACGAAGCGACCTCCGACGCAGTTGGCGGGGTGGCCGGGCCCGGGCGAGATGATGATGCGATCGAAGTCCGAGGGATCCACGCGCCCGAGGAGCTCGCGGTCGCGCACGACCACCGGCTCGGCGCCGAGCTCGCCCACGTACTGGTAGAGGTTATAGACGAAGGAGTCGACGTTGTCGACGATGAGGACCCGCACGTCGACCTCAGCCCAAGCGTTCGATGATGAGGGCGTTGGCCATGCCCCCGCCCTCACACATCGTCTGGAGACCGTAGCGACCCTCCCGACGCTCGAGCTCGTTGAGCAGCGTGGCGAGCAGGCGAGCGCCGGAGGCCCCGAGCGGGTGACCCAGCGCGATCGCGCCCCCGTTGACGTTGACCCGTTCCCAGTCGGGGTGGAGCTCCGCACCCCAGGCCAGCACCACCGATGCGAACGCCTCGTTGATCTCGACCAGATCCATGTCGTCGAGGCCGAGGCCCGCTCGCTCGAGGACCCGGCGTGTCGCAGGGATGGGCGCGGTGAGCATGAGGATCGGGTCGTCGGCTGCGACGGAGAAGGCGACGAAGCGAGCACGTGGCACCAACCCGAGCGCCTTGGCCCGCTCGGCGCTCATGATGAGCGCCGCGGCTGCGCCGTCGGAGATCTGTGAGGCGTTGCCCGCGGTGATCCTGCCGTCCTCGCGGAAGGCGGGTCGCAGTTGTGCGAGCGCCGCGAGTGACGTGTCGGGGCGGATGCCCTCGTCGGCATCGAGGGTGCCGCCACTCGTGCCGTCCGCGCGGCGCGCCTCAATGGGCAGGATCTCCCGCTTGAAGCGCCCCTCCTGGGTGGCCGCCCAGGCGCGCTGGTGCGATCCGAGGGCGTAGGCATCCAGCTGGTCGCGCCCAAGGCCCCAGCGTTCGGCGATGAGCTCGGCCGAGATGCCCTGTGGGACGAGGCCGCCCTGGGCGGCATAGCGGGCCGCAACACGGGGGCCGAACGGCTCGCCGGGCCCGGCCGCATTCGAGCTCATGGGGACTCGCGACATCGACTCGATGCCCGCTGCAATGACTACGTCGTACGCGCCGGCGAGGACGCCCTGAGCCGCAAAGGCGACGGCTTGCTGGGAGGATCCGCACTGGCGATCCACCGTGGTGCCGGGCACGCTCTCAGGGAACCCTGCGGCAAGCACGGCGTTGCGCCCGATGTTGACGCCCTGCTCCCCGACCTGGCTGACGCACCCCATGATGACGTCCTCGACGAGGGCAGGGTCGAGATCGTTGCGCTCCACGAGCGCGGCGAGCACGGTTGCGGCGAGGTCAACGGCGTGCCAGCCAGAGAGCGCGCCGTTACGCTTGCCGATGGGCGTGCGTACCACGTCGACGATCACGGCCTCTCGCATGACGACCTCCTTGGGGAACTGGCTCCCTGGGCAGACGTCTCTAGCCTACCCGAGGGCGATCACGAGGGCTGGTCAGGCCTCCAGTCCAACAAGCTGCCAGGTTGCGACGTCGACAAGACCTCGATCGGTGAGCTTGAGCTCGGGGATGACCGAGAGCCCGAGGAAGGCGAGCGTCATGAACGGCGCCTCGAGGCGAGCCCCGAGCTCGTGGGCTGCCGCAGTCGCCCTCACCTGCGCCTCGGCGACCTCGGCGAGGGGAGCGTTGGACATAAGTCCCGCGATCGGGAGCGGGACCTCGGCGAGGACGCGCCCGTCGGCGACAACGACCTGACCGCCGTGGAGCTCGGCGACGCGGTTGGCGGCGAGCGCCATGTCGGCCTCCGCGCCGAGCGCGCCGACCACCATGAGGTTGTGAGCATCGTGCGCCACGGTGGAGGCGATGGCGCCGCGACGGAGTCCGAAGCCCTCAACGAGGCCGTGGCCGATGCGACCCGTAGCGTGATGACGTTCGACGACGGCGATAAGGTTCACCCCCTCGAGGTCCTCGCGTACGCGGATGCGCTGATCCGTCCAGATGGCGTGCTCAGCAGCAACAATGACGCGTGCGCGCGCAGGAATCTCGACGCGAAAGTCGTCCGCCCCCAGCGGGTGCGCAAGGTGCACGGTGTTGAGCAGCTCGAACGGGATGGGCGTCGAAGGCAGCGCGCGCATGAGGTGGCCGTCGCGAGCGACGACCTCGCCCAGGTGGAACACGAGGGCGGGCGGTGCGCCCTCGGCGATAGCCTCGCGGTTGGGATAGACGAGGAAGTCGGCCTGACGACCAGGACCGATGTGGCCAAGGTGCCCGAGGCCGTGGTAGGTTGCAGGATTCAGGGTGGCGAGCACCAGCGCATCTTCGAGCCCTATTCCGGCGGCAACGGCGATGCGCACGAGATCGTTGACGTGGCCGCGCTCGCGGAGCAAGTCGGGCTCGCGGTCGTCGGAGCAGAGCGCGACGTGCTCGGTGCCGTGCTCGATAACGGTAGGGGCGAAACCGGCGAGGTTCTGGCTCGCGGATCCGTGCCGCAGGAACACCCACATGCCCTTGTGGCGCTTCTCCTCCACCTCCTCGAGCGTGACCATCTCATGGTCGGACTCGACGCCTGCAACGAGGTAGGCGTCGAGCGAGGAGCCTTGCAGTCCCGGGGCGTGCCCATCGACGCGCCGCCAATCGGCGAGCGCGATCTTGGCGAGCAGTGTCGGATCACCCTGGATCACACCTGGAAAGTCCATGACCTCGGCGACGCCGAGCGCGAGCGGATCCCGCAGGAGCGCCGCCATCTCGGTCGGGCCAAAGGTCGCACCGGGGCTCTCGAAGGCGGAGGCGGGAACGCACGACGAGGCGCAAAAGCCGATGGTGAGCGGCAAGTTCCGAGCAGCCTGCACCATGGCCTCGACGCCGCGACGTCCGGCGACGTTGGCCATCTCGTGCGGATCGCACGCGACCGCGACGGTGCCCATGGGTACCACCGCCTCGGCGAAGCGCTCCACCCAAAGTTTCGTGGATTCGATGTGAACGTGGGCATCGATGAACCCGGGGACGATGAGCGAGCCGGCGAGGTCGAGATGCTCGCGCGCAGGGTGGTCCTGCCACGCCACCACGACGCCCCCGTCAACGGCGAGCGGCGTCGCGACCCACGTCTTCGTGATCGGACTGAAGACCGAGGCACCGGTGATCACCAGGTCAACGCTGCGATCCCCGCGAGCGGTGGCGATCCGCTCAGCCCCATGCCGTGGCGCGACAGGATTCATGGCGGCCTCCAGATCGTTCGTTGTTGCCCTGCGCGTTGCAGCCTACTGAGCTGTGGGCGAGTCTGGCAGGTCACCAGCCAGGGCAGGCGGTGCAACGAGCGAAGGTGAGGCTGGGATCTAGTAGCCGGTCGCGCTGGAGGAGCTGGAGGAGCTGCCGGTGATCGCCGACCCGTTCGGACTCACCACGTACCAGACGCCCCCGAAGGAGTGGACCCCTTCGCCCGAGATGACATGGGGGCCGGAGTCGTCGACGAACGTGTAGAGCGGGTGGCCGTCGTAGGTTACCTGGTGCTTGCCACCAGGGAGCACGATCGTGCCGAGGAGGGAAGCTTTGGCCCCGCCTCCCGCCGTCGGGTGGGTCGCGATCACTGGGTGCCAGGCCTGTGTACAAGCGCCGGTGCAGGCGGAGTGATCGTGGGAGTCGGCTGTGAACAGGTAGTAGGTGACACCGCTCGCCGAGGTCAAGATCTCACCGTACTGTGACGAGGAGGTCGTGACCGTCGGCGCGGCTGTGGAGCTCGTTGAGGTGCTGGTCGAGCTCGTCGACGAGCTCGAAGCCGAGCCGCAGGCGGCGAGGAGGACCCCCATCACGGCGACAGCTGGAATGACGTAGCGACGATGTTGCATGTGTGTGCCCCTCGTGTGCGTGCGTACCTTGTTCGAACAACACAGCGAGTGCGCAGTTCCTTCCTTGTCGTTGGAGCTGCGAGGGCCGATTCGAAGCGAACTCTCAGCTGGATCCAAGCGCTGCGCTTCCCTTCGGTGAGGCTCGCAGGCTCGGGACACACGTAGGATGAGCTGTCGGCGATCGGTGGAGGGAGGAAGAGGGTCTCATGCTCCAGGTGCGCCCGTTCCGTGGTATGCGCGACATCCTCCCTGGAGAGCTCGAGGTTCGCAGTGCGGCGCTAGCGACTATCCGCGCAACGTATCGCGCACACGGGTTCCTCGAGATCGAGACCCCGATCGTCGAGACCCTGGACGCGCTGTATGCCTCGGGTGCCGGCGAGAACACCAAGCTGATGTTCAAGGTGCTCAAGCGGGGCGAACGCCTCGATGTCGCCAACGCCGCCAGCGAGGACGACCTTGCGGATGCGGGGTTGCGCTTCGATCTCACGGTGCCGCTCGCGCGGTTTTACGCCGTCAACCAGTCCAAGCTTCCCAAGCCCTTCGCGGCGATGCAGATCGGTCCGGCATTCCGTGCTGAGCGACCACAACGTGGTAGGCTTCGCCAGTTCGTCCAGGCGGACGCGGATATCCTTGGAGAGCCGGGATGGATCGCGGAAGTCCAGCTCCTCATCGCGGCGACAGCTGCGCTGCACCAGCTGGGCCTGGAGGGCTTCCAGCTACGGATCAACGATCGTCGAGCTGTCGAGGCGGTGCTCAAGCATCTCGGCATCCCGCGGGAGCGGTGGCGCGGCGTCGTCGTGGCGCTTGACAAGCTCGACAAGGAGCCGCCGAGCGCGGTGCGCAGCGAGATGGTGGCAAGTGGCGTCGAGGAGCACCGAGCCGATCGGCTGCTCGAGGTGCTTGCCTCCATGCAGGAAGGCGACGCCATGTTGCCGATCCTCGCGCGCCACGGTGTGGCGGATGAGGTGCTGGAGCGCCTCTCGGCGATCGAGTCACACGTGCGCTCCTCCGTGCGAGACACCGAGGTCATCGTCGATCCCCTCATCGTGCGAGGCATCGACTACTACACCTCGACAGTGTTCGAGATCGTGCACCCACGCTGGGGGACCTCGATCGGCGGGGGTGGCCGCTACGATACGCTGCTTGCCCACTTCGGCGTGGACGAGCCTGCCTGCGGCATCTCCCTGGGGTTCGAGCGCGTCCTCGCACTCCTGGACGAGCTCGGTATCAGGGTCGGCGAGTCGCATCGTCGCCTCACGCTGATCTTCGACCCGCGAACCCAGGTCGCCGAGGCCTTGCGTCAGGCGCGGCACTTCCGGCGCGATGGCTTCCTCGTCACCCTTCTGCCCCACGATCGGACGGCGCGTTCGCCGATCAAGCGCCTTGCGCTCGCCGCCGAAGAGCTGAAGGCGGAGGGGTCTCAGGACTCTTTCTGGCACTTCACGCTCGGGGCAGACACCGAGCCTCGGCTACTCCTCCACTGAGCAGGGTGCCCAGGGTGGCCTGCTGACGTCTGGAGGGTGCAGGGCGCCCTGCAACAACCACGCTGCGTGGTAGGACCGCCCGCGATTCGTTGGGTTACGACGTGTTGGCGGCTCGTGTGCGTGGTACGGTTGCCCATGCACGCGCTGCATGGGTGGTGCGCGTGCGCCAGCAGAGGGGGAGTTGATCCATGAAACGCTTCTCACGCCTTCGGTTCCTCGGTTTGCTCGGGTTGGTGAGCTTGGTCGGTGCAGCACTCTCGATACCGGGCGCCCAGGCGCTCTCAGCATCTTCGAACCCGCTCGTACCCGTCTCCCAGGGCATCGGCGCTGACGTGCTCGCCCACGCGACGCCCACCGGCACCACCGCAGGCTCCACCATGATGCGCGTCTCGTTCATCCTCAAGATGCGCAACATGGGCCAGCTTGCAGGAGAGGTTGCTACCGGGTGGCACGGTCCCTACCTCACCCCGCAGCAGTTCGCCCTTGAGTACGGTCAGACGCCGGAGTACATCCTGGCCCTCCGGGGATTCCTGCGCGAGTTCGGCATCACCTCCCAGGTAATGCCCGACCGCCTCGACATCACCACGCAAGGCACTGCCGCCGAGTACGACAAGGCCCTCGGCATCTTGCTCGAGAACTTCACCGTGAACGTGAAGCCCTCCGGGAGCGGAGCCGCGATGACCGAGACCGTCTACGGCACCCGCCAAGCCCCGCAGATGCCGCTCAACCTGGCCTCCAACATCCTCGCGATCCTGGGGCTCTCGAACTACGCCCCCTACGAGTCGCTTGCCGTGCCCGGCATCCAGCAGGTCGCCCCGCAGGCAGGTTCGCAGCAGACACCAGCTCCTACGAGCCAGCTGCCTCAGGCCTTCATCAACACCTACAACCTCACCCCGCTCGAGCAGGCGGGCTACCTCGGGCAGGGCCAGACGATGGGCATCGTGACCCTTGCGAGCGTGGATCCAGGCGTGCCCTACTACTTCTGGCGCAACGTTGCCCACGTCAGCGTGCTGCCGAACCGGCTGCGGCTCATCAACGTCGACGGCGGAGCAGGTCCGGTGTCGCTCAACGCCGGCTCTGACGAGACGACCCTCGACGTCGAGCAGTCGGGCACGATCGCCCCGATGGCCAAGATCGTCGTCTACCAGGCCCCGAACACCGACTACGGCTTCGTGGACGCCTTCTACGAAGCGGCCAGCCAGGACATCGCCGGCTCCGTCTCGACGAGCTGGGGTGAGTCCGAGACCGCGATCCAAGCAGCGGTCGACTCCGCGCAGGAGTCACCAGGGTATGCCGCCTCCTTCAACCAGGCCTTTCTGGAGATGGCAGCCCAGGGCCAGAGCAACTTCATCGCGAGCGGGGACAACGGGGCCTATGACCCGCAAGGGGACATCGGGACGACCAACCTCGGCATCGATAACCCCTCCGACTCCCCCTTCGACACCGCAGCGGGCGGCACCACCCTCCCAGGCACCCAGACCTACCCGATCGTGGTGAACAAGACGCAGGTCGGTACGGAGTCGGTGACCATCCCGCAGCAGATGACCTGGGGTTGGGACTACCTCTGGCCGATGTACATCGCCCTTGGCGACCAGACCGAGGCCCAGGCAGCCGAGAGCCAGCCGGTTGGTTCGGGGGGCGGCTACTCCGTGCTCTACGGTCGGCCGCTCTACCAGCAGGGCCAGATGGTGGGAGCCGGGAACTACTCGGCCTACGAGTTCCTCACCCCGATCGACCCCCAGCAGGTCGCCCCGGGGCTCGTGGAGCCGACGCAGTTCTCGTTCAACCCCGCTCCCTCGCTCATGACGGGCATGAGCGGTGGACGGGCCACCCCGGACCTGGCCTTCGACGCCGACCCCCAGACCGGCTACGTCATCTACGACCCGCAGTTCGAGAGCGTCTTCGGCTCCACGCTCGTTGACTTCGGTGGCACGAGCTTCGTAGCACCGCAACTCAACGGTGTGGACGCGGTGTACGAGAGTGCGCTCGGTGGTGTGCGGCTCGGGTTCTGGAACCCGAACATCTACCGCTTTGCGACCTCCTCGTCGTCGCCGTTCACGCCGCTCGACTCGAACACGGTCTTCGGCTCGAACTACTACAGCGGCCAGATCGGCAACTCCCAGCTCATGATCCAGGGCGAGTTCACGAACACCAACGACTTCTACACCGGCACCTCCGGCGCGGTGTTCAACCCCGGATCCGGGCTCGGCTACGCCGACCTCACCGCCCTGTTCCGCAGCTTCCAGGCCGCGATCCCGAGGGAGCTCGGCAGCTAGGGGTCGCAGCACTCTCTGCGTTCTATCCCACTCCGAGCCCGGCTAGCGCTGCCGGGCTCGGAGTCGTTGCTGCCATGCTGGGCGACACTGATGGCGTGCTTGCCGGCGAGACGATTGCGGTGAGGGAGGCAGACGAACGAGCATTGTGAACAACAGTGGTGGTGTGACTACCGAAAGTAGCTATACGTGCTCTCGGTAGTAAGATCGAAAAGATCGTGTGAAATCACCACCGTTAGCGCGCATATGGGCGTATGCTCCGAAGGGGCTGTGAAGTCCCGTAGACCAGCAGAGGGGGAGTTGATCCATGAAACGCTTCTCACGCCTTCGGTTCCTCGGTTTGCTCGGGTTGGTGAGCTTGGTCGGTGCAGCACTCTCGATACCGGGCGCCCAGGCGCTCTCAGCATCTTCGAACCCGCTCGTACCCGTCTCCCAGGGCATCGGCGCTGACGTGCTCGCCCACGCGACGCCCACCGGCACCACCGCAGGCTCCACCATGATGCGCGTCTCGTTCATCCTCAAGATGCGCAACATGGGCCAGCTTGCAGGAGAGGTTGCTACCGGGTGGCACGGTCCCTACCTCACCCCGCAGCAGTTCGCCCTTGAGTACGGTCAGACGCCGGAGTACATCCTGGCCCTCCGGGGATTCCTGCGCGAGTTCGGCATCACCTCCCAGGTAATGCCCGACCGCCTCGACATCACCACGCAAGGCACTGCCGCCGAGTACGACAAGGCCCTCGGCATCTTGCTCGAGAACTTCACCGTGAACGTGAAGCCCTCCGGGAGCGGAGCCGCGATGACCGAGACCGTCTACGGCACCCGCCAAGCCCCGCAGATGCCGCTCAACCTGGCCTCCAACATCCTCGCGATCCTGGGGCTCTCGAACTACGCCCCCTACGAGTCGCTTGCCGTGCCCGGCATCCAGCAGGTCGCCCCGCAGGCAGGTTCGCAGCAGACACCAGCTCCTACGAGCCAGCTGCCTCAGGCCTTCATCAACACCTACAACCTCACCCCGCTCGAGCAGGCGGGCTACCTCGGGCAGGGCCAGACGATGGGCATCGTGACCCTTGCGAGCGTGGATCCAGGCGTGCCCTACTACTTCTGGCGCAACGTTGCCCACGTCAGCGTGCTGCCGAACCGGCTGCGGCTCATCAACGTCGACGGCGGAGCAGGTCCGGTGTCGCTCAACGCCGGCTCTGACGAGACGACCCTCGACGTCGAGCAGTCGGGCACGATCGCCCCGATGGCCAAGATCGTCGTCTACCAGGCCCCGAACACCGACTACGGCTTCGTGGACGCCTTCTACGAAGCGGCCAGCCAGGACATCGCCGGCTCCGTCTCGACGAGCTGGGGTGAGTCCGAGACCGCGATCCAAGCAGCGGTCGACTCCGCGCAGGAGTCACCAGGGTATGCCGCCTCCTTCAACCAGGCCTTTCTGGAGATGGCAGCCCAGGGCCAGAGCAACTTCATCGCGAGCGGGGACAACGGGGCCTATGACCCGCAAGGGGACATCGGGACGACCAACCTCGGCATCGATAACCCCTCCGACTCCCCCTTCGACACCGCAGCGGGCGGCACCACCCTCCCAGGCACCCAGACCTACCCGATCGTGGTGAACAAGACGCAGGTCGGTACGGAGTCGGTGACCATCCCGCAGCAGATGACCTGGGGTTGGGACTACCTCTGGCCGATGTACATCGCCCTTGGCGACCAGACCGAGGCCCAGGCAGCCGAGAGCCAGCCGGTTGGTTCGGGGGGCGGCTACTCCGTGCTCTACGGTCGGCCGCTCTACCAGCAGGGCCAGATGGTGGGAGCCGGGAACTACTCGGCCTACGAGTTCCTCACCCCGATCGACCCCCAGCAGGTCGCCCCGGGGCTCGTGGAGCCGACGCAGTTCTCGTTCAACCCCGCTCCCTCGCTCATGACGGGCATGAGCGGTGGACGGGCCACCCCGGACCTGGCCTTCGACGCCGACCCCCAGACCGGCTACGTCATCTACGACCCGCAGTTCGAGAGCGTCTTCGGCTCCACGCTCGTTGACTTCGGTGGCACGAGCTTCGTAGCACCGCAACTCAACGGTGTGGACGCGGTGTACGAGAGTGCGCTCGGTGGTGTGCGGCTCGGGTTCTGGAACCCGAACATCTACCGCTTTGCGACCTCCTCGTCGTCGCCGTTCACGCCGCTCGACTCGAACACGGTCTTCGGCTCGAACTACTACAGCGGCCAGATCGGCAACTCCCAGCTCATGATCCAGGGCGAGTTCACGAACACCAACGACTTCTACACCGGCACCTCCGGCGCGGTGTTCAACCCCGGATCCGGGCTCGGCTACGCCGACCTCACCGCCCTGTTCCGCAGCTTCCAGGCCGCGATCCCGAGGGAGCTCGGTTCGTAGCGCGGCGCGGGATCTCGTTACTGAGGGGGGCGGTGGCGAGTGCGAGCCGCCGCCCCTCTCCCGTGTGCACGGTGAACTTGCACCACCGATCGGTACCCATCCGGTGGCCGGTTTGGTAGTGTGGACGCAGGCTCACTGGGTTGAAGAGGTGCGCAGATTCCGTGCGTACGGCTTCATCAGCAGCGAACTTGTTCGTGGGCGCACGGTCACTGCAGCTGGCACGCGTGAGCCGTTGGTGATCAGGAAGCCTGTGTGTCAAGACGGAATGTGCCGTAGCCCACGCTTGCATGGGCACCAAGTGCTCCGTAGGTCTCGAGCGCTTCTACCACGCGACGGACTTTTGCCTGGCAGTCTGCGACACACGCGCCCTCATGCACCACGACGATCTCGAGTCGTGCGCCGGCCGCAATGCGCGGCACGAAGACCGGCGTGGGGCTTTGCTCGATTGGCGCCTTGCCATTCACCAGGTAGTCGGTGTGATGGGGATTGATGATGTCAAGCTCGACCAGTGACCCGCTCTTGCGAGTCGGGAAGGCGTCGAACACTCGCAGGTGGCCTTGCCGACCACGGTCGCTGCGAGAACCGTCGGCGAAATCGGGGTCAGCGCTGTCAGAGCCCGCTTGGTTGCGAGCGTTCCAAGCCGGAGGGGGCGCAGAGCCGAAGAGCGTGGCGACGTCCTCCTCGGTGATCACGACTGTTCCCTCCATCGGTGGCTGCTGCGTGAGCCAAGTCGCCGCAGCTCGCAGCAGGCCCTTGAGTGAGGAGCCGGGAATGCGGGGGACGCCACGAACGAAGTCGGTGGAGATCGCGATTCCTTTCGGGTGGGGAGCGCCCACCCCGATGAGCACTGGGGACGTAAGACGCACCGGGTAGCGGTCCACAGTTGACATGGGGCGACGGTTGAGGCGCTCCGCCAGCATTCCTGTCCGCGCTGCGAGGCGCTTCGCGTGGGCCTTGGTCGGATCGTCCACGCTGGCGAAGGCCTTCACGTTGACCACAACATCCTCTTTGTCTTCGGTTGCTTGCCGGTTGAGCTCCAGTAGTGCGTAAAGGTAGACATTCCAGGCATGACCAATGGTGAGCCTGATGGCGCGGGTATCCTGCAGATGCTCGGCAAGGCCGACGGGGGCCCAACCCTCGGCGCGGAGTGCCGAAGTGACGCCGTCCGAATTCCGCTGCAAGCCAGGTGAGTTACGAGATTTCGCGTTCTTCTTCGAGCTCATCATCCCTCCTCGTGGGGTAGTTGCTCGACTTAAGACGGATCCGGGAAGACTCGCATCCATCGGAGGTGCTCGAGGACGCTGCGCGTGATCCGCATGAGCGTCATGACGTCGGCCTTGGCGAGTCGCTCGAGGAGCTCCGCTCCAGGACTGCCGAACTCGCTCTTGAGGGCTTCACAGGGACAGGTGCCATTGAGAATTCGCGTCAAGATGGAGCCAAGTCGCGAGCGACTTGCGCGCGCTTCCCGCTCCTGGAAATAGCGATAGGCGGGGAGCAGGCCAGCGTTGGCGATCAGCGCTGGGGCGCTCTTGACGTCGTTGAGGAGCGTCGTGCGCAGTTCGGGATCTGCAACCTCTCGCACGAGCGCGAGTGCGCAGCTTGCCTCGCGACGAAGCGCCCCAGGGTGGTGGGTTGGAGTGCTCATCGACTCTCCCTGATATCGAGATTGATACCGACGAGCCCGCTCCCGCTGGTTGCCTTAGCCCCGAGCTGAAGCAAGCCGCCCAAACCGTCACCCCTGTCGCCGCCGACTACTTGGGTGAGGAACTCGAGTAGATCGCTGCTCTCTACGTCAGCTGCTGAGATATCCGCGTGCTCTGCCTGCCCGTTCTCAGGCGGTGACGAGCGGCTGTCGGGAGGGCCGAGTCGAGGAGGACCGGCAAGCACGGGTGCGGCAAAGACCGTCTCTGCCGGCACATTCTCGACGAAGAAGAGCTTGTGCTCCTCGGCTGTACCGGTCTCGGGGTCGATACTCACATGAGGATCGACGGGGAGCAGGCTCTCCATGAAGAACCCGAAAACGGTGTCTGTCACGAGCACGAGGCTGTGCTGCAGGCGTTCGTGATCCTCCGTGCCGATGAGCGGAGCGATGGGCTTGAGCCCGTCGACGATGATCTCCCCAACGCGCTGGAGTCCCTCGGTTGGGACTGCTCGAAAGGCGAACTGGTCGAGGATGACCTTATCATTCTGCCGCACTAACGCCTCATTTGCGACGAGCACCGTCTCATCCTGCTCGGGGCGAATCGACGAGTGCAGCTGCCGGAGCTGGTCGCGTTCCGGGCGGTTAGCGATGGCGAGGATGCGTTCAAGGCGCGAGAGTGTGGTAGGACTCACCACCCATACGAAGGCGTCGACAACGCTGCGTACGGGGAACGCGATGAGCGATGCGTCGGCGAAGCTGACAGCACCTGACCCAGTGCGGGACTCGGCGCCGACCTCAGGCCCGAAGATGAGGTCAGGAAGATTGTCGCCGTAGGTTGCGAGGAGTGCTGAGGTCTGGTGTCGTAATGCGCCCTTGATTCCCGTCCCTGGCAGGAACGGAAAGTTCGTCACCCGCTCCCGTGCAACTGGGGCGTCGACGTAGCCGAGGCCCTGTCCAGCACCCATGTGTGTTGGGGTTAGCGTGTAGCACCAGAGCACGCCTCCCGTATCAAACACTGGTCTCCTCCCCTCCGCTGCCGAGCCAACACTGGCTGTATCCCTCCGCATCGCGGGCGCCTGGGCGCCCTGTGAGCACCGCATTGATGGAGCGCACCCGAAGGTCTCGGGCGAACTCGTCAATGGCGTGTGATTCTCCCTGCTCGATGGTGAGGAACCACACCGAGCCCTCGGGCACGGTGGTGGCTGGGGGGCGCGGCTGACCGACCGAGCGGTGACCTCGGGATGGAGCAAGCGACCAACCCGAGATGGTGGTCGGGCGGCCAAGCACGATACCGTCGAGGCGCAACGTTACGCCGCCCAGACGGGCTCGCAGGTAGCCGTCCCCATCCTCTTCGAAGCCGTCAGGAACCCATCCGCGTGCGAAGACCCCCGGGGTCACTGCAATGAGGAGTGCCCGTGAACGCCATGCGATTCGGTCATCGCTGGCGAGCCCGTCGGGAGGAGCCACCCGAGTAACCACGGCGGCTCGACCATCGCCTCCGAGCCTGACGAGAGCGCCGTCCAGGTGCTCGGCGGTCGCACCCCTGACGCCGACTGCAGCGACCACGATGCCAACTCCTGGGCGGTAGCGGACGTACTGCGTGACGTAGAGTCGTCCGGTGCTCGCAGTTCGGCGTCGACTATCGAGCGCAATGCCGAGCCTCGGCTCAATGTCAACCCACCCGTGCTCGTTAGGAGCAGTGATGACCTCAGCAGGGATGAAGTCGTCAGCTGCTGGCGTCTTTCCTTGCAGCCAGGTTCGGAATCCCGTATCGGTGAGGTAGCCGCCAAAGCCCTTGCTCGATCCAGTCCTGCTGACCGCGATCCCAAGGCCATGGGGCAGGTAGGCCCGTACTCGGGTGGGGAGCTCCTGGATCACACGTCGACGTGTGAGCTGCGCAGCGTGGCCACTCCTTGAGCCGACGAGATCCAGGGGAGCTGGTACGAGGGCGCGCAGCCTGCCCCCCGCGACGGTTCGCGCGATGCCGGTCCACACCACGTGGAGGGTGCCAGGGTGACGAGCGGTACCGAGCGCACTTCCGATGTCACCCGCGATTGGAGTGTCGTCGTGGAAGTGGGCTCGCTCGACCGTCGTGAGGGTGGCGAGCAACGACGAGCGCAGCGCACCAGTGACGGTTTGAGGCCGCGGTACCAAGAGGGTGTCGGCGACCTCGGATCCCTCTCCGAAGCCCAGGTTGCCTCGGAAGGACCATACATCGACAGGCTCGATGAACCACCAGCTGAGATCTGTGCTCATGAAATCGTCTCCCGGCGGGTCTGCCTGAGACCTTGGTTCGGGCCGAGCAATCCTCGTGTAAGAAACTCGCCAACCGCAAGGATGGCAAGCAAATGCTGTCGGGGGTTCGCTGCCTGGCGCGTCGCATCGACGATGGTGCTCAGGACGGCTGCAAGTCGCTCCTCCTGTCCATGTGCGACCCCGGTCGGCGCATCCAAGTGTACGAGGTTCGCGAGTGCAACCAGCTCGTCCTCGTCCTCGAGCGGAGGCAGCTCTCGCACGTGCTGAGCGAGGTGTGTTAGCGAGGAGCGTGAAAGCACGCTTGCCTGTAGCCCCTGGCGTATCGCCACGAGCGCTGCGAGCGTGCCATCCTTCTCGCCGAGCTGCCCTGCGATCCGTTCCGTTCCTCCGGAGCGCTTGAGCACGTGGATGGCGAAGCCGCCTCGTGCGAATCCGTCGGGTCCGAGCTCTCGCCGTGCGGCCTTGGCAGCGTGTTCTGCCGCCTCGAGTTCGCGGAGCGCTGCCCGCAGCGGGTAGGAGTAGTGAGCGATCACGACGCCGGTGGAGATGGTTGCCCGAGGTCCCATCGCGAGCATTATGGGATCGCGCTCGGGATCGAGCTGGAGGAAGCCGTGCCCGAAGCGAGCGCGGCTGACGACCCCAAGGTCCACATCATCGAATCCGAATGCCGGCATCCCCTGGTGGGTGTCGGGCACTGCGAGCTCGGTCGGCCTTATGCCCTGGAAGACTGCGGGGAGCAGCCAGAGGTAGGAGGTCACTCGATCCAGGGGTAGGAATCCAAGCAGGTCGTCGCCACCGGCGTAGACGAGATAGCCGTCGGCCGCTTCCTCGAGCAGCCACGGCGCTCCGCGCAAGCTGAATGTTGCAAGAGCTTCGGAGAGTGCTCCGTGCCACGCCGGGGCAACCCTGCGCGGTGCGTCCCACCAGCGGCGAAGCCGCTCCGCCTCCAGGGCGTCGACGGAGCGAGTGAGCCAAGCCTCGAGCTGTTCGCGTGCAGTAGGGTGGAGACGGTCGATGCGACGCGAGAGCCGTGGATCTCCTGGTCCGGGAGCAAGCCATGCTCCCATCTGATCGCCGTCAGCCTTGACTAGGGCGTAGTAGGCGGTTGTTGGGAGTCTGAGAGACGCGAGCTTCCGAGGAAGGCTGGGCTCGTCGAGGACGGGCCCTGGGGGCTGCTCGAGCAATCCCCGAAGGTAAGGTTCGAGCTCGTCCCTGTCGTGATAGGCGAGCAGCCGAATGCGGCGGGCGAGCAAGCGCGGCAGACGCTGCTCCTCGGTGGCCCTCGGCAGCTTGGGGAGCTGCTCGCGCACGCGTTGCTTCTCCCGCTCGTCCCCATCCTTGAGGCGTTGCAGTACTGCTCGCACGGTGGGGACCCGCGCCATGGTGTGGGTCGAGACTATTGGCAACCCTGTCCCGCGTGGGGTATCAAGGGGACCGTCCACATCAGAGGCCGGGGCGAATGTCCCCAGATCCTCGAGGACCGCATCGAGCATCCAGCGCCACGCATGCTTGAGCCCGCACAGGGCGCAGAGCGCGAGCTCCTCGTTCCCGGCGCTGCGCCAGGTTGCCACCGCCGCACGCTCCCCGCAGCGAGCGCAGCGTGCACCGCGGACCTGAACCTCGGCTGCGGCAGGGGGTCGCCGAGCTGCCTTGATCGCGTCGAGGACGGTCGCAGCGATAGCAAAGGCGGGGGCGTAGGCTTCTCCGGCGGAAGCGGGATAAATGGCCGCCGTGGAACCCGAAGCCTCGTCGGACGAGCGGAGAGGGATGCGGTCGTCTTCGTCTGCTGGGTTGTCGATGGTGATCCCGAGTGTCGAGGCTGCCTGGGCGAGATCTGCGAAGAGCTGGTCACGATTCTCGGTGGGGGTGATGTCGACGCTGGCGATTGCCAGTTCAGGGAATCCAGCCAGTGCCGACGCAAGCTCTTCATCGGCAAGCCCCCTGCTGTCGGAGCGGTGGATCGATCGCGTCTCGAGTGCGAGCCGGACCCAGCGCATGAGGTGGGTGTCGACGGACTGACGGATCGCCTTCTCGAGATCCTCGAGCTCGGCGGCGTTGACAAGGGCGATGAACCGATTGGGGAGTGCTGCTCGACGTGCGCGCTCATCAATCCGCTCGCCGAGCAGGTTGCGCAGCGCTAGCGGTAGGCGTCGCGCGAGCCATGCATCGACGAGAGGATTACCTCGGAGGTTCGGCATAATGACCGCGTCAGGACCGAACGTCTCCATGATCGGTAGCATGGCTGCGAACGTCAGGACCGACAGGATGTGCGAGCCGGCCCAGAGGTCTGCGGTTGAGTGGGAGGCTCGGATGAAGGTCTGCACCGGGCCGAGATTTACCGAAAGCAGCGCAGGGCGCCCGAGTGTGCCCGCGTAGGCCGATGCGAGATCGAGATGTGCAACGATGGCGTGGTCAGGGAAACGAGTATCGGCAGGAAGGAGTCGCCAGAGCTGCCCGAGCGACTGTGATCCTTCGTTGACGCGGGCGGCGACACGTTCGACGGCGAAGCGCCAGAAGGCTGCGTGCGTCTGCTGCCAGTCAATGCTCGCCGCCGAGTTATGCGTGGATTGTGCACGAACCACGAGCGTCTGTAGCTCCTCTGCCACGATCTGCTCAAGGTAATGAAGCTGCACGTCGGGGAGGGGGGACAGTACTACGGTGCCAGTACCAGCGGAAACGCCTCCCTGGAGACGATCGGGGGAGAGGGGGTGGATGATGACCGGACTCAAGGCGAAGTGCACCTCGAGGCGTTCGTCGCGCAGGCCCGGGAGACGGTCAGCAGCGGCGGCAAGGCGATCTGCGAAGCGATCCGCGTAGGAGACATCAGGATCCAGACCCAGCTCAGTCCGGATGTGCCGGACCGTACCAGCCTCGTGACCTCCTGATCGGCCGAGGGCGAATGCCTTCTCGAGTGGATCGTGGGTCAACGCGCTGACCTTGGTGCGGAAGCGATCCGCAAGGTTGTGCGTCACGCTCATCGCACGTCCTCAAACGGGTTCCAGGGCTCGAAGGCTCCCACTGCGCCAAGCGCAGCCACCGCCGCCTTACGACGCTGGGGCTGGCCCGGGCCACTGAGCAGGTAGGCCATTGCCCGTACCTTGTCGCCTTCCTCGCTGCCTTGCGATCCGCGGGTGATGCGCAAGCGGAGGAAGTTGCCCCGGCCGTTCACGTTCTCGCTGAGGCGATGACACTTGCATTGCCGGCGCCACTCCTTGCGCAGCTGCGCGAGTTGCTCGAACGCATCCTGGAGGCTAGCTGGCTTGGATCGCCAACAGGCAGGGGCGCGAGATCCTGCCTCAAGCGCTGCAATCCCTGAGCGCCAGTCCTCTTGGGAGGCCGTCTCGTCGCTGCGCACTAAGAGAGAGGCCTGCGGAGCTGGGAGCCTGCGCTCCTCGTGAGTCAACGCACGGGGCTGGAGCTTGAGCTGGAGCTCAAGAGAGCCCCAGCCATTCGAGGCGCGCGCGCCCACCGCACCAAATGTTGAGCACAGCCACAGGGCCTCGCGCAATGCCTGCAACTCCGACGCCATGACAGCGGTGTCATGCGCACGCGGGGCTAGCAACGTGATGCTCAGCGACCCCGACGACCCTGGAGCGAAGGCCTCCTGGGTCGCAACACTCGTCGGGTTCCTATGCCAGCCGAAGGCAAGGTAAGTTGGTGCGGGGGCGAGTGCGCTGCGGCTCTTCACAAGGTCGAGACTTGTGAGCGTCGTCTTCGCCCCCGACCACTCTTCAAGCCGAAGCAGCACCCGCGATGCTGTCGGCTTGTCGTTGCTCTTGCTGAGACTCGGTCCGCCGAGGAAGCCAATCTCCCGAGCGCGAAGGACGCCGAGGCGGTCATGATCGACGCGTTGGGTCTCCAAGATCCCCCATTCACGACGCCGCCACCAGAACCTCAGGAGCGCCTTAAACTCCGTCGAGCGCCACTCCGCGAACTCCTGCAATGCCCCGCGGGGGAGCGCAGGCGAGAGAAAGCGGATGGTGAGGCTGCAGTGTTGCTGCGAGCCCGAAGCCCAGCGCATGGAGGAGGTTCTAGCACAAGGCTGCTGCGACTTAGGCCGTTTCGTCGTTGGCAATATTGCAAAGAACGCGTGTGGCCAGATGGCCCACATCGCCCCATCCGTCAGCCTGAGGTGAGACACCTGCAGTAGCCACCATCCCACCAGGGCGAGACGGGACGAGCAAGACCATGACCAGACCACTACCTGCTTTGCGCGCGCACCCACGCTGGCGGGGTGCCCGACAGCGATCCTGCGGCGAAGCCGGCCCGGCGCCGCTCGAGCGCCCAGTCGAAGCTCGCCATCGTGGAGGAGTACGAGAGGCTGAGCGCTCTCGGCGCCAAGGGCGCGCTGCTGCACCGAGCAGGCCTGTACCGGAGCCACGTCGTGGCGTGGCGATGAGCCCGGGACACCGGTGGCGATCTCGGGGCTGGCCGCCAAGCACCGCCAAGCAGCGTTCCGACACCGAACGCAAGCTCGAGCAGGCGAGGAACGATCGAGCGCCTCGACGACCGCCTCGACCGGCACCGTACAGGCTCTCCGAGCCCCAGGGACAAGCATCGGAGCTCGTGGCGCGGCTGCTGGCCGAGAGCGAGGACGACGAGACGAGCCAGCAGCCGTGATCGACGAGTGCTTCGCGCTGGTCGAGCCCCTCCTCGGGACGGCCACTGCCTGGCTGG
>Ga0080006_1135413_pt1 | contig 37499 bp, 39 predicted proteins | sample RS3BMetagenome_FD_69209 | JGI IMG/M metagenome (GOLD analysis project Ga0080006, IMG submission 69209) | Ferric oxide microbial mat and aquatic microbial communities from Rainbow Spring, Yellowstone National Park, USA - RS3B (SPADES... ...
GAGCTTCCCCTCTTCAAGCTTCACATCCTTCCTGTAATGCCTGATGACGCTCCTCCAAAACTCTCCAAGTCTACTCTCCTTCACCAGCTTGGGAAATAGTTTCTCGAAAAGAGAGCCTTACAAGTTGACCGAAATGCTTATATACTCATTCCCGAAAGTTTAATTTGTAATAAAATATTTTCGGTAGTGTTGGCTATGTTCTCAGAAAAAGACTACTCAAGGCTGATGAAGCTGCAGCGGGCACTGGACAAGTGTCCCAGGTGTGGCAAGGGTCCCATGATAGTGGACACAGCCGGCGGAGAGCTCTTCTGCGGCAGCTGTGGTTTCGTTGTGAAAGAGAAGATAGAGGAGGTTGGACCTGAGTGGAGAGCATTCTCGAAGGAGGAGAAGGACGACAGGAGCAGGGGTGGAATACCCACTTCGATAGCAATGCACGATATGGGGCTTGCAACGGTGATCGGAGGCGTGAACAAGGACGCCTCTGGGAAGTCTCTCTCAGCTTCAATGAAGGCCACGGTGGAGAGGCTTAGGACGTGGGACAGTAGGAGTCAGGTCCACGAGCCTGTTGACAGGAATCTGAGGCAGGCGTTCAGCGAGCTCGACAGGCTCTCCGACAAGCTTGCCGTTTCTGATGCAGTCGTGGAGAAGGCAGCCTACATTTACAGGAAGGCGCTCGAGAGGGGTCTTGTTAGGGGCAGGTCCATATCGGCGATAATAGCGGCTTCTCTCTATGCAGCCTGCAGGGACACACAGACGCCACGGACACTCAAGGACCTCGCTGCTGTTAGCAACGTGAAGAAGAAGGACATAGCGAGGTGCTACAGGCTCCTTCTGAAGGAGATGGACATCAAGATGCCTGTGGTGGACCCGACGAAGTGCGTCTCCAGGATTGCTTCCAAGGCACAGCTGAGCGAGAAGACGAAGAGGAGGGCGCTTGAGATACTGAAGAGGGCGGAGGAGACCAGGATATCGGCTGGAAAGGACCCGATGGGCCTCGCAGCGGCCGCGCTCTACGTGGCGTGCACGCTTGAGGGCGAGGACAAGACACAGAAGGACGTGGCCGAGGCAGCGGGTGTAACAGAGGTCACGATAAGGAACAGGTACAAGGGGCTCAGGTCTGCCCTCGGAATCTAGAACTCCTCGTCGCTTTTCAGCCTTTTCTTCCTTATCTCTTCAAGTGTCTTGGCTGTGAATACATCCGGGAAACTCTTTGACAGTATCCTGACGTACATGTCAACCTCCCTCTCGTCCATGTACTGGAACATGTACTTACCAGAGTAGGGTGATGGCTTACCCTCCCTTGTTATGAACTCGATATGTATCAGCGGGTCGCCCTTCGATATCGTTATCGGTCTCCTCTCATTGCTGAGGTTGACAAGCTCCAGCGCTAGCCTCCCTACGAAGCCACTGTGAACCTTTGCTGAGTTAAGGAATGAGAGGCCAAGCCTCCCGAACTTACTCTTCGCGGTTAGGTGCGCCACGTACTGGGGCGGAGTGAAAACCACCTCGCGTGATACCATGTTCCTGTGCTCCAGGTAGTTGAGCGTCACGTCCTCCCTGACAGTGAGAACGTACCCGTCGCCGTCGAAGTTCTCCTCTACGGACGGATATATCGCACTGTACTTCTTCACCAGCTCCTTCAGCAGGTCTGCCCCGAGTATTCCCATTCCCAGCGCAGCAGCCGTTGCCCCCGCACTTAAGAGGTTGGTGCCAGCTGACTTACTCTTGCGGAGCGGGAAGCAGCGATAAGCATGAGCCTGTAGCCAACGAGTATCGTGCACGCAGGACCGAGAAGTAGCAGCAGGTCTGCTGTGACAACCTGCTGGGCGACGAAAGGCACAGCTGAGGTCCACGGAATGCCGTAGGCACCCTGCCCGAAGAGGGCGTAAACGCTACCCAGATAGTCCACGCCCCAGTGGACGAGTACTGCGACGTGGAAGCCATACCTGATGTACAGGTACCCGAGGATAAGGCCTGCGTACGCAGCCTCAGGAAGCTTCCCTATGTCCCAGCCTCCACCTGCGAGGACGTGAACGGCGCCAAAGGCCACAGAGCTTACAGCAAGGATAACGGCAAGCATCGGCTTCACGAAGTACTCCGCTTCTTTCCCTTCATAGAGCACAGATGGCCTCCACACAGCCCTCAGGACATCCTTCACTGGCCTTCCAAGGGCAATCATGAATGCAGTCACGCCTATCAGAAGGACCCTGAAGCCGAGCTCCTCTCTGAGCGGTGCAATCGAGAAGCCAACAATGAGCTGCATTGGGTCGCCGCTTATACCTCCCACTGGCACGCCAGCGCTCGTCTCAACCAGGTCGACCACGGATGCCGTGAACACAAGGAAGCCTGTCGAGATCACAGTAACGAGAAGGTTATTTCTGAAGAACGAGTCGAAGCCTTCCTTCACGAAGCCCGTGAGCGACTCGCGTAGCCCCTTTCCCTGCCTTGCAGCAACGACAAGAAAGAGAGCATAAACTGAGGTGAGAGAGAGGAATGCAACACCAAGCTTTGACACAATGGGGACGTTCACGAAGAGAGGACCTACGAAAAGGAGCACGCTTGAGAAGCTGTCGAACGCGTTGTATAGAGGCGAGAGGCGCGTGAAGAAGACAGTGTAGATGCCGACTGGGATGGAGAGTGCGAAGAGGATTATGTTGAATGCGAGCAGGAGGGCGAATAGAGGCGCAAGGACAAGAGTCAGAGTGCTAGGCTTTCCATTCTCTATTTCTGTTCTCCCTCCTCATCAACCTTCCTCTCAGGCTCAAGGTAGACTGTGCCGTGGTAGCCACACTTCGTGCAGTAGTAGTCCTGCGGCACGAGCCACCCACCTAGCCTGCTTCCCCTCTGGAGGGGCTGGAGACACCTTGGGCAGAGCTTCGATACAGGCGACACAGGGCTCCTTCTCACTACACGCGGCTTCCCGACATCAAAATCGGCACCAGGGGGCAACTCTTACCACGGCCCGAAGGGGCCCTAAAAACTCTTCCAGCCGAACTCGGAATCGGTAAATACACCCTTGCCTATCTTTCAGTCGTGCCCGAGCACTGCTACTGCGGCAGCGTGATGGTTCAGATGCAGGCATGCAAGTACAGGTGCAACAACTGCGGCGCAATCCTTGACTGCGAGGATGTTGATGGACTTCCGAAATAGAAAGCTACCACTCCATGAGTGATGTTGCTGCCTCAACCAGCTTCTGTGAAGAAGGCATGTACTCCTTCTCGAGGGGCGGAGCGAATGGCACTGGCATGTCTGGTGAGCAGACGCGCCTCAGCGGTGCCTTCAGGTGTTCGAAAGCGTGTTCGTAGACGGACGCGGCTACCTCCGCTCCGAAGCCGCCTGTCTTCATATCGTCAGCAGCGACAATCAGCCTTCCAGTCTTCATCACGGACTGAACTATCGTCTTCACGTCTAGTGGCTGGAGCGTCATCGGGTCAACAACCTCCAGTTCGATGCCTCTCGTCGAGAGCTTTCCCGCTGCGTCAATCGCTTCCTGGACCATCCTTGAGATTGCAACCACAGTCACGTCCTTTCCCTCTCTCTTTAACTCAGCCTTTCCGAGAGGAACTTCGTAGTATCCATGCGGAACTTCACCCTTGCTCTTGTAAAGCATCGCAGACTCGATGAAGAGGACAGGGCACTCCTCCTTCAGGGATGAGTTGAGCAGGCCCTTTGCGTCGTACGGCGTTGATGGGGCAACAACCTTCAGCCCTGGAGCCTGAAGGAACCACGATGGAAGGAATTCGGAGTGCTGGCTTCCGTGTGCCCTTCCGAGGCTGTACTGTGTCCTGAGAACGAAACCTGGCTTCAGCTGGCCACCAGACATGAAGTGGAGCTTCGCCGCGTGCGTCACGAGCTGGTCCATCGAGATGGGAAGGAAGTCCATGTACATTATCTCCGCTACTGGCTTTAGCCCAAGGAGGGATGCGCCCGTTGCAGCCCCTACTATTGCAGCTTCGGAGATGGGCGTGTCGATGACCCTCTCAGGCCCGAACCTCTGAAGGAGGCCACTCGTCACCTTGAAGGCACCTCCGTATGCACCTATATCCTCCCCTAGGAGGAAGACACTTTCGTCCCTCTCAAGGGCTGCAGAGAGTGCCTCGTTTATCGCTTCTGCATACGTTATCTCCCTTGCCAGACTCATTCACCCCCGGGATAAACAAGTGAGCTGAGAGAAGAGAAGTCCAGGTACTGGCTTGCCCTAGCCCTCCTTATTGCCTCGTCAAGCTCCCTCTCAACCTCTTCCCTAATCGTCCTTGCCTCGCCCTCCTCCATCGCGCCAGCCTCGATGAGCCTCTTCTCGTAGACGGGGACTGGGTCCCTCGCGAGCCACTCCTTCACCTCATCGGCCGGCCTGTACTCCGCTCTGTCGTAGATACCGTGCCCCTTCATCCTGTACGTCCTTGCCTCTATGAAGCAGGGGCCTTCGCCTGAGATGCAGAGCCTCCGCGCCTCAGAGGTGGCCCTGAAGACAGAGACAGGGTCGTTTCCGTCTGACACGAAAGTGTGGATGCCGTACGAGGCTGCTCTCTCGGCTATGCTTCTTGACGATATTCCTTTGGAGCCCGGGAGTGACATTGCGTACTGGTTGTTCTCGCAGACGAATATCACAGGGACCCTCCATACAGCAGCAAGGTTCACACCCTCGTTGAAGGCTCCTGAGTTTACAGCGCCATCCCCGAAGAAGGCTGTGACGACGCCCCCAGTTCCCTTCCTCCTGATTGCAAGCCCCATACCTGCAGCTATCGGTATATTGCTCCCTACTATGGCTGTGGCAAGCATCAGCCTCTTTTCGGTCCATGTTGCTGCGTGCATCGAGCCGCCAAGCCCCTTGCACGTGCCGTCCGCCCTGCCCATCAGCTCAGCGAAGAGCCTCTCTAGAGGAGCGCCCCTTGCGACAGCGTGGCCGTGCCCCCTGTACGTTGCAAGCACGTAGTCGCCCTCCTCAAGCGCCTCAGACGAGCCAGATGCGATCGCCTCCATACCCAGGTAAAGATGGCATGGCCCAGTGATCAGTGCCATCTTCAGGTAGAGCTCCTCCACCTTCTCCTCGAACCTTCTTATCAGCACCATCTTCCTGTACATGGAGACGAGCCTAGCCCTCTCTATGCCAATTTTGGTCAGCTCGGACTGTGATGTCGTGCCCACGACGCTGATCTCTGCCATTGCCGAATCCGGTGAAGCACACACGATTTAACCTTTCGAGCGGCTCACGGCAGGACAGACACTTTCATCGCCTGCCTTGTCTTCATCAGCTCGAACGCTTCCAGTATGTCTTCAAGCCTTACTCTGTGTGTCAGGAATGGGGCCACGTCCACCTCCCCCAGCTCGATTGCATTCACAGCCCTCCTGAATGCGCTCGGCTCGTGGTGGAAGGAGCCGACAACCGTCGTCTCCCCATAGTGAATCTTTCCTGCATCGAAGGCAACGACGGTCCCGCCTTGGCAGCCCCCGAACTGAAGCACCGTGCCGCCGTCCCGTGCGGCCATGAAGCAGGCCTCCCAGGTCTCCTTCCTCCCGACCGCCTCCACGACAAGGTCTGCACCAACGCCATCTGTCGCGTCCTTCAGCCTACTTACCAGGTTCTCGTCTGAAACGCTCAGGAGCACATCGGCTCCCAGCCTCTCAGCCACCTCCAGCCTTGCCTCTGACCTGTTTGCCACGATCACCTTCGCTCCCCTTGCCTTCAGGAGCTGGAGGAACATCAAGCCCAGTGCACCTGCTCCGACGACAGCGGCTGTTTCCCCCTCCTCCACACTCACCCTGTCTAGGGCGTGTATGACAGAGGCGAGCGGCTCTGCGCACGCTATCTCCTCAGGGCTTGGCCCGCTGAACCTGTATGTGTTGGAGGAGACGATGTGCGCTGGTATCCTCATAAGCTCTGCATAAGACCCTGGCAGAGAGAAGCCAACCATGTTCTCCTTTATTGAAGTGCAGATGCTGTAGCTCCCGCGGCTGCACATCTCGCACCTCATGCACGGGGCAGAGTTGGAGGCGACAACCCTCTCGCCTTCCTTGAAGGGTGCGCCTTCACCGGCAGCGACTACAACGCCGCAGTACTCGTGGCCCATTGTGATCGGAGGCCTCAGGAGCGGGTGGCCCCTTAGGAACGACTTCAGGTCTGTCCCGCACATATTCGAGGCTAGGACCCTTATCACAACCTCGCCCTTTCCCGCCTCCGGCTCGGCCAACTCCTCCAGCCTGACGTCCAGCGGCGAGTGGAACCTGGCTGCCTTCAAGCACAGTGCTGTCACTTCTCCTGCTTTATAATCAGGGGCGTCGTGTGGCTGTATGGCATGAAGGCCCTTGTTCTTGAGAGGCAGGGCGTGATACGTGTCGAGGATGTGGAGAGGCCGTCCCCTGCGAGGGGTGAGCTCCTTGTAAGGATGAGGGCCTGCGGAGTCTGCGGAACAGACCTGGAGAAGGTAAGGGGCGAGGCCGTGACTCCGCCTGTGCTCGGGCACGAGGTTGTTGGTGAGGTAGCAGAGGTTAGTGAGGGAGTTGAGGGCTTCTCCGTAGGCGAGAGGGTCTTCGTTCACCACCACGCGCCATGCTACTCTTGCGAGCTCTGCGCTAGGGGAGAGTACACGATGTGCCCCGAGTTCCCGAAGCACAACATAAGGCCAGGCGGCTTCTCCGAGTACTTCGTCGTCCCGGAGTGGAACGTGAAAAGGGGAGCGGTCACAACGCTGCCAGAGGGCCTCGATTTCGAGGAGGCTTCCTTCATCGAGCCACTCGGCTGCTGCATAAGGGGTCTCGGCAAGGTGGGCAACGGCCCCTTCCATTCTGCCCTCGTGTACGGGGCGGGGCCTGTCGGGCTCATATTCCTCAAGCTGCTCATAGGCGACGGGTGCAGGGTCGCACTCACGGACGTCAGCGAGTACAGGCTTGACTTCGCCCGCAGGCTTGGTGCATCTGCAGCCTTCCATGCTGGGGACGTGGTAGCCAAGAGGGAGGCGCTCGAGGCTGTGGGCAGGCCAGAGCTGGTTGTCCTGGCAACTGGCAGCCCAAACGCCTTCAACGACGCTCTTGCCACAGTTGAGAGGGGAGGAAGCGTCCTGCTCTTCGGTGCACCGCCTCGTGGTTCTACCGCAGAGGTCGACCTGGCCTCTTTCTTCATCAGAGGCGCAAGGCTGGTAGCGAGCTACTCAACAAGCGAGAAGGAGACGCTCAGGGCTGTTGAGATGCTTGGTTCAGGCTCTCTCAGGCTCTCGGACCTGATAACGCACAGGTTCTCCCTGGAGGAGTCTCCGGAGGCCTTCAGGGTGGCTGGAGAGCAGAGGTGCATCAAGGCTGTTGTCAAGGCGTGACACTTGACACCGACGACGAATAGATTTGACACCACGCTTTTATATGACTTCGGACCCGGGAAGAGTGTCGGGCCATGGCGGCAGCAGGGAACGTAGCGCTGATAGGGGATGTGCTCCAGTTCATAGGAGCTTTCGTCTCGTTCTCCATAGCGTACGTGGCGTACAGAGGTGTCAGAGAGACGCAGAGTTCCACGCTTCTCAGGCTAGCCACCGCCTTTGCATTCCTTGGCTTTGGATTCCTAATGGAGGGGCTTGTTGGGCTGGGGACAGTAGACCTTCTGCCTGGAATAGCAGCGCTGACAACCTCATTTGTGATAGCTGGCCTCTTCCTTGAGACGACAGGCTACTTCTTTCTCGCCTTCTCTCATGCGGTTGACGTCCTGCTTGCGAAGAGGCTCGGGCTTGCACTTCTTGTCTTCCCGATGCTCACGCTCACAATGGGGCAGCTCACCGACGTTCTTACCATTCTCTCATTTTACTTCGTGCTCTACGGAGTCGTTGAGACGCTATACGCCTACGCAAGGAACAGGAAGCCGGACACACTTCTGATAGCTGGCGGACTTGCGTTCATAGCTGCCGGGACATTCCTTCAGTGGCTCTCGATAATATACCCGCCAGTGAATGTGATATCCCTTCTTCAGATACTCTCGAAGGAGATAGGTCTGATGATGCTCTTCATACCCGTTCTGCAGTTCAGCCTTGGGAGGAAGTGGAATGGCACAGTATAGGACACAGATGAGGATAATAGCAGACGTACTCAGCACAGCAAAGGAGATGAACGTTGAGGGCAACGGGGTGGGGATAACAACACTTCTGAGAAAGGGTAACATGTCCTACTCCAGGATGACGAAGCTGATATCGGAGCTAGTGGGCTCTGGACTCCTTGTCGAGCTGAGCGGAGAGAAGGCATCCAGGTACATGATCTCCGAGAAGGGAATTCGCTTCCTCGCAGCATACAGGAACTTCGAGGACTTCGCACAGTCGTTCGGGCTCAGGCTGTAGCTGCAGCTCTCCAATTAATTTATACGCCCTTCCTTTCAGCCGCTTTCGTCGGAAATTGATCGGGATGGTTGGCGCGGGGAAGGTGGGCGCGATGGCAGCACTCGATATTGCTTCCCAGAACCTCGACGATATCGCTCTCGTCGACATAGTTCCTGGGCTGGCTGAGGGGGAGGCGCTCGACATAAGCCACAGGATATCAGAGATAGGGATAGATGTAGAGGTCAAGGGCTCGACAGACTACGCAACGCTTCGCGGCTGCGAAGTTGTTGTGGTGACGGCTGGCCTTGCCAGGAAGCCAGGGATGACAAGGATGGACCTGCTTGGGAAGAACGCTGGCATAATCGCGTCCGTGGCGAGGGAGGTCGCAAAGAACGCCCCCGATTCGATAATGCTCGTAGTCACGAACCCAATGGATGCAATGACGTACGTCGCGCTTAAGGCCTCTGGCTTCCCGAAGGGGCGTGTGCTCGGTATGGGTGGCGTCCTAGACCTCTCGCGGTTCAAGTACATCCTCGCGTCCAGGCTCGGTGTCTCGAGGTCATCGATAGACACAATTGTGATAGGCGAGCACGGCGAGAGCATGGTCCCTGTCGCGAGCCACACGTACGTGGGCGGTGTGCCGCTCACCTCTCTCATGAAGGACGAAGAGATAGTCCAGGCGATAGAGGACACAAGGAAGTCTGCAGCGGATGTGATAGCTAAGAAGGGCGCAACCATATTCGCTCCAGGGAACGCGATAGCGAGGATGGTCAGAGCAATACTCTGGGACAGGAAGGAGATAGTCCCATGCTCGACACTCCTTGAAGGGGAGTACGGACTGAACGGGATATGCATAGGCGTTCCTGCCGTCCTTGGAAGTGGGGGAGTGGAGAGGGTGCTTGAGATAAAGCTGACAGACAGGGAGAGGGACATGTTCAACAGGGGTGCAGACACACTGAAGGAAGCGGTCGCCTCGCTGCCTCCCCTGTGAGATAACATCACAAGACCTAAAAACTGTCAATCGCGGCGGTCGTTTCGATGCTTATAGTCGCCCTCGTGAAGGGCGTCCCGGCTAGAACAACAAAGGTTGTGACAGTTGGTGGAGTGCTGAAGAGGGAAGAGATGGACATAGTCCTCAACCCGCACGACATGAAGGCGATAGAGGCTGCTGACTACTTCAGGCGGGCCGCTGGCGGGAAGGTTATAGCTCTGAGCATGGGTCCAGACCAGAAGCTAGCGCCGATAATGAGGCCTCTCTACGAATCTGAGGTGCACGGCGTGGACGAGCAGGTGATACTCTCCGACAGGAGGATGGCAGGCTCTGACACGCTTGCCACGTCGTACGCCGTATCGCTCGGGGTGAGGAAGGCGATCCAGAGGCACACGGACGCGGTCGAGGAGGTTGCGCAGTCGATAAGGAAGTACGGCTATTCAGACGCGGTGAAAACAAGGGCAGCAGAGCTTTACCGCTCGAACCTCCTGCCGAACAGGGTGTACACCGAGCTTCAACCAGTGACGGAGAGCATAGTTGGCAGCTTCATGGGCGGCGGGCTCACGGCAAGCGAGGCTGTCGCAAGGCTTGAGGAGGAGAAGAAGAGGCTGTCAAGGTTCGTCGTAGTCACTGGTGTAAAGACTACAGACGGCGAGACCGGGAGCGTCGGGCCTCAGGTAGCGGAGGCGCTCTCAGAGGAGCTTGGCGTTCAGCTCCCTCACGCCACCTACGTGGAGGATATACAGGTCGACCCCTTCTCCATGCGAGTGGAGTCCGAAAGGAGGATAGGCTACCTCTCCCAGAGGCTTGAGATGGAGCTGCCTGCGCTGCTGACTATAGCCCCTGATTACAGGCCAAGGGCACCAAGGGCCTCGGACCAGTTCGAGGTGAGGCTGAACAACTTCAGGGGTAAGACACTCCAGCCGATAAAGTGGACAGCTGAGGACATCTCAGCAGACGCCCAGAGGCTTGGGCTCGCTGGCTCGCCAACAATCGTTGGGCCAGGTGTGGAAATCGGTAAGCCGCCTGTCCAGAAGGTGGTCGGGCGTAGCCTTGTATTCGTCAAGCAGGTGGGTGAGGTGGAATCTGGCGGGAAGAAGTACGGTCCTTTTGGCAGGGGAGACCTGGCTGACGGTCTGCCTCATGAGCTCGTAGACGCGCTTGTCTCTCAGGGTGCCGTGGCCACATTCAGTCTCGAGATGCTCGCAGAGGAGCTCTTTGCATGAGCGAGCAGTGGCGTGACGTCTGGGTGTATCTCCAGCATGAGGACGCGAAGCTGACGAGGGAGAGCCTCGAGCTGCTTGCTGCAGGCAGGAAGGTCGCCGACAAGCTTGGCCAGAGGCTTGTGGGAATAATTGTTGGGTACAAAGTGATGGACGTCGCAAGGGATGCGATCGTCCACGGGGCAGACGGGGTGCTTTACATTGACTCGAAGGATTTCGAGGTATACTTCAATCTGCTTTACGTTGACGCGATCTACTCGATGGTTGCCGAGAAGAAGCCATACGCCTTCCTGTTCACAGCGAACGAGCTCGGAAAGGACCTGGCCGCCAGGATTGCGTACAGGGCGAAGACGGGACTTGCCACAGACAACATACAGCTTGAGGTTGAGGACTACTTCAACCCAGCACTGAAGGAGACGTTCAAGAACCTGCTTATACAGATAAGGCCTGACTTCGGCACAAGGGTCGCCAAGATATACACCCCAAGGCACAGACCGCAGATGGCCACAGTCAGGCCAGGCAACTTCTCGCCTCTCAGGCCTGACCCATCCAGGCAGGGGAAGCTGGAGGAGTACAGCTTCGTACCTCAGGGAAGATATCCGGCGAGGGTGAAGGAGGTGAAGCAGCTGCCAAGGCCGAACGTCAACCTGTCGGAGGCAGACGCAGTGATAAGCCTCGGCCTTGGTATACTGAGGGACGGGAGCGGTAAGCCAAGGGACCCGAGAGAGGCTTATCGTTATGCTTCAGAGCTCAGGGACATACTGAGGAGCAGGTACGGTCTTAAGGCTGAGATAGGTGCCTCGAGGGCGTTGATATACGCCGAGCTGAAGGAGCTCCAGGGGCTGATATCGAAGGACAACCAGGTTGGGCAGACTGGTGTAACTGTGAGCCCAAAGGTCTACTTCGCGATCGGGATAAGCGGCGCGCTCCAGCACAGGGTCGGGATGCAGAAGTCGAAGAAGATAGTAGCAATAAACACAGACCCAAACGCACCAATATTTCAGATAGCACACTACCCAATAGTGGGGGACCTCTACGATGTCCTCCCAAAGCTAATCACCCTTCTGGGAGGTAGCTCTGTTGCCTGACTTCGACGTGATCGTGGTTGGCGCAGGCCCGGCAGGCTCCGCTTGCGCTCTGACCCTCGCCAGGAAGGGTGTGAATGTGCTGATGCTGGAGAAGGCAAAGGTTCCTGGCGAGAGGAACATGACAGGGGGCGTGCTGTACGGCGACTTCCAAGACCACTACGGCCTTATCCAGCTTGTGCCAGACTTTGAGTCCTCGGCACCTGTCCAGAGGAGGATAATTTCACACGAGGTCGTCATCCTGGACAGGGCGGACTGGGCGAGCGGGAGGTACAGGTACTACGCCCTCTCGAGGAGGTCTCTCGCAGCAAGGGTAGGCCTTGTCACCCTTGACTTCGACACCGGGCACGACTACTCGGTACTCAGGAGGCCATTCGACAGGTGGTTCGCGAACGTGGCGACAGAGGCAGGTGCCATGCTATCCACAGAGACGACAGTAGAGGACCTCATAGTCGAGAACGGCTCGGTTGTTGGCGTGAGGACCACAGCGGAGTCGCTAAGGGCAAAGCTCGTGGTCGACTGCTCTGGCGTCACATCAACACTTGTGGAGAGGGCAGGCCTGAGGGGAAACCTTGTCCCGAGGCAGCTTTACCACGGCATAAAGCGAGTCTACAGGCTGGACGAGTCCAAGATAGAGCAGAGGTTCAGGGTGAAGCCTGGTGAGGGGAGGGCGGTCTTCTTCCTAGGCGACTTCATGCACGGGATAGGTGGTGGCGCATTCATCTACACAAACAGGGACACACTTTCAGTGGGAGTTGTAGTGTCGATGGACTCTATGATAAGGGAGACCACTGAGCACTTCGACAGGGTTGGGAAGCTGATCGATGTCCAGGATGCATTCGAGGCTCACCCCATGGTTGCAGAGCTGCTCGAAGGCGCGGAGGTCGTGGAGTATTCGGCACACAACGTGCCAAAGGGATACAAGTGTATACTGAAGAGGCCGTACACCGACGGCTTCCTGGTCGCAGGGGACGCACTCGGCTCGTTCGTCAAGATAGGGCCGATGATAGACGGGATGAGGCGTGCCATCGCCTCTGGCATAATGGCAGCAGAAGCCTACGTCGCAGCAAGCACCTCTGGCTCATACAGGAGTGCTAACCTGTCAAGGTACAGGGACCTGCTAACACCCATTTACGAGGACGTAAACAGAAGCGGGAGGGATGGTTTCATCTCAGAGAGCGCATTCGTGTACAGGGCTCTCCCGAGGCTGATATTCGGTACGAGGATAATTCCAAGGAGCAGGAGAATAGCTGTTGCCATGCCTGCGCTCAGGAAGACGGATACTGTCCAGAGGGTGCAGCAGGGCACAAGCCTTCTTGCATACGACGAGGATAAGGTCTACTCCCACATCAGGGTTGACGCTGAACTCGCGTCGAAGTCTGTCACGAAGCCGTGGGTGCCATCCTGCCCTGTGAACTGCTACACTCTCCTGACAGAGAAGGGCGTGTTCGCCTCCTACGCTGACCTCTACGAGCACAACCTCTCTGCACTGTCGGCTTCAGGCGAGGAGGAAGGCGAGGCAAGGAGGAAGGCATTCTCCCAGACACTCCAGGATATCGCGAAGGGAGAGCTCAGGTTCGACCACGTGGCGTGCGTTGCCTGCGGCACATGCGGCTCAATCGGGCCGAAGGAGATGGTCCTCTTCGGGCACGAGAGGGACGGGCACGGCGTCAGGTACAGGTACGGCTGACAGCTTTCAAGGTTAAAATACGAAACACTCTGGCGTGTGAGGGCGTCTATGTCGCAGCAGTACCTGGACAGGCTAGAGAGAACAATAAAGCAGCATGAGGAATGGAGGCTGAAGGAGTGTCTTAACCTGATCCCCTCTGAGAATCAGAGCAGCCTGCACTCCCGCTCGATGTTCATGACCGACCTGGGCGGCAGGTACTCGGCACCGGACAAGTTCTACAGGGGGACCAGGTACATCGACGAGGTCCAGTCGCTCGCCGAGGAGGTGGCGCGCAAGGTCTTCAACGCAAGGTACGCAGACGTGAGGCCTCTCTCAGGCCACGTGGCCGATATGGCAGTCCTTCTTTCCCTTGCAGCGCAGGGCGACAAGGTGCTCTCAGTCTCGCCCGAGAACGGTGGCTATCCGGGTATATCTCACCTTGGCCTCGGCAGTCTTCTTGGCCTCAGGAACCTTTACTTTGCCTTTAACGACCAGGCAGTGAACATAGACGCGAGGGCGAGCAGGGTGATCATCAAGGAGGAGAAGCCAAAGCTGGTATTCTTCGGGTCGAGCTTCATACCTTTTCCGCACCCAACGAGGGAGCTTGCAGAGGTGCACGACGGCTCAACGTACGTTTACGACGGCTCTCACGTCCTGGGTCTGATAGCAGGCGGCGAGTTCCAGGACCCGCTGAGGGAGGGCTGCTCCCTTCTGATAGGGTCGACACACAAGAGCCTTCCTGGCCCGCAGGGAGGAATAATACTCTCGAACAAGGAGGAACTCTTCAGCGCAGTATCTTCGAAGATACACCCGGGGATAGTGGACAACGTCCACATCAACAGGGTTGCCTCACTCACAGTTGCCCTCCTCGAGATGATGCAGTTCGGGAAGGCGTACGCGAAGGCTGTCGTCCAGAACTCGCACGCACTTGGGAAGGCGCTTGACGAGAATGGCGTCAAGGTGAGGGGGGCACAGCTGGGCTACTCGAAGTCTCATCAGGTCCTTCTCGACTACGACACTACGAGGCTCCAGTTCATCTCCGGCAGGCTGGAGCAGGCCAACATAATAGTTGACAACGGTGGGAGGCTGGGTGTCTCAGAGCTCACAAGGATGGGCTATGGCGTGAGGGAGATGGATGAGGTTGCTGACCTGGTCAGCACTGTGATACTTGGCAAGAAGCCTCTTGACCAGGTGAAGAAGAGGGTAAGGTCGCTCGTCAGGAACTTCCAGACACAGAAGTACGTCCTGAAGTCGGTCCCTGCCATACTGGAGAGCCAGCTACAGGCGTGATATCCCGAGGGACTCGTCTGTTAGCTTCATAGACTCATCCATTGTGTAGCCGCCGCTCAGCGCCCTGATAGCGTCTATGTTCTCAGGCACAACGACGGCCTCCTGATGTATCCCGAGAAACATGTACACCTCGCCGTCGTCAACCGTCACAGACTCTCTCCATACCACAGTCTCGTAGATGTCGTTCCTTGACCTTCCCATCTCTCTGGCCAGGTCGATCACGCTTGCAGTCGACCTGAAGCCAGACCTTGCCTCAACGAGCATCATCCTAGGCGTCCTCTCGAGCGCCTTCAGGACATCCTCCCTGCTTGCGCTCTTCCTCAGTGTTGCAATAACACTGTGGAGGTGCATGTGTGTCGTTGGAACCTTGAACGCCATGGTCGTTATCTTAAGTCCATGGAGCACAGACTGGACATCTGGGCCGTGGTGGGACGGCAGTGTGGCCGGGTCGAGCACGACTGCGTCGATCGGTCCCTTCCCCACCTCGTCCGGGTCAGCAGCCCTTCGGGCAAGCACCGCCCTTGCCCTTGCGACGCCGAACGCTCCTTCAAGAGCACCGAGCGTCCTGCAGAGCCCAGTCGTGTTGCAGCTCACTACTCGGACCATCCCCTTCCCCCTTGCCTCGTCGAAGTTGCACTGGGCCACGAATGAGAGGTTGGTTAGGCTGTGCTCCTCCCCTCCCTGGAAGACAGCCTTGACGCCAGCCTGTTCGTATAGCTTCTTGTTCGCGGCGCCGGCATCTTCGGGCGAGCAGTCCACGACCACGTCCACCCTTCTGAGCATGTCGTTCAGCGTTCCCTTCATGTCGTATCCTGCCCCGTTGAAGGCACTCAGGCTCTTCATGTCAAGCGCGTAAAGCTGCATTCCTTTTTCTGCTGCAAGAGTGTACTTGTAATGCGGATGGACCGCCGTTATCCCGACAAGCTCCATATCTGACTGCTTGAGGACAGCATCTGCGACCCTCCTGCCTATAGTCCCGTAGCCGTTTACTCCTACCCTTATCATCGTGGGCTCGCCCTGTCCACTTCTCTTAAAGTGTTCTGGCCCAACTCATCTTCTCCCCCACTTCTCCTGTGCCCTCTCCAGCGCGTCGACAAGAGGCAGCCTCTTCCCTGCGAGGTACTGAACGAGAGCGCCACCTGCTGTGCTCACGTGGTCTATCCCTGATATGCCGAACTTGGTGAGTGCGGCAGAGAGGTGCCCTCCGCTAACTATGCTCGTGGCCCTTGACTGGGAGACAGCTTCTAGCAGGCTCCTCGTACCAAGGCTGAATTCCTCGAACTCGAATGCACCTGGTGGGCCGCTCATGAAGACTGTGCCCGCATCCCTGATTATCTCAGAGAATCTGTCGATCGTGAGTTTCCCAACGTCCAGCACCTGTGCGCCTGCCGGTATCTCCCTGACACCCACTTCCCTCCTCTCACCATCGAGTTTGATAGCGACGTCGATAGGGAGCTCGTACCTGCCAGGCTGCACTTCAAGCATCTGCCTTGCGCGTTGGACTGCTGCATGCTCGCCGTCTGCCCCGAGGTTTCCCCTGAAGAGGCCCGCTGCCTTGAGGAAGACAAGTCCGACCAAGCCGCAGAGGAGCACTTTGTCAGCCCTCCTGTTGGCCACGAGCGCATCGATTGCCTCGAGTCTGTCGTTCACCTTCGCACCTCCAAGAACGGTCACGTACGGTCCCCTCTCATTTGAAAGTACTTTCCCAAGTGATTTCAGTTCCCTCTCGACGACCTTCCCCGCACACGTGGGGACAAGGGAGGCGAAGCCAACTATCGTTGGTGATGACCTGTGTGCGGTCGAGAATGCGTCGAGCACGCATGCATCGATGTGCCTTGACAGCCTTGATACTAGGAAAGTCCTCTCTGCTTCCGCAGGAGAGTATTCCTGGTTCTCCTCCGCGGTGAACCTCAGGTTGTCAAGCAGGAGCACCTCGCCGCTCCTGAGCGAGTCTATTGCTGAAAGAGCTGCTGGGCCGAATACATCTTCAACGAACTTGACTTTCTTTCCAAGTATTTGACTCATGACCTCTGCATGCCTGCCAAGGCTCACGAAGTCCTGTCTGCCAACACGTCCCTGGTGAGAGCCAACGACGACCCTGGAGCCTTCCAGCGCCTTCACTGTAACGCAAACCTCCTCTATCCTTGTCCTCTCCACGAGCTCGCCTGAAAGAGGATGCACAGGTGTGTTGATGTCCGCACGGACGAAGACTCGTTTGCCCTTGAGGTCGAGGTCTTCGATTGTAAGCATTGGGTGGTTTGCCAGCCGAGCGTCAGGCGCCATGAATGCGATTATAATCGTTGCTGAGAGTCCCTTGGCCACAGTCGATCAAAGGGTGTTGATACTGAATTTCTCTTACAAGTAAGAGCTGTATGCTATCAACATGTGTGAAGAGGCCAAATAGGGGTATAACGATGGCACGAGTGTTGACGCGCAGAAGCCTGGCTCTTGAGGGCCTTATCTCACTCGCGATCGCTTTTGCGGCTGCCTCCTCCGCTCTTTTGTGGCCCGCTGCTGAGTCGCTGGATTCGCTTCTCTTCTCTGCCATAAACTCTATCATTATCCCGGATGCTCTCTCGTCACTCCTCGTTGCTGCGTCCCTCTACGGTAGGGAGTACTTCTGGGTCGGGGTCGTTGGCGCGATGCTGCTGCTGGGTAGGAGAGACACGAAGCTCCTGGCAGTTGAACTCTCCATGCTCTTCGTTATCGGGATAGTGGTCGGCGACGTTACGAAGTCCGTAATCTACAGGCCGCGACCGCCCCTTGTGCTGAGCGGTGCCATTGTCAGGGTGCCTCTTGACTCAGACTCTTCCTTTCCCTCGGGTCATGCTCTCATAGTGGCAGCTGGTTCTGCTTTCTCACTCCTCAGGTTCAGGAGGAGGTTGCTTGCATTTGCACTTACTCTGGAGGCAGCGCTCGTATGCTTTTCGAGGGTCTACGTGGGTGTCCACTTCCCTCTTGACGTGCTTGGCGGAGCCGCATTTGGAGTGGCGGTCGCGTGCTTCGGTCTCATTTTTGCTGAGGGACCTCTGCAGAGGGCTTTTGAGTCCTTGGCGGATTCGCTCGTCAGGCTCCTCGGGCGTGGTGCAGCGTCTGTGTGAGCACTGCTATGCTTATTATACCCGAGAAGAGGAGCAGCATCAAGCAGATGCATAACGAGACACTCACAAACATATTCTGGGGCCTGTTTCTGATATGGTTCGGCGTAGCGGCCGCTCTCCAGGGGGGAAACTTCCTTACGACGGTGAACAGCCCGATGTTCGCACTTGGGACCGGCCTTCTCTTCATACTGATGAACTTTGTGAGGGCGATGCTTCACCTGAAGATAAGCCCGCTCACTATAGGGCTTGGCGCCCTTCTCGTTGTGATATACGCCCCGCTCTACTTCCTGAATCTGAGCGTACCATTCCTTCCCGCACTCCTGATCATAGTTGGTGTGGCACTCGTTATCGGTGCTCTCAGGGCAAGAGTAATAACGTAGCAAGAGCTGTCGAAAAAACAGTGCTTCGCCTTTTTTTCCTGTGAAACGGTAAAACTGCTAATATCAAGCGGATGAGGGAGAGTGGACGAGTGGCTTTGCAGGCGGCAGAGGACAATGTTGGGCTTGAGAAGAGGAGCATAACGTGCCTGACCTGCGGGCTTAGCAAGGAGTTTATCACAGACGCCGCTATGGCCAACTTCAGGTTGAACCACCTGGGACACAGGCTGTCGGCTGGCAGGGTCAAGAAGGAGGAGGCAGAATCAAAGGCTGGAGGAGAAGGCGGAGAGGAGCGGGGGGCCGAAGCCCTCAAAGCATCGCGCCTTGTTGTTGACGTGTCGAAGAGGGGAGAGGCGGGAGAGACAGAGCTCCTTGTTGCAGGATTCTGCGAAGACGGGCAGGGTTTCGAGAGGTCTTTTCCTCTTTCGAGGGTGAGAGAGGTGCGTGAACTCCTGTTGAGGCGCGAATTCACAGACAACGAGGGAAGGGTATTCTCCTGGGATGAAAGCGCAGTGGATCTCTTGAGAGAGGCGGAGGAGACGCTTCGAGCCCTTGAAGAAGAGAGGGCAGAGCCGAGGCATGTAGAGAACGCGGTGAAGAAGCGAGCAGTATTGAACGCAGCGGCGAGGCGGAGCACAGTAGAGGATGCGAACGCAGTCCAGCAGGCAGAGAGAGCCCCTGGCAGGCTTCTCCTTGCGAAGTCTTCCCACGTGCAGCAGGGGGAGGATTATGAGAGAGAGGCTGAGAGGGTCTCGAAGGTGTTGAAGGCGTTCAGGTGGAAGATAGAGCCCACGTACACCATAGGCGTACTCTTCGACGACAACCTTAGCATTGTGACCAACACAGGCCTGATAAGCAAGGGGCTGATATCGAAGATAGAGGAGATAGGCTACGAGCTTGTGGCGATAGACGTGGAGGGGGGCAAGCCGACAGCGTGGTTCAAGAGGAAGGGAGCAGAAGCACAGGCAGGCGTAGGCATAGGGCCTGTGGACGTCGAGGCCGAGCCAGGTCAAGAGTTAGCAAATAACACTATCTTCCTTATCAAGTGAAGATGGCTGCTGACGGACACAAGATGAATGTGTCCGGAGGGCTAACTCTATGCCCTCTTGCCCCATCTCCCCGGCTTGTGTGGCCGTTTGGATGGACCCTGCCCGCTCGCCCGATTCGATTGATGCTTCAATTGTATCAACTCCTTCCTCATCAGAGTGGCTTAACCCCATCCGAGATGAGGTGATAGCGGGTGGTGCTTTGAGCAGCTCTGTTATCTCCTCTCCTCCTCCATTATTGTCATCCCCATCTCTCTTCCATTCCATCGGTTCATGATGGAGCAAAGTCTGGATTTGAGGAAGATAACCATAATACCTTATGCAACTGTTCCACATCTTTCTTTCCTGCTTTGTTCTAGGAAGGCAGTCAAGCACTGGTGCCTCTCCATACCCGAGTGCCCTCCTAGCTATGACAAATGAAGCAAGCTGGTGCCTGTTGAATCCTCCGTAACGCTTCCCATACTTGATGATTGCCACCTTGCTTGAATATGCGGGGTCCACCTCTAGAGAGAGCATACCCATCTTCAGTGCATGGAGCCTTACCATCTGAAGCATCTTCCTCTTCATGAAGTTTGAGAGCTTGAAGTTTGTCTTTGAATCAAAGTCATATGCACTCTTGAATCTTAGCCTCTCTACTGCTATAGCATTACATCCATATGTATTCATGCACCATCTAAGCATTCTTTTCACAATATTCTCAAGTATCCACTTCCTCTTGTTCTTTGATGCCATGATAAGATTATCATCCCTGAAGAACCTTGTAGCAATCAGGTTCCCATCTTTCGATATTATGGTACATGCTATCCCTTCAGGGTTAACATCTATTCCAGCAAGCTTACCTCTCCACTCTACAGGATGTTCATCTAGCTCGAAAGATATCAGAACCTGGTACCCCTTCGAAGACCTCACCACCCTGACGGAGTAGGCGAGACCTCCATCAATGAGCTCGCCCCTCCTTCCCAGCTTTACAGACTCAGCCCTTGATATTACTTCATTTACGAGCTCCGACCAGTGACCTGGGACGTGAAGCGGGACCCTGAAGTCCGCGCGGGTCCAGTTCCTCACCTCGAGGGAGAAGCCGATGTCGCCCTCGTGTAGAAGCCTCGTGTTCCCGTTCCCTCTCTTGTTCGCCTGCCCAACTGAGAAGAAGTGGTTAGACCTCCTCTCGATCCACTCCCTCTTCAGTATGTCATGCCTTTGACCATTGGCGATTAACATCTGGCGGAACAGCTTCCTCGACCCGAAGACTGCACTTGGGTACGACTTCTCCTTGAGCTGATTCTTCAGCTCCATTGCTTTTGACTCATACTTCTCTATCTTCAGTCTGCATCCTTCAATCTTCAAATAATTTGATAAACTCTTCATCTTCTCTCTCATGTTTCTTATCTTTTCTTCGCACTGCTCTATCCTGTACTTGATTCCCTCCTCCTGAGAGGCCATCACAGCCCTCGCTTGGTTGATTGAAGACTGAATCCACCTTGCGTTCTTCACTTCATACCTCTCCCTGAGGATTGCCTTGATCGTGCCAGCGTCCATACCGGCCCTGAGCACGTTGTACGCTGTCCTCTCCATAGAGTAGAAAATCCTGCATGTCTCGTCAAGCTTTTCGTCTTGTCCTCCTTCTATGAACGCTCTAACAGTATATTGCATCCTTCATCACCACCCCGTGACCTGCCTGAACTTCTGGCCACCTGACCCGTCCGTAGAGCTTCAACGCCTGTGATAATCAAGATGATTCCGCATATAAAGAGCAATTTGAAGCAACTGCTTGCAGGACTTCGAGATAAGGTAGGTATTCATTAAATATCGTCCCGCCCTATCCAGTGGACATGTCATACAGCAAGGCGCAGACCTGGGCTGCTCTGAAGAAGGCGTGGAAGGGCTACAAGATAGCAAAGGCGAAGAGCGACAAGCCTGGAATGCTGAAGTACGCAGAGAGGATACGTGCACTCCAGGACCAGCTTGGGCTGGAAAGGGCGAGGTTCCCCGACCTGGGGCTCAACTGAGCAAACGCCCCGGACCTTTGCCAAGCCTCACTCCTTCAGAAGCTCGTTCCACCCCTTGGCTATCTGCCAGGCGTGCTTGACGAAGCCGCCCTGCGGCGGCCTCTCTGGTATCGCCTGAAGCTTGAGCTGATAGACAGCCATCGTCTTCTTCCTCTGCTCGTCCCATATCAGGACGTCCCTTTCCACGAAGCCCATTTCCAGCAGCTTTCTCAGAAGCTTCGTGTAGAAGTTGTGGTAGCTGTATTTCACGCCCTCCTTTCCCCTCTCAAGCTCCTTCGCGAAGAATCTGAGCTCCCTCTTCGTCATTGCCATGTGTCTATTCTCTTTCATCCTAGAAATGAGCAGCTTGGCCGCGTTAACTGTCTGTTTCCTGTCTCCGAACAGAAATGTAAGAACGTCGCCCCCGTTGATCACCTTCTCGTCCCACTGAAGCTTTATGCTCCTTCCCTTCATCCGTGTTAGTTCCCCTGCAGGGACTAAAACTGAGGGAGAGTCGATAAATCTTTAGCGCGTGCTCAAGCGAATGGAGTCCCTGAAGGCTTCTGGCTTTTATCTGTCCCACTCACGCAGCCGTACCTGAAGGAGAATGGGCCTTCGAGTGCAAAGGGGTCTAAGCCCTGTGGCGTGCCTTGCAGCAGCGAACGCGGTGATGGCAATATCGCAGACGAACGTAGCCTCCATCTACCTGCATGTCTCGATTGACTTCCACCAGTCTGTATACGGCCTTGGCCTGCTCACGTCTGTTTACTTCCTCGGATACGGACTGTTCGAGATACCTGGCGGTATACTGGCTGCAAAGGTCGGTCCGAAGGCGCTTGTTATATCCGGAGGGCTTCTGACGTCAGCAGCGCTCTTCGCCTGCGCCATCGCACCCGATTTCGCCTCACTCGAGGTATTCAGGGCCCTGGCTGGCGTCGGCTACGGACTTCTCTTCGCACCAACTCTTGTTTTGATAATAAGGGGGCTGGGTAGCGGCTCTGTCGGCATTGGCTCTGCGCTCGCGACAATATCATTCTCACTTGGTGGGTTCGCTGGCGTGTACGGTTGGTCCTTGCTGAGCGACGAGCTTGGGTGGAGGGGAAGCCTCCTCCTGGAGTCCGCGATAACATTACTGGCGATATCAACAGTCGCCATCTTAGTTCCTGGAGAAGGGTACGACCCCGGGTTCGGAGTTGGTGTCACGCAGCTGAGGAGGGCACTCATGGACAGGAGGCTGCTTGCTGTCGCGCTCTCAATCTTCGGGGGAGCGGCAACTGCTAACCTCACTGGCAGCTTCCTGGTCTATTACTTGGAGGTCTCCTTGGGTGTTCAGCCTGACCTGGCTGGGCTGATAGGCGCTGTTACCTATCTCACTCCGGCGCTGACAGGGATAGCTGCTGGCAGGCTGTACGACAGGGGTGTCAGCGCGAACTCGCTTCTCGTTGCGGCGGCGATATCTGTCACTGCCGGGACAGCTGTGGTTGCCTATCCTTCCGTGTACGCTGCCATCATCGGGTCAGCGGTGGCGGGGCTTGCTCTCGGGGCAGGCGGCACGGCCGCCTTCTCAGCGGCGAGAAACCTTTCAATAAGCCCGGAGTACGAGAGCCTCAACGTGAGCTTCGTGGACGGGGTGTCCCTGGCAGGCCTTTTTGTTTCGCCGCTGTACTTCGCTGCGATCGCTGCCAACACAAGTTACTCCCTTGCCTGGATCGTGGGAAGTACGGCAGCCGTTTTGTCTGCCGTCCCTCTCCTTTTTATCAGGCTTGAGAGGCGGCCGACTGTCGCCGCCTGAGCTGGGAACAGGGAAGATGGGTTAAAGGGCAGAGGGCATCGCAGTTCCCCGGTGCTGGAAGTTCCCTTCAAGGGTCTAAAAGTTCGGCTTGCAGTCAGAACGTTTAGTGTACCCTGCAGGGTAACCAGGCTGCACCTGGGAGCAAAGAATCGTCATGCCGCGCGAAGCCAATCCGAGACAGCCATTTGTGTCCCTGAAGGGGAACTGCGTCATTGCAAGAGCGGCGGGTATGCCTGACTGCGTGGGTCGTGCGGGAAAGACTGCTATGAGCGAGCAATGGTGGGCCGTGACACCATGCCCATTCAACCAAAGAAAGTGGTTTCCTCAGAGGCGGTTTTGTAAGTACAATTAAATACCTGACAAATGCCTGTTCCATTACTTGACAGGGTACTGGGCTGCCGCCTTCTCCAGGCTGAGGGAGGTCGCCCCTGACATGGTGGCTGGGCACGAGCTCCTGGGGCTCGGCAGGAAATGGTTCGTGTCAATGTACTCTGAAAAGGAGAAGCTTGTAGTGGAGATATGCGGGAGCGAGGTACCGCCAGGGAAGAGGGATACCAACGCGGCCAGGCAGTACGAAAAGTTCCAGTCTGTGCTTCTGAAGCTTGTCGACATAAGGGCAAGGGACAGGACGATCAAGGCAGTGATGGCTTGGAAGGGGATGATACCGGCGCATCCAGTCGATGTCGGGTTGTGCACGGCGTGGGGCGTGTATGTTGTCTCGGGAAGGAAGGCTCCCTGGAAAGATATTATCAATGGAGCGCCGCCGAGCGCGGTGAACAGGAACGCGATACCTTTCCTGACACGCAAGAGGGATGCTCCAAGGCAGGGTATGCGGTGGCTTACAGAGGAGAGAAGGAGGACTGTTGTTGAGCTCCTGAAGCAGAGTGCGATGGGTACAAGGGAGATCGCCGAGGCGATAGGCCTGGATTATGTTTCGCACAGGGCAGAGGTCTCCTCGATCCTCAGGGAGCTCGAGCGGGAGGGGATAGTCAGGAGGTTGATGCCGGGCTATGTAAGGGGCATCGGCGCAATCTACGGCACAGACAAAACGCAGCTGGACACTCTTGAGAAAGGGCTTTTCAGAAGGTACAGGCAGGGAAAGAGGACGCAGCGGATAGCGGAGAGGGTTCTTCAGCTACTCAGGGAGGAGGGAAGAATGACATACGCCGAGATACTCAGGAGGCTGCAGGAGAGGTGGGGGATAGCGACCGACAGGAACGTCCTTGTGGCGATACTTGTGAAGAACCTGCGAAGGAGGGGGCTTGTCAGGAGCGAGGAAGGGTCGGGCGGGTTGGAGTACAGCGTCGAGCTGGCAGAGCGAGGAGGTAATCAAGGTTGATATCAATCTCGATATCTTGTCAGGTTTGACCGTTTTCGCCGTGCTCGTCTTCACCCTCGGCCAGAGAGTCCGCCGGGAGACAGGCCTTGGCTGACTCGCGCGCGGACATTCGCTCACAGCTGCGAGGTCTCACTTGAAGAGAACGAGTCCGAAGCGCTTCATTGGAGTGAAGTGCTTCGAGTTGTACGTATGCAGCTTGGCTCTGTTCAGTATTGTTACTGCAGCTATCATCGCGTCAGCGCGCTGCACTGGCATCCCCTCCCTCTCAAGTTCCGACTCTATCCTCGAGGAGAGGATCGCTTCATCCCTGTTGAAGCCGAGCACACGGAGCGAACGCAGGCCCTCCGCCCTTTTGCCATGCTTGTTTAGTCCGTAGAGTACCTCGTGCAGGTTGACCGCTGTGGTGGCGACACTATCATTTGATTCAAGAATCTCTTCTGCTGAACGCTGCCCAAGCTCGGATTCTTTGTCCAAGATCTCAATCATGACGTCGCTGTCTAGGATGATCAACCCCGCCTTTCAAGCCTCTTTGCGTAGATCTCTTCCAGTATCTTCTGTTTCTGTTCAGGTTCGAACGACACCGACCCCCTTAGTTTCTGCAGGACAGCTGAGGTCTCGTGTTGCTCGGCCAACCGCTCGAAAAGTTCGCTGAAGCTTTCTCCATCCCGTTTCAAGGCAACAAGCCTCCTGTAGACATCCTCTCGGATTGTAAGTGTCTTTACCAACATCAAAATTAGCTATTAAACGTATATTTAAACATAAATGAGCCTGTACCCCGATCCCTATCTGGGAAGCTGTCATCGTTGCATCGCTCTCGACAGCAAGCAGCTTCCCAGGACGGGCTGTTAACTGCCGTCCGTCTGGCTTGATCGAGCTCCATACAGCAAAGAGCGGGAAAGCGGACATGTTTGATAGTATCCGGAGGTGACCCGTATCCGCGGCCGTAGCATATCCAGGCCCCAAGAGCCATAACGAACTTGATATCGATGTCGATGCATGCGCGCATTCTAGTTTGCCGAAATCCAGAACGAACGGTCTGACGGCGATAGAATCCGGCCTGTTTGTGTTTATCTGGGTTACCGCTGTTTACAGACGAAGAATATGAAGTCAGGGTCAGTATTCACTGTAGCAGCCACACTGGCCACTCTCTTCCTGATCTCAGGGTCAGGGGTAGCAATGGCATCAACGACAACCTACAATCTGCTTCTCTCGGGCGGCTTCGTCAACGTTGGAAGCCAGGAGTACCATTCAAAGGGACATGCGGCAACGTACGTCTCCATCAACGGTCAACAGATACCCGCCAGCCTGACGAAGTTCGAATACTCCATCGATGCGCAAGTCAACGGTCTAAGTGTGTCAGGTGAAGCGCAATTCACGCTGAGCGCACCCAACCTCAACATCAAGGCGGAGGCAAGACTCGTGGACATGATACCAGCTGTGGCGCTGCCTCTGTCGTGCGACCAGGCAACGCTCGCAGGATGCACCAGCGCAGTGCCAGGATTCTACGTCGGAATGGGTGTGATAACAGTCAACGGTGCACCAGTTTCGCCCACTCCAGTGCCAATAGTCATAGAGTCTGCGTACCTCAACCCGTTCGGTAATCCAATCTTCGTCGGGACTCCAGACGGCTCGATATCCGTGGCGTCAAAGTACGACACTGCCATCAGTGTGTGGGAGAACGTCCAGACAGGCGGCGTAGTGACAGACTCGAGCGGCAGTCCGCTGGGCCAGTTCGCAATGACGTCTGGCCTCACTGAGAACCTGCTGAGCGCGAAGGAGACGGACCATGGTCAGATCGTCCTCTCGGGCTTCACCGGGCCCTACAGCGTGCTCAACGCAGCGGGTGAGTTCCACGGCAAGTCGACGATCCCGACTGCAGGCTCATTCGACTGCACTGCAGCCACAAACGCACTTCTGGCTCTCCTACCAGGCTTCTCATCCAGCCTTCTGCCTCCAGGAACGTGCACTGCCACAGGCTCGATATCAACAGGCACATTCAACCTTCAAAGCCAGTCCAATCAGAACGGCAACGGTAACGGGAACAACCAGTCAAGCGACACAAAGATAAAGGGAACATACAACACAATGTGGTCAGTCCCTGCCTTCGTCTTCACATCAACAGTAACGGCTACAGTGACACAGAACTAGTTCAGGAGTGGGGCGACTCAGCCCCTACTTTTTTATTTTGAGGGATGAGCGTGAGCTGTCGCCTGGCAAGATATCTCCAATCTGGATTTGAGTTCAATTCGGCTTATTAGCTGTGGAAGGAGAACTCATGATAGAGTGATTGGGATTAACAAGGCGTCAGAGCTTGAGGTCTTCGAGAACACAGTCGCAACACTCATTGACATAACCAGCGTCCTGGTCGCCTACCAGATAGGCGTGAACAAGTTCAGCTTCGAGATGGGCGTCCTGTACAGCATCTTCGATGCAGTTATAGTTGTGTGGATGAGGAAGCCGATATCGAGGCTCGTAAGGTGGATGAATCCTTTCAGGATAAGCGATGAAAGGAAGGCTGAGAAGAAGTAAAGACTGAAGTGTGCCGGAGAAATAAGGCATACACGTGGAACCTTTCAGTAATGGCTTTGAAAAACAAGGCGGAGGTGAGGGACCTAGTTCTTGGCCCCTACCTTCACAGGTCCGAGCGAGAAGCGGTAGCTGTTCTGGCTGAGGAAGGTGCTCTCCACGCCAGTGAGGACAGCCATTACCCTCGCGTGGCCATTCATGGACGGGTCAACCCTTGCTCCCCAGACTATCTTCGTCAGCGGCGGCAGTGACTTTGTTACGAGCTCGCATGCCTTCGTGACCTCCTCCAGTGTGATGTCCTGGCCTCCTGCCACGTGTACAAGCACGCCCTTCGACTTGGACATGTCGCGGATGTCGAGCAGCTGGCCATCGAGCGCCTGCCTGACCGCCTTCTCAACCCTGTCCTCGCCGTCTGCCGTGCCGACGCCTATCGCCGCAAGCCCCCTCCTCTCCATGATTGCCCTGAGGTCTGCATAGTCTATGTTGATCAGGCTTGCAGTTGTGATCGTCTCTGTTATGCCCTTGACGAACTGGCCCACCAGCTCGTTGGCCACGCCAAGTGCCTCCTGGAGCGGCAGGTCCCCTGCTACCTTTGCGAGCTTTGTGTTGTCGATTGCAACTACTGTGTCGCAGTGCTCGCGCATCCTCTTCAGCCCCTCCTTCGCGTTCTCGTACCTGTACCTCTCTATTGCGAAAGGCAGGGTGACGACCCCAATCACAAGCCTTCCAGGCGCCTTCAGTGCCTCGGCAAGGACGACGGACGCACCCGTTCCAGTGCCACCGCCGAGCCCTGCGCAGATGAAGACTATGTTGGAGCCCTGCGTTTCTTTGATAAGCTCAGGCAGGCTTTCGCGCGCCGCCTGGGCACCCCTCTCCGGATACCCTCCAGCGCCCTGGCCGTGCATGAGCTTCTCGCCCATGAGTATCCTCCTGTCCGCCTTTGTGATGCTGAGATGCGCTGCGTCTGTGTTGGCAGCGATCAGCTTGCCACCCGCTATTCCTCTCTGCTTTATCCAGGAAACTATGTTGCTTCCTGCTCCGCCAGCACCGATGACAGCGATGTTTGGCCTTGCCATCCTCATGACAGCTTCGATCTTCTCTGCCTCGAGAAAGTCCTGAGATTCGAACGACATTTGTTGTTCCCTCGATTCACGCCTTCACGTATGGAGCTTAAAAGCCGTAGGAAGTTCCAATACGAATGTCAAATCTTAGTTTCCGTTTCTAGCTGCTGATCAGGGCGACGAAGACAATAACAAGCGGGATGAAGACAGCCGCCCACCTCGCTTTGCTCCATGCAAAGACCTTCGCGCCGTCAAGGGGATAAAGCGGGAGCATATTGAAGAGAGCCAGAAATATGTTGACGAAGACGCCCTCCGAGCCCAGGTCGTACCAGAAGCCATTTCCAAATAGTAAGAAAGGTAAGAATGCTACCCCTACAAGAACGTTTGTAAGGGGCCCGGCGACAGAGATCTTCCCGTTTTCAGACTCGGAGATGTTCATGCCTGAGATGTAGGTGGCGCCAGGTGCGGCAAAGATAAAGCCGATAAGAGAAGTAACCAGCGCGAGCACAAGTCCGAAGGGCCACATCCTGAACTCGGCCCAGTACCCGAACCTCTGAGCAGTGAATTTGTGACTCAGCTCGTGCAGGACAAAGCCGGAGCCGACTGTGAGTAGAGAGACAATGAAGAACTCAACAAATAGCTTCGGCGTCCTGAAGATCCTTGCGTAGACCGTCGGCAAGCCGAAGGCGCCTCCAGAGCCACTGAGAAAGAATGCGACGCCGAGTCCAAACCAGGCTATGACTATGTCCCTCACCTCGATGTTGGAGAAGACGTGCGCCTTCTTTCCTGGCTGGCCTGAATAACTGTAGCTGGACCAAGAGTAGCTAGTTGCTGGCGCCACAACCTCAGGCCTCTTGGAAAGGTCTCCAGTGCACTTGTGCGCCTCGGGTAACCTGTGGTCGACGCAGAAGACGCCACCGCAGTAGTTGCAGACGAATGGAAGCGGCTCGTCCTTTCCGCAGTACTGGCAGTTCAAATCAAGGGGCGCTCCTGGAATGGACGACCGAAACAGTCCGATTTTAAGCTTATACGTAGGACGCCAGCGCATGGATGAGCAGGCCGTTGTGCAGGGCTTGCGTCAGACGAAAGGGTGCCACCGCGCTCACTTGGCGACGGTGTGCTGGACCAGATTTCGATATTCCCTTGAAATTATGAAAGAATTGGCCGGACCAGAGAACCACTCTGTTTCATTGTTGCGGAGTCAGCCTGCGAGTTCAAGCATCCAGCATTCCCGCTGCCCTCGAGAAATCCAAGACTTTGTCCCTTACAAAGGAGTTTATGCCACACCAATCTTTCAGGTAACTCGTCCTTGAATGTGTAGGTAGTTTTATTGCGTTGCGAGCGTTGCTAGGATCAGACGTCTCCTTGAACCTCGAAAGCAATTGATACCTCGAGACCTTCAAACCTGTTGCAGCAAGCATTGTTACGATTTGGGAGTCTCTAATCTCTGTGCCGCTCAAATTGAATAATGCGTATATATCGAAGATGTCTTTGTACAGGTCCTTGGTCTTTCTGTGGGGAATGATACGGACCTTCTCAGCTATGATCACCGCTGGTTGAAGGACAGGTACCTCGCATTTGACATATTCAACGCCAATAAATGACTTGGGCTTTCTCGTGTGGAAGGTATTAAAGGCCAGTGTGTTCGAGACCGTCAGATAGAATTCGGGGGCAACTTCGCCCAGCTTGAAGGATTGGTTGTATTTTTTTAACGAAGGCAACGGTACACTTTTTGACCGCGGGCGGCACCGCCGAATCATACCGCTTGTAGCGCTCTCCTGACTCCACACCGTACCCTGCGTATCTGTAACCCTTGATGGAGCCGACGTCCCTGAGGATGTCTTGAATGTCTTTGCTGCCGGTATAGAAATCCAGGTCAATGCTAAATCTTTGCAGCTCATTCGGCAGGTATGCGCGAACGCCATGGCCACCTCCAAGGATCAGCGGATACTCGCCCTTCATCAAACCGACGGACCGAAGTTCCTCAATGCTGACTAGAAGCTGGAATTCTCTCTCGATCAGCGATTCGTGAAGGCCTAGCCTTGTTGCTAGCTTCTGTATCTCCACATTAGAAACTATGGGAAGTTAGACCCCCTTGCCTTCTCCATCTGCTGCAAGACTTCTTCAAGAACACCTCTGCGGCTTGCATACAACCTCAACAGTTTAATGTCAACACCGTTGCTCGAATTCACAATAGCCTCGGCAACGCTCTCTATAAAGACCTCTGACTGTTTCTCCGCCACGGAGTCAACAAGCAACTTCTCGGGCCTTGACACGAGGAGTAATCCGATTCTTTTGGTGGCCGCCGTGTCACCGTCCTCCACTATCCTGACTTTGGACAAAATGTCCGATGCAATAGCGCTTGGTAGCGTTCGACAGACAAATTTTTTGAATTCGTTCGCATTCGCCGTCCGAACCTCAACCTGCGGGTCAGGTTCAGCGTCCTTCACTGGCAGTTGCAGTTCAAGCGCCATCTCCCCGCCTATCACCAAATCACCGAAACCTTTCCTGGACAGGAACGAAAGCGTCAACTGTGCTCTCTTCGTCTCACTTGTCTGCAGTGCGACCAGGAACGGGTACACAGCGTCCATATATTCCTCATTAATCTCGACCTTGCACTCTCTGCCAACCTTCCGGCGGGAAACAAACGGAAACGATGAAATCGCGTACAGCGTGGTAGGATAGGAAATGCCCGATACCCTTGCCAGCTGGCTCACACTGACCTCCCCGTTGACAGCCAGCTGCTCCATGAGCCGCACAGCTGTGCTAAATGTGCCTGACATGGCTTTCATCTTATTGTTTGAGGTAGTTATTAAAACTTTTTAACAGTTATTCAACCGTTGCGTCTTAATGTAGACGCGTCTTCAGCTAATGAAAGGCTATCAGAGCTCTCGAGTTGCCACTTTGAGACTCCTGACGCTGTGACAGAATATGGGCCCAGTATTCGAAGAAAAAGAGAAGGAAAGAGCTGAAGCACCAGCTGTGCTCAGCTCTTAGGTCCTACCTTCAGTGCTCCCAGCGAGAAGCGGTACTCCTGCTGTGCGAGGAACGTGCTCTCCACACCCGTAAGGACGACCATAACCCTGGCGTGTCCTTCAAGAGTTGGGTCCACCCTCGCTCCCCAGACGATCCTCACCTTCGGAGGCAGCTGCTTGGTGACAAGCTCTCCTGCCCTCGTTACCTCCTCCAGTGTGATGTCCTGGCCACCCGTGACGTGCACCAAGACTCCCTGAGACTTGGTGATGTCCCGTATGTCCAGCAGCTGGCCCTCGATTGCAGTCCTGACGGCTGACTCGACCCTGTCCGGCCCCTTCGCCTGCCCAACGCCTATCGCCGCGAGACCCTTTCTTTCCATTATGGCCTTCAGGTCGGCGTAGTCTATGTTGATCAGGCTTGCCGTTGTGATCGTCTCGGTTATGCCCTTCACGAACTGGCCCACCAGCTCGTTCGCAACACCGAGCGCCTGTTGGAGTGGAAGGTCGCCTGCGACCTTCGCTAGCTTTGTGTTGTCGATTGCCACGACAGTGTCGCAGAACTCGCGAAGTGCCCTGAGGCCCTTCTTCGCGTTCTCGTACCTGTACCTCTCGATGGAGAATGGCAGAGTCACGACGCCTATCACTAGGCGCCCGGGCGCCCTGAGCTCCTTCGCAAGGACCTCAGCAGCCCCAGTACCCGTGCCCCCTCCAAGTCCAGCACAGAGGAAGATTATGTTTGAGTTCTGCGTCTCCTTGAAGAACTCTTCAAGGCTGTCGCGCGCAGCCATGGCACCTCTTTCAGGATACCCACCAGCCCCCTGGCCGTGCATGAGCTTCTCGCCCATGAGTATCCTCCTGTCCGCCTTTGTGATGCTGAGATGCGCTGCGTCTGTGTTCGCTGCCAGGAGTTTGCCTCCTGCTATGCCTCTCTCCTTGATCCATGAGACTATGTTGCTTCCCGCGCCTCCGACACCTATTACAGTGACGTTGGGGCGGGCCATCCTCATGACTGCCTCGATTTTCTCCGCTTCTAGGAATTCTTGTGCCTCGTTGCTTAGAGACATTTTCTTCTTCTTTAGTAGGTCAGATTAACACTAAAAATGTTGTGCAATTTTTTATCTTAACAGCCGACTTCATACATAGATTTGTAATCTATATCCTAAGTTCCCCAAGTTTATGAATCTTAACACCCCACCTCATGCTGTTCACTTGTTCAACCTCGCGCAGAAACAGGACGTCGCCTACGGCCCGTCGGCAGTCGAGCTGCTCGAGGCATGGGCAGAGGAGAAGAGGGTGTTCAAGAGGAACAAGGTCCCTGCAGAGAAGAAGCTTCTGGCCGTGATACTCTGCTCGGCAGGACTTTCGTACAGGGACGCTGCAGAGCTGGCCGGTGATATATCGTACGTCGGAGTCAGGGACGCCGTCCTCGCATTCAGGAAGTCGCTCCCAAGCCCTGAAAGGAAGTACAGGGGAAGGATAGCCCTTTTCGAGACAAGGCTTGAGGTTGGAGGCGTCACTGTGTATGTCTGGCTTGCGCGCGACCTTGATGCTGACGAGACGCTTGCCTTTGCTGCAGCCAGGGAGGGTTCTTCTGTCGAGGCAGAGCGTTTCCTAGATACTGTTTCCTCCTACTGTATAAACAGGCCATTTGCAGTGATGGAGAGGGGAGAAAGGTACCCGAGGGGGCTGAAGAATGTGGACAAGAGGTTCCAGATAGACACTTCGCCTGGGATACGCGACTGGATAGGCAGGCTTTTCGTTGGCAGGCCAAGGCAGTCGGAGAACCCGTTCCGCCCGCTGGCAGGGATACACGGCTAAACAAGGTGACGGTAAGCCAACCGGGCTCCTCAGTCCTGAAAGACAGGCTCCCTGACCCAGCCTCCTTTGCATTTCTCTCAGCTGTGATCTGCAGCTGACCAGAGCTGGCCATCCAGCCTCCTTCGGTATTGAAGACACACCTTCTGGTTGTTCCGCGTAAAGAGTAGAAAGAGGCGCTCCAGGCCGTCGTAGGAAACTCACGTTTGTATCAACTCTTGTAGAGCTTGGCTGTATTTACCGCCCTCGGGTGTGTCTTTAAAGGATGGGTGGTATATCTCACACGCTGGCGCTCGCCGAAGCAGGGGAGTTCGACGAGGCACTTGAAGTGCTGATGAAGGAGCTCGAGAGGTCTGGACCGCCCGAGTCAGAGATGGTCTGCGAGTGGATAGCACTCTGCTACGCAAGACTGGGCGACATGGGCAGAGCGGCAGAGTGGTACGAAGCGGCAGCGATGCTTGTTCTCTCTTCCGACAGTCCCCCTCTTAACAGGAGAGGAGCGGACGCGCTTTACTTCCTGGAGTCAGCGCTCGAGTGCCGCAGCAGGGTGGGCAACGAAACAGCAAAGTCAAGGCTACTGCCAGTGATTGAGCGTGTCAGGAAGACGTGCCCGCCCAGATGAGCTTGGCAGACTGGCCGTGCCCGAGGTACATGAAGTCAGCCTGCGTCTCCTCCACTGCCTCTTCCTCTGAGGGTGGTTTTCTCGTTCTCCTCCGTATGAGCAGAAGGGACAGTACCAACACAATGACGGCTACTGCAACAGGAATGAGAAGGTACGGGAAAGTGAGTATCTTCTGGAGCAGAGTCACTGTCTTTGGAGGCTGAGCCTGGACGACATATATGACTGATGTAAGGTTATCAGTTCCTATTGCTGGACTTGTCACAATCGCGAAGACCTTCCCTAATCCCGCAGAAGAAGGAGCGAACACAGCCGACGTCTGTCCGTTTGGGCCTGTCGAAGAGACGCCTGGCGAGATGTTGCCGTTCTTTGCAATCCAGGAGACTCTTACACCCTGTAGCCCCTGCCCGTCAAGGGACACAGTGAGCGTGAGCGTAGCAGTCTGGTTCGTTAGTATTGTCAGCGAGCTTGCCAGAAGCTGTGCCGTGAAAGGCGATGGCAGTACAGTGAATTGTGCGCTCCCTGTCGCAAGTCCGAGTGAAAGGACAGTTACCAGTGTTGTTCCAGCAGCGAGCGGCCTGAGCGGTACAGAAACGTAATCAGCGCCCTGCGGTATAACCACGTTTATCGATGTATTCAGGACTTGATCGTTGGAAAATGTTACAGTGATGGGTGTGTCAGCCCTCGCTCTTGCAGGGTTACCGTTCGCGTCCTGAAGTTGCACGAAAAGCCTGGCGTCCTCTCTGACTGGGCTCAGGAGAAGCGACGACGGTTGCAGGATTGCGGCCAGCTGCGAAGGAGCGGGCGTAACTGTCGTAACTATGCTTGAGGTAGACAGCTTCAGACCAGGAATCGGGCACGGTGTCTGAGGGAAGCATGATACCGATGCTGTGACGTTCGAACTCCCAGCGAGCGGTGTCGTGGTCGCATTAAGTAAAACACCGGACCTGCCTGGTGGTATCACTACAGGGGAGTACACCTGAAGAGTTCCAGGCCTTGAAGAGTTCACGAAGACCTGAATCCCATTTGGACTTGGAGCTGGAACAGGATTCCCAGAAGAATCCTCGAGAGCGACCTCCAGAGCAGGGTGCTGACCGCCGTCTGCAGGAAGCTGACTTGGTCCGCCACTTGCCGAGAATAACGGAGCCACAACAAGCTTCGACGGAACAGGCCCTGTGGTTGTCAATTGAGAAACTGCGTGAACGCGGTTCTGCGCCGACGCTGTGAGAGATGTGCTGCCGGGCACGAATGTGGACATTATTGTTGTCCAGGCAAAGTTATTACCCTGAAGCACAGGAAGGGATATGCTTCCACCGCCTTTACCAAAAGTTGCCACGAAAGCCTCAGAAGAGGTCAGGGTCACGTTATCCGACTGTGTGAATATGTTGTCCACAGTCGGATATCCTGTTTTGTTGAGGAAAGACACAACTGCTAACCCGCATTTGCAGAGGTCAGCAGGGATGCTTGCTGGCGCCACGTAAAGTCGAATTGAGTAGGGCGCGCCCACTGCCCGTGTAGTTGTGATTGTAGCATAATCAGAAGTGAGCCCTGAGGCGGAAACAGTTATCGTGGCTGTACCAGGTATCGAGGTAGCAGTGAACGTCGTGTTTGCTGCTATTGCGCCACGTTGGATGATTGTCTGCCATGGGAAACTACCGCCAGGTGAATTAACTATCGAAGTGTTCGTCGAACGAATCTGTACGACGATGGGCGCGGGTGCATGGACTGGGTTTCCAGACAGGTCTGTGACAGCGATCACGAGAATTCCTGTGCACGAGACTGCTGGCGGCGAGCATGTGACCATACTCGACGGCATGGCGTAGAGCTTAAGGGCAAGAGCGGCAGGACCCTTGACTGTCACGGATGTTGATCCAGGAACATAACCGGACGATGTCCCGGTCACAGAGGCTGTTCCTGGCACCGGGTACGCCACATAACCCGCTATTGCAGTGTACTGCCCGGCCTTAACCGTGACGTAGCTATCAACGTTCAAAATGTTCGTGTTGGACGACGACAGCTGGACAACCGTGTCAGTGACAGTCTTCGCAGGCAGGCCTGCCTGGTCCTCGAGCTCCACAACTATCTTCCCTGAATAGCTTGGCAGGGATGGAACGTTCGATGGGACGCTGGAGAGAACTATACGTGTTGGATAGCCGATCGGGACTGCCGTCGTGACCTTGGCGCTTGTTGGCTGGAGGCCAGTGGCGGAAGCGCTGATTGTGGCAACACCTGGCACGCCCGTTGTCTTGAAGTAAGCGACCGCGAAGTTTCTACCAGCAGGAATGACGACAGACTGGTTCAACAGCGAGCCCACGTCCAGGTTGGAAACAGCGAGGTACACCTTAACGTCCGTTAACGCTAGAGTTGGAAGGCCAGAGCTATCGAGCAGGGAGACGAATACCGAAGGGTAAATTCCACCGTCTGCAGGGAGCGTCAGTGGGGCAACGTTGAGGGAGAGATGTGCTGGAGCAGACGGGGTCGTGGCTGCAGACGAGGCTGTTTGGTACAGAGGTAAAAAAGATAGAAGCATCAGGAATATGACGGACGCGGCGTATACTCTACGCATTTGACAAGCAAAACTTTGACAGTAGCATATTTAGGCGTAATAGGGTTGGTGATATGGATTACTGATACTTGAGACTGATGCTCCGCTCCAATGGACCGCTTATTAAGGCGTGCATCTGGCAGAGGGAACGATGGCCGACGAGCCCCTGATAGACGTAACAAGAGTCTCAGACAAGGGTCAGGTTGTGATACCGAAGGAGATAAGGGACAAGCTTGGATTTGCAGAGGGGACAAGGCTGATAGTCGTGGCAGCCGAAGACGCTGTGATACTGCAGAGAGTAGAGGTTGTTGCCGGGAAGGTGAGGGTGAGGGAGCTGATGGACAGGATCAAGTCTGTCACACAGCGGCTGGCTTTCGGAAGGGGCTAGCCTCTTCCAGTGCTACAAAGGCAGCTTGATGAAGATGCTCCCGAGGTATATGGTCGCAATGCTCACCACAACGAGCACGAGGGAGTGCTTGAAACCAGAAGCAACGCTTCCCTCTCCCATCTTCCCGGCCACGAAGCCAACGACCCAGCCCTGGAAGATGGCTGAAACGAAGAGAAGGTCAATCGTGTTTCTGTCGAGGGCAGGAAAGGCTGTGAACCCAGCAGGTCCTATTGATGAGGCCTGGACGAGCAGGTAAGCCATAAGGAAGGTTGTGACCACTACCATTATACCAGACATGTAGATCACGAATATGTACGGTCTGAGCATTGACGTCTTCTCGTTCTCGAGGTCGTTCACCTTCCTGGTGAAGTCTGCCATATCGGAGAAGCTCTTGACTGTCCCACCTCCAACGTCTATCACCTCCATCATCAGAGTGCCCACCGCCCTTGTTATCCAGCTGTGTACCTCTGTTGTGAATGTGTTGACCACCTTCCTAAGGGCAACACCCCATGATATCTGCGAGCCCATCTTCCTGACGTGCTTGGAGAGCCTGCCATAGTTCTTGCTTGCAAGCTGCTCGAGCGTGGACTCTGGCGGCAAGCCTATCTTCCTTCCCTCTGCCATGTCCCTTATGAAGTCCGGGAGAGCCTTCTCCATCCCCCTCCTCTCCCTGCCGTACCTGATGCTCAGGACGGAGGGGGCAGCGACCATCGTGGCAAGAGCCAGTGAGACGTGGAGTGTGAGCGTGAGGGGGAGGGGAAGGAGAAACAGGACTCCGCCTACGGGCGCGCTTATCGCAAACGCCTTGTACGGCCTCATGTCAACGTATGGCTGCTTTATCTGGGTGCCGTCCAGTATCCAGAGGAATATGACGGAGAGAAGTGGAACAGCAACGAAAGCGTAGATGAAGAGGCTCTGTATCCCGCCCGAGCTGTGGGTGAGTATGGCCTCCACCTCGTACAGGACGAAGAGCGTTATCCCAAGGAGCGCTGTCACTGTCATGTACGCCTCCGCGAGTGTCCCTATTGTATCGGACGACCTCTTAACCTTCGACTCCCTCTGGTCGAATATCTCCTTCAGCTTGACGCTCAGGTAGTTGACGAAGTCTCCGCCTGTCTTCAGGACAGTCGTGTAGCCGTAGAGGAACTCGGCGAAGTTCCTGTTTGGGTTGAACTTGGCAGCCTTCTCCAAAGCGGTGATCGGGTCGATACCGAAGAGTTAGCAAATAACACTATCTTCCTTATCACATGAAGATAGCCGCTGACGGACACGTGATGAATGTGTCCGGAGGGCTAACTCTATGCCCTCTTGCCCCATCTCCCCGGCTTGTGTGGCCGTTTGGATGGACCCTACCCGCTCGCCCAATTGATATTTCGCTTGCATC
>Ga0080006_1153603_pt1 | contig 37432 bp, 29 predicted proteins | sample RS3BMetagenome_FD_69209 | JGI IMG/M metagenome (GOLD analysis project Ga0080006, IMG submission 69209) | Ferric oxide microbial mat and aquatic microbial communities from Rainbow Spring, Yellowstone National Park, USA - RS3B (SPADES... ...
CGACACGCTCCCCAGCCGCCCCGGTATCGCGGCGGTGATGGGGTGGGCGTCTGCGGGGCTGGCCCATCCGGCCAGCTCGCCGTAGAGCCTCGCCCCGCGGGCCACCGCCCGGTCCCAATCCTCGAGGACGAGTGCGCCGGCACCTTCGGTGATGACGAACCCGTCCCGGCGGAGGTCGAACGGCCGCGAGTGACCCGAGGTCGACAGGGCGGTCATGTTGGCGAACGCAGCGATGCCGACCTCCGTCATGGCCGCTTCGGCACCGCCCCCGATGGCGACGTCGAGCCGGCCCGACGCGACCAGGCGGGCCGCGTAGCCGATGCTGTGGGTCCCGGCGGCGCAGGCGGTGGTGATCGTCTCGGAGGGGCCGTGCCACCCCGTGCGCATGGACACGTTGGCCGCACCGGCGTTGGCCATCATCATGGGGACGAGGCGCGGGGAGACCCGGCGCGCACCTTTCTCGCCGTAGACGAGGACCTGGGACTGGAGGGACTCGAAGCCCCCGACTCCGGTGCCCATGACGACCCCGGCGCGGGCGGGGTCCGCCTCGAGGGCGCCCGCGTCGTCGAGGGCCATCTCGGCTGCGGCCACGCTGAACTGGGCGAAGCGGTCGACCTGGCGGGCCTCCTTCGCCCCGAACCAGCGCTCGGCGTCGTAGTCGGGGACCCGGCGCTCGCCGGTCGGCTCGGGGCCGTTCAGCCCGGCCCAGAGGGCATCGGCTCCGGTGCCGCAGCACGAGAGCACCCCGATCCCGGTGATCGCCACCCGACGGCCGCGGACCTCGCCGGCCGGTCCCGAGGCCAGCAACATCAGAGCTTGGCGGAGATGAGGTCGAAGGCCTGCCCGATGGTCTCAATCCCTTCGAGCTCGGTCTCCTCGACGGTGACGTCGAACGACTCCTCGAGCGCCATCACCAGCTCCACCAGGTCGAGGCTGTCGGCGTCGAGATCCTCGGCGAACCGCGCCTCCCTGGTGATCTTGTCCGCCGGCACCTGCAGTACCTCCACCGCGCACCCGCGGAACTTGTCGAACACCTCGTCGTCGCTCACTGGTCGATCCCCTTTCTCTCTGTTGTCGTTCTGTTGTGGTTGGTTGTCGTTCTGTTGTGGTTGTGGTCCTGTTGGTGGTCCACCCTGCGGGGTCCTGCCCGTGCACCCCTGCCACCGGTCGTGCGATCTTCCCGCACCGTCCTCCGCGTGCTGACGTCGGGTGTTCCGAGGCGCACGCATCTTGCCGCGTTTCGCGCCTTCCGTACAGATCGGATGCGAATCGGATGCTCCCGTCCGGACGGGATGACCGGTCAGAGTCCCATGGCCAGTCCGCCGTCGACCGGGAGGACCACCCCGGTGACGTACCCGGCCTCCGGCGAGGCGAGGAACCCGACCGCCGCGGCCACGTCCTCCGGCGTCGCCACCCGTCCGAGGGGCACCTGGGCGACCATGGCGCCGATCCGCTCGTCGCCCAGTGCGGCGAGCATGTCGGTGGACACCAGGCCCGGCGCCACGACGTTCACCGTGATCGAACGGCTGGCGACCTCACGCGCCACCGAACGTGCCATCCCGACGAGACCGGCTTTCGCCGCTGCGTAGTTCGCCTGGCCGGGGGATCCGATGAAGGCGCCGACCGAGGACATCATGATGATCCGGCCGCGGTGGAGCCGTAGCATCTTCGACACGGCGCGCTTGGTGACCCGGAACACGCCGGTGAGGTCGGTGTCGATGACGTCCGACCAGGCGTCCTCTCCCATCCGGAGGATCAGGGTGTCCCGGGTGATCCCGGCATTGGCCACCAATACCTCGACCGGGCCCCAGGCCTCCTCTACCGTGGAGAAGGCGCGCTCGATGTCGGCGCCGACGGTGACGTCGCAGGGGAGGGAGAGCAGGCGATCCGCGGGGACGTCCAGGTCCTCGTCGACGGTCCCCGACCGCGACGTGACCGCCACGCGGTCCCCGCGGTCGAGGAACCAGCGGGCACAGGCGAGCCCGATCCCTCGCGAACCCCCGGTCACGAGCACCACCCTGGCCCGGTCCGGACCCACGTCGTCGGCTGTCGCCGTGGTCATCGGCCCGGTGCCGATCGGATCCAGACCACCGGCTGCCCCTCGACGACGCGCTCGCCCCGCACGGCCAGCCACCGCACGAGCACACCCTCGAACGGGGTCCGGACCTCGGTCGTGCCGACCAGACCGACCCGATCGCCGACCTGGAGCAGGGATCCGGGCGCCTGGCCATCCCCGCTCCCCGGTACGGCGGTGGCGACGGCGAGGGCGGTGGACTCGAGCGCGGCCAGCTCGACATCCGGTTCGAACACGCCGGCCGAGGGGCTGACCACCACCCGTTCCGACGTGTACAGGTGCTCCCCCTGATGGGTCGGCGAGGAGGCGTTCCAGACGTCTGGACCGGCCACCGCGTCCATCAGGGTGTCGAGATCGGCGGGGACCGCCACCGCCACCGCCCGGACATCGGGGATGGTCCGACGGACCAGGCCGGTGAGCACACCGCCGGGACCGAGCTCGACCACGGTGGTGGCGCCCCGCCCGCCGAGTGACTCCAGGATCTGGCGCCAACGGACCGGGCTGCAGAGCTGGGCGGAGAGCAGGCCGGGCCACTCCCCCGGATCGGTATGTACCCGGGCGTCCACGTTGGCCAGGACGGGGACCTCGGGTGCGAGGAACCGGACCTCGGTCAGCGTCTGGCGCAGGCGGGACCGGGCGGGGAGCATCAGGGGGGGGTGGAACGCGCCCGACACGGGGATGGGGAGCACCTTGCGAGCGCCGAGCTCCCGGGCCCGTTCGGTCCCCGCCGCCACACCCTGGACGGTCCCGGCGATCACCACCTGTCCGGGGGCGTTGAAGTTGGCGACCCAGACCTCGTCCTCGGCGCGTTGGCACGCGGCCTCCGCGTCGCCGTCGTTGATGCCGAGCAGAGCGGCCATCGTCCCGGGATGCTCGTCGGCCGCGGCCTGCATCGCGTCGCCGCGCTCTGTGACCAGGCGGATGCCGTCGGCGAAGGACATGGCCCCGGCGGCGACCAGCGCGCTGTACTCGCCCAGGCTGTGACCGGCGCAGGCACCCGGGAAGAGCCCCAGGCGCTCGACGGCGTCGAGCACCACCATGCTCAGGACGAAGGTCGTCAGCTGCGCGTTGGCGGTCAACGTGAGCTCCTCCATCGGCGCGTCGAGGAGCAGGTGGGCGAGGTCGCGCCCGGCCAGCTCGGACGCCTCGACGGCGACCTCCCAGGAGGGATGGTCGACCCAGGCACGCCCCATGCCGGATCGCTGTGACCCCTGCCCGGGGAAGGTGAAGGCCAACACCTGCGGACTCCTCTCGGATGTGCTCGGGACGTTCGACCTCCGCGCCGGGCAAAGTGTTACACGACGGGGAGGCGTCACGCCTGCGTGCCCGGGGCGGGACTCGAACCCGCACGCCCTTTCGGACAATGGATTTTGAGTCCATCGCGTCTGCCATTCCGCCACCCGGGCCGCGCCAGAGTGTATCGGCACCGTGCAGGCGGCCTTAGCCTCGGTGGATGGAGCCTCGTGGGATGGACGTGCCCGCAACGGCCGCACTCGCCTGGGGAGGACTGGGGGAGCACTCCGGGTTCGTGCTCCGGAGGGCGGAGGTGCTCCAGGTCGAGCTGGCCATGCGGGAGCCGGTGCGGACGGCACGGTCCACGCACCGCCGCCGCCCGGTGGTGCTCGTCCACGTGGTGGGCGAAGTGGACGGGCGCCCGGCGGAGGGGTGGGGGGAGTGTGCCGCCCTGGCCGACCGCACCTACGACCGGGAGGATGTCGACGTCGCCTTCGCCCTCGTGGGCGGGCGGCTGCTGGCCGCGCTGGTGGAGGCGTGCGGCGCAGGTCGCCGCCTCCCTGCCGCGGGGGGATTGGGGACGGTCCGGGCGGCGGCCTCCGCCTCGCCGCTGTCCTACGCAGCCGTGGAGGCGGCGGTGGGGGATGCCCATCTGCGAGCGGAGGAACGGTCCTTCGCAGAGCTCCTCGGGGTCGAGGGCACCACCGTCGCGGTGGGGGCGGTGGTCGGTGCGGCCGGCGACCTCGACGAGCTGGTCGGACGGGTCGGGCGGCTGGTGGAGCAGGGCTACGGACGGGTCAAGATGAAGATCGGTCCCGGCTCCGACGCTGGGCCGGTCCGGGCAGTGCGGGAGGCGTTCCCCGGTCTCCGCCTCCAGGTCGACGCGAACGAGAGCTACACCGAAGCGGAAGGCGATGCCCTTGCGGCGCTGGACGGTGCCGGCCTGGACTGCATCGAGCAGCCGTTCGACCGAAGGGACCTGGGTGCCCACGCCCGCCTGGCGCGCCGGATGCGGACACCGATCTGCCTCGACGAGAGCCTCACCTCGCCGGAGGCGGTGTCCGAGGCACTGGCCGCAGGCGCCTGCTCGGTGGTGTGCCTGAAGCCGGCCCGGTTGGGCGGGATTGCGGCCGCCATCGAGGTGATCCGTCGCTGTGGGGACGCCGCGGTGCCCGTCTGGATCGGCGGGATGTACGAGACCGTCTTCGCCCGGGGCGTCAACGCCGCTCTTGCGGCACTCGCCGGCCCGGACTGGCCCGGGGATCTCGCCCCCCCGGACACCTACCTCCGCGGCGACCCGTGGTCGGGGACGCGGGCCGCCGGGCTCTGGGAGGTGGACCGTTCGGGCGTCCTCACGGTGGCCGCGGGCTCGGAGCCCGGACTGGGACCGCTGCCGGTGCGGTCGGCGTTGGAGTCCGCGGTCACCCGTCGCTCCGGCATCGACGCTCGTTGACCGGTCCGGCGGGCTTCTGGCGGGCCTCCGGCGACGGTCGGTCGGTTCCGTGCGTACAATTGCGCCCCCATGCACCGGTCGACCGTCGAACGCAGGCTGAAGGATGCCCATCAGCGGCTGGTGCGCGCCCGGGGTGAGCTGGCCCTGCTCGACGAGCAGCTGGCGGTGATCTCCGACATTGCGGACGAGACGCGGCTGAAGGCCCTGGTGGCCGAGACGCCCGCCGCCTCGCGCGAGCATGACGAGGCCAGCCGGCACGTCACCGCCATGCAGCGGAGCCGCCAGGCGTTGGCCGAGTCGATCTCCGAACTGGAGCGGCGCCAGAGCGAGCTGCTCGACCAGCTCGTCGTCGGTCCGGGCTGAGCAGCGGGCGGTCGGGGCCGGTGGGCGGGCGGCCGGGGATGACCACGGCCGGACGGACGGGCTCCGCGGCACGTGGCAGGCCGGACGGAGTGCAGGGTCTCGGGGAAGTCACCCGGACGGACAGGGAGGAGAGTCAGTGAGCAGACGGGTGGTCATCGCCGAGGACGAGGCGATCATCAGGCTCGACCTGAAGGAGATCCTGCAGGACGTGGGGTACGACGTGGTCGGGGAGACGGGGCGCGGCGACGAGGCCGTCGAGCTGGTCCGCACCTGCAACCCGGATCTCGTCATCTTGGACGTGAAGATGCCGGGTTCCGACGGTCTGACCGCGGCACGGGCCATCCGCGACTTGGGCGGCAAGGTGGCGGTGTTGATCCTGACGGCGTTCAGCCAGCGCAACCTCATCGACGAGGCGCGTGACGCGGGGGTGGCGGCGTACCTGGTGAAGCCCTTCCAACGCGCCGAGCTGGTGCCGGCGATCGACCGGGCCGTCACCCGCTGCGAGCAGGAGTGGGCGATCGACGCTGAGGTGAGCGCGGCCACCGACGGCGGTGCCCCGCTCTCGCCGGCCGAGGACAAGCTGGAGACGCGCCGGATGGTCGACGGGGCGAAGAGCGTCCTGATGGAGCAGCACGGGCTGGGGGAGTCGGAAGCGTTCTCCTTCATCCAGCGGACGGCGATGGGCAAGCGGACCCGGATGATCGAGATCGCCCGGCAGGTCCTCGAGGGCTCGCTTGCCCCGTAGGCAGCCCGGTCCGGCGCGGGCGAGCGACGGGGGCGGTCCCCTCATCCTCCTCGACGGGATGTCCCTTGCGTTCCGGTCCTACTTCGCGCTCCCGGCGGACCTCACCACCAGCGACGGAGTCGTCACCAACGCCGTCCACGGGTTCGCCTCGATGCTGGTCAACCTGGTGCGCGACCACCGGCCGTCGGGACTGGCGGTGGCATTCGACCTGCCGGGGGGCACCTTCCGGGACGACCTGGTCGAGGAGTACAAGGGTGGCCGTGCCGAGACACCCGAGGATCTGCTCCCCCAGTTCGACATGATCCGCACCCTGGTCGGCTCCCTGGCCATCCCGGTCGTCGCCGTTCCCCGGTTCGAGGCGGACGACGTCCTGGCCACGTTGGCGACCCAGGCGCGCGACCGGTCGCAGCCGGTGATCGTGGTCACCGGGGACCGGGACGCGTTCCAACTGGTCGAGGACCCGTTCGTCCGGGTGCTGTACAACCGGCGGGGGGTGAGCGACTACGTGCTCTACGACGAGCAGGGCATCGTCGACCGTACCGGGGTCCGCCCCAGGGACTACCCGCTCCTGGCGTCCCTCCGGGGAGACCCCTCGGACAACCTGCCCGGAGTCCCCGGTGTGGGAGAGAAGACCGCCGCCCGGCTGGTCAACGAGTTCGGGGATCTCGACTCGCTCTACGGCCACCTCGACTCGCTCTCCCCGAAGCTGCGCCAGAACCTGGCCACCTGCCGGCAACGCGTGCTGAAGAACGCCGAGGTGATCCCGCTGGTACGGGACGTCCCCGTCGACGTGGATGTCGAAGGGCTGACCCTGGGCGGATGGGACGAGGAGTCGGCCCGTCAGCGCTTCGCCGACCTGGAGCTCCGGACCCTGTGGACGCGGTTCCTGTCGCTGATGCGCGAAGGCCTGTTCGGGGAGCCGGCCGCGGCGCTCCGCCCGGACCACCGCACGGGACCCGGACCCGGAGGGCCGGCGGCGGATGCCGGGGAAGAACCCGAGTGGCTGTGGGCTCCCGGCCTGGTCGTTCCCCGGACGCCGCCGGAGGCGACGGCTGCGATCGCCGCGGTCGGTGATCGGGCCCGGGCCGGTACCGGGTCGGTGGCAGTGCAGGGCCGGTGGTCGGGGCCACCCGGCCGGTCGGCGGTGCGGTGCCTCGCCCTGACGGCGGAGGGTGGGGAGCCGATCGTCGTCCTGCCCGGAGCGGACGGGGAGGGTGACGGAACGGGACCGCTGCTCGGCGGGCTGGTCGGGGACCCGCAGGTGGTCCGCGCCCTGGCCACCCTGGTCGGGCCGGGGGGCGTCGGCGTGGTCGGTCACGACGTCAAGGAGCTGATGCGGGTGCTGCTGCCGGCCGGGGTGGACATCACCGGTCTGGCGATGGACACCGCGGTCGCCGCCTATCTCCTCGACCCGTCCGTCGACCGGTACCGCATCGCCGACCTGGGCCGGCGCTTCCTCGGGGTGGCCGTGGACGATGACGCCGGCCCCCCAGGCCAGGGTTCGTTCGTCCTCGGAGACAACGCCGGGGAGGCCGACGCCGGGGAGGCCGACGGCCCGGCAGCCGACGTGGTGGACACGGCACGCCTCGCTGCGGTGGTGGGTCGGCTGCGGGAGCCGTTGGAGGCGGCGCTGGACGAGGTCGGAGAGCGCTCCCTGCACGACACGTTGGAGCGACCGTTGGTCCGGGTGCTCGCCCGCATGGAGGTGACCGGGGTCCCGGTGGACCGGGAGGTCCTGCGCTCGATCGCGGCCGGGCTGGCGGAGGAGTGCCACTCCCTCGAGGCGACGATCCAGGACCTCGCCGGCATCCCCTTCAACGTGAACTCCGTCCCCCAGCTCCGCGAGGTCCTCTACGAGCGGCTGGCGCTCACGCCGGTGCGCAAGACGAAGACCGGGTTCTCCACCGATGCCCGGACGCTCGAGCAGCTGCGCGGCCAGCATCCGGTGGTCGACGTGCTCCTCCGCTACCGCGAGGTGGAGAAGCTGCGGTCGACCTACGGCGAGAACCTGGCTGCGGAGGTGGCCCCGGACGGCCGGATCCACGCCACTTTCCGCCAGACGGTGGCCCGGACCGGACGCCTCTCCTCGGACCGGCCGAACCTCCACAACATCCCGGTCCGGACGGAGGAGGGGCGTCGCTTCCGGGAGGCGTTCGTCCCGTCCGTCGGACGGCGCCTCCTGGTGGCCGACTACGACCAGGTCGAGCTCCGGGCGATCGCCCACCTCTCCGGGGACCCCGGGCTCACCGCGGCCTTCGCCGCCGGCGAGGACATCCACCGCACCGTGGCGTCCCGCGTGTTCGGGTGCGAGCGGGAGGCGGTCACCCCCGCCCAGCGCACCACGGCGAAGATGGTCTCCTACGGGCTGGCCTACGGGATGGAGGCGTACGGCCTGGCGCAGCGGCTGGGGATCCCGGTCGAGGAGGCCCAGGGGATCCTCGAATCGTTCTTCGCGGCGTTCCCCGCCGTCCACCGCTTCATGGAGGATGCGGTGGCGACGGCCCGGGCGACGGGGTACACGGTCACCGAGTTCGGGCGGAGGCGGCCCCTGCCGGACCTGGCCTCGACCAACTACCAGGTCCGTCAGGCAGCCGAGCGCCAGGCGATGAACGCCGGCATCCAGGGGTTGGCCGCCGACCTGTTCAAGCGGGCGTTGGTCCGCCTCGACGCCGCTCTGGAGGACGGAGGGTTCCGTTCGGATCTCGTGCTTCAGGTGCACGACGAGGTGATCGTCGACGTCGACCCGGAAGAGGCCGACCCGGTGGCGGCGCTCACCGAGGAGGCGCTGGTGGGTGCGGCGACGCTCCGGGTGCCGCTGGCGGTGGCCATGTCGTGGGGCGCTTCGTGGGCGGAGGCCAAAGGCGGGTAGCATGGACCCGGCCGCCGAGGCGCGGCCGAGCAGTTGGGCCCCCCGGCCACCGGTGTCGCTGGGGCCTCGTCCGGAAAGCGAGCTACCTACTTCATGTCTGACGTCCTTGCAGTGCCCGGGGGACCCGCCGTCCTCTCGTCCGAGGCCATGGGTCACTTCGACGAGAACGGCGTGTACGTTCCCCGTCCGATCACCGAGGACGACCTCGGCGGCGCGTCGCTCGAAGACGCGATGGTCGGCACCATCGTCGAGTTCGAGGACGGCGACCTCGTCCACGGGACCGTGGTGAAGATCGACCGGGACGAGGTGCTCCTCGACATCGGGTTCAAGTCCGAGGGCGTGGTGCCGGTCCGCGAGCTCTCGATCCGCAACGACGTGGACCCGTCGGAGATCGTCTCGTTGGGGGAGTCGATCGAGGCGCTCGTCCTCCAGAAGGAGGACAAGGAGGGGCGCCTGATCCTCTCGAAGAAGCGCGCCCAGTACGAGCGGGCGTGGGGGACGATCGAGAAGTTGAAGGAAGCCGGTGAGATGGTCACCGGTCCGGTGATCGAGGTGGTCAAGGGTGGGCTCATCGTCGACATCGGTCTGCGGGGGTTCCTCCCCGCCTCCCTGGTGGAGCTCCGGCGGGTCCGCGAGCTCCAGCCCTACGTCGGCCGGACCATCGAGGCGAAGATCATCGAGCTCGACCGGAACCGCAACAACGTGGTGCTCTCGCGCCGGGCGTGGCTCGAGGAGACCCAGAAGGAGCAGCGCGGCGAGTTCCTCGAGAACCTCAAGCCGGGGGAACGCCGCCGGGGGACCGTGTCCTCGGTCGTCAACTTCGGCGCCTTCGTCGACCTCGGGGGGATGGACGGTCTCGTCCACGTGTCCGAGCTCTCGTGGAAGCACGTGGACCATCCCTCGTCGGTGGTGGCGGTCGGCGACGAGATCGAGGTCGAGGTCCTCGACGTGGACCTGTCGAAGGAGCGGATCAGCCTGTCCCTCAAGGCAACCCAGACCGATCCCTGGCAGGAGTTCGCCAACTCCCACCAGGTGGGCGAGCTGGTCTACGGGCGCATCACCAAGCTGGTGCCGTTCGGTTCGTTCGTCCAGGTGGGCGACGGCATCGAGGGCCTGGTGCACATCTCCGAGATGGCGGTCCACCACGTCGACCTCCCCGAGCAGGTGGTGAGCCCCGGCGAAGAACTGTGGGTGAAGATCATCGACATCGACCTCCAGCGGAGGCGGATCAGTCTCTCCATCAAGCAGGCGGCCGAGGGTGGAGAGGTGTCCGAGGAGTACCGGGAGGCGTTCGGCGAGCACGCCTACGACGCCGAGGGGAACTACATCGGCCCGTTCGACTACACCGAGACCGACTTCACGCCGGAGACGGAGGCGCAGGCGGCCTGGGCCGACTACGTGGTCGAGCACGGCACCGGCGACGGGGCGGCCGTCGCACCTCCGGCCGTCGAGGCCCCGGTGGACGGGACGACCGTGGCGGTCGAGGCGGCGGACCCGCCCGCTCCCGTGGACGCGCCGGCCGTCGCACCTTCGGCCGACGAGGCCCCGGTGGACGCGCCGCCCGCCCCGGAACCCGGCTGAGCCGGTCCCACGCCCACGGGGGGCCACGCGTCGGCAAGGTCCGCGGCCTCGGCGACGGTGCGTTCAGACGGTGGCGGCCGCCCGTTCCGGGACCGGGACGGGGCGGCCGAGCGGGAAGTGGCAGGCGACCTGGTGGCCGGGAGCGACCTCCCGCAGCAACGGCTCCTCCGACGCGCACCGGTCCTGCGCGTAGGGGCAGCGGGTCCGGAACCTGCAGCCCGACGGCGGGTCGAGGGGTGACGGGAGTTCGCCGGTCAACGGCTCGTGCTCGGAGACGTGTTCCGGATCGGGCTCCGGGATCGAGGCCATGAGCGCCTGGGTGTAGGGGTGGGCAGGGGAGTGGTAGAGGGCGTCCGACTCGGCTAGCTCGACCAGCTTCCCGAGGTACATCACCGCGACTCGGTCGCTCACGTTCTTCACGACGGCCAGGTCGTGGGCGATGAACACCATGGTGAGGCCGAACTCGGCCTTGAGGTCCGCCAGCAGGTTCAGGATCTGGGCCTGCACGGAGACGTCGAGGGCGGAGACCGGCTCGTCGCAGATCAGCAGCCTGGGCTTCGCCATGAGCGCGCGGGCGATGCTGATCCGTTGGCACTGACCGCCGGAGAACTCCTGTGGGCGCCGGTCCCCGGCGGCGTCCGGGTCGATCCCCACCGACTCGAGCATCGACCGCACCTGCTGGGCGCGCTCGGACGCCGAGCCGGTGCCCCAGATGGCGAGCGGCTCGGCCACGATGTCGCGGATCCTCCGGCGGGGGTTGAGCGAGGAGATCGGATCCTGGAAGATCATCTGGATCCGGGTACGCGCCCGGCGGAGCTCACGGCCGGACAGCCGGCCGAGGTCCTGGCCCTCGAACCGCACCGTGCCGGAGGTGGCCGGTTGGATCTGCACCAAGGCCCGCCCGGTGGTCGTCTTGCCGCAACCCGACTCGCCGACCAGCCCGAGCGTCTCGCCCGTGCGTACCTCGAAACTCACGTCGGAGACCGCCTGGACCCGCCGTTTCCCGGACCGGAACTCGACGACCAGGCGCTCGACCTGGAGCATCACCTCCGGTCCGGCGCCGGATGCGTGCTCGGGGGTGGGTGGCGTCATGGGGCGGGGACCTCCGCGGGCGTGCTCGGCGTGCTGGTGATGGACACGGCGGCCTGGTCGGCGGCGGTGCCGGTCGGGACCCCGTCGACGAGAGGGAACCAGCAGGCGAAGAGGTGGTCGCCTGAACCGGCGGTGCGGAGCGGAGGGTCGGCCTCCCGGCACTTCGCCTGGACGTAGGGGCAGCGGGGTGCGAACCGGCACCCCTTGGGCGGGTGGATCAGGTCGGGTGGCCTCCCCCCGATGGCCTTCAGCCGGGTGCCGCTCGGGTCGGCCAGCCTCGGGATGGAGTCCATGAGCGCGCGGGTGTACGGCATGCGGGTGTGGGCGAACAGGGTCCGGGTCGGCGCCCGCTCGACGATCCTCCCCGCGTACATGACGGCGATGTCGTCGGCCCGCTTGGCCACCACCCCCAGGTCGTGGGTGACCAGGATCACCGCCATGTGGCGCTCCTGCTGCATGGCGGCCAGCAGGTCGAGGATCTGGGCCTGGACAGTGACGTCGAGCCCGGTGGTCGGCTCGTCGGCCAGCACCAGGCGGGGAGCGCACGCCAGGGCGATGGCGATCATCACCCGCTGGCGCATGCCCCCGGAGAGCTGGAACGGGTACCACCGGATCCGCTCCTCGGGGGAGGGGATCCCCACCGAGCGCAGGAGCTCGACGGCGGTGGCGGTGGCCTCCTTGCGGTCCATCTGCAGGTGCAGCCGGAGGGACTCGGTGATCTGCCGCCCGATCCGGACCACCGGGTTGAGCGCGGTCATCGGGTCCTGGAAGATCATGCTCATCTGGGCGCCCCACACCTGGCGGAGCTGCGCCGGTTCCATGGCGGTGAGCTCGTGCCCGGCGAAATGGACGGTGCCGCCGCGGACCACGTCGCGGGCCGGGAGCAGTCCCATGATCGAGCGGGAGAGGACCGTTTTGCCCGAGCCGGACTCGCCGACCACGCCGAGGGTGCGCCCCCGGTCGACGGTCAGCGACACCCCGTCGACGGCGTGGACCGTCCCCCGGGTGGTGCGGAACGAGGTGACGAGGTCCTTCACCTCCAACAGAGGATCGGCGAGCTCGGCGACGTCGGGGAAGTGCAGCGCATCGGCGGAACGCCGTCCGGACCCGATCACAGGAGCCCCTCACGGACGTCGAAGCGTTGCCGGAGCCGGTCGCCGATCAGGTTGATGGAGAGCAGCAGCAGGAACATCGCCAGGGCCGGCCACAGGAGGATGTACGGGTTGGCGCTGAGGTTGCCGTTCGAGGTGCCCTCCGAGATGATGTTGCCCCACGACGGGGTGGGGAGCGCCACCGACAGGCCGAGGAAGGCGAGGGAGCCTTCGAGGACGATCACCCCGGCCACCGCGATCAGCCCGAAGGCCACCGCCACCGGGATCACGTTGGGGAGGATCTCCTTGAAGATGATGCGGGTGCTGGTCGCTCCGAGGGTGCGGGCGGCCATCACGAAGTCGCGGTTTGCGTAGGCGAGAGACGAGGCCCGCACCACCCGGAACAGGACGGGGATGGTGGCCACCCCGATGATGATGGTGATCTTCGCCAGGGTCTGGCCCCAGAAGGCGACGATGGCGATGACCGCCACGATGGCGGGGAAGGCGAGGATGACGAACGACGCCGCGTTCAGGGCGAGGTCGAGCCTGCCCCCCCGGAACCCGGAGACCAGGCCGAGGGTCCCGCCGATGGCCATGCCGATGGCGACGGCGCCGAACCCGACCACCAGGGACACGCGGGCGCCGAAAATGATCCGGCTGAGGAGGTCCCGGCCGAGGTCGTCGGTCCCGAGCAGGTGGTGGAGGCCGGGCCCGGCGTTGATGGCCGCGTAGTTCTGGAAGTTCGGGTTGGGGAGGGGGAGGAGGTTGGCGATCATGGCGAGCAGCACCACCAGGCCGACCCAGCCGAGCGCGATCCAGAACAGGAGCCCGAGCGGCCGGCGGGCGAGGGCCTCGTCGGTCTCGGGCGCCGGCTCCTGGCGGGCCACCACCATCTCGTCCACGGCGGCCTGCCCGGGGAACCCGTCGGTGAGCAGGGCGGCACCCGATCCGGTGGATCTCAGCTCGCGGTCGTCAGGCATGGGTCACTCCCGGGTCACTCGCGGGTCGACCACCGTGAAGAGGAAGTCGACGATGAACTGCAGGATGACGTAGGCGATGGCCACGACCAGGGCGATGCCTTGGATGACCAGGTAGTCGCGCTGCTGGACGGCCACCACGATCGAGTACCCCAGCCCGTTCATGGCGAAGAGGTACTCGACGATGAACGTGCCGGCCAGCAGGGCCCCGATGTTCACCCCGGCCGCCGCCATCAGGGAGAAGGTCGACGGTCGGAAGGCGTGGCGCATCATGATGTAGCGGTTGGAGAGGCCCTTGGAGCGGGCCATGGTGATGAAGTCCTCTTGGAGGGTGCTGATCAGGTCGGACCGGAGGAGCCGGTAGTAGACGGCGATCGAAGCGGCGGTCAGGGCCAGGCTCGGGAGGATCATGTCGTGGATGTTGGTGGCCGGGTCGGTGGTGAACGAGGTGTAGCCCGTGGCGGGGAACCACTTGAGCGCCACCGCGAACACGGCCACGAAGACCGGTGCGATCACGAACGGCGGCAGGGCGAGCAGCCCGAACGTCCCGGTGGTGGCCACGTTGTCCACCGGGCGGTTCGGACGCCGGGAGGTGAACAGCGCCAGGGGGATCGCCACCGCGAAGGCCACCACCTGCGAGATGATGATCAGCTCGAGGTCGATGGGGAAGCTGGTGGCGATGATGTGCCCGACCGACTCGTGGGTCACGTACGACTCGCCCAGGTTGCCGTGGAAGACGTGGCTGATCCAGATCCAGTACTGCTGGTAGAGCGGCTTGTTCAGCCCCAGCTGGGCGAGGAGCAGCGCACGGTTGTGGGCGTTGTCGTTGGGCCCGAGGATGACCACGGTCGGGTCCCCCGGGAGCAGGTGGACCAGGAGGAACACCAGGACCGAGATGATGAACCCGACGACGACCAGCTGCCCCAGGCGTTTGGCGAGGTAGACGAGCATGTGTGCGTGGCCCCGGGCCGGTCCCCGGCGCCTATCCCTCCATCCAGATCTGGGTGCTGAAGAAGGACCCGTTGTCGAACCCCTTGCCCGGCATACCCGCGGGCAGGATCGTCCCGGCGAAGTTCTGGATGCGGGAGTCCGCCACCGCCGACCACGCCGTCCGGCCCAGCCACAGGTAGGGGAGGTCGATCGCCAACCGCTCGTCCACCTTCTGGTAGGCGGCGATCACGTCGGCCGGGTTGGAGGACGACCGGCCGGTGACCAGCGCTGCCTCGATCTGGGGGTCCGAGTTGCGGGCGAAGTTGAGGGCGATCTTCCCCACGGGTGCGACGGTGGTGGTGCTCCACCACACGTAGTTGATGCTCGGGTCCGGGGCGGCGAACTGCTCGTAGGTCACCGCCTGGTAGTTCCCGAAAATGGTGTTGGAGATCAGCTGGGCCTGCTCGATGGCCTGGAGGTTGACCTTGCACCCGATGTCCTGCCACATGGACTGGAGAACCTGGGTGACCCGGGTGAGACGGGCGTCGGTGACCGTCGCCAGGTCGAACGTCGGCGTCCCGTTCTGGGCGGCGTACTCCTTCACCAGCGCCTTGGCCGCGGCGGGGTCGTAGGTCGGGTAGCCGGTCTGGCTGAAGTACTTCGAGCCTTCGGGGAAGAGGCCGGTGGTGGCGAGGTCGAGACCGGAGTCGAACAGCTTGTAGAAGGCGGGGTAGTTGATCCCCTTGGCGAGGGCCTGACGGATGCGGAGGTCGTCCATCGGGGACGCCAGGCAGTTCAGCATGATGAAGCTCATGTCGGGCTCGCCGAGGGTGTCCGACAGGCTGTTGACGACCTGGTAGGACGAGTTCCCCTGGAACTGGGTGATGGTGACCGGGTCGGTGGAGACGATCAGGTCGACTCCGCCGGACTGGAGGGTGGCGATCCGCTGGGAGTGGTCGGGGATGGGCCGGAAGGTGATCTGGTCGAGGTAGGGGTAGCCGGACCGCCAGTAGTGGGGGTTGCGGACCGCAGTGAAGTGGTTGTTCGGGAGCCACGACGAGTAGAGGAAGGGCCCGGTGCCGACCGGGGTCGGGTTGGAGTTACCGGCCTTCTCGGCGTCGATCATCGACTGGCTCACCATGTAGCCGATCTGAGTGGCGAGGCCGGCAGGCAGGGGGACGTAGGGCTCGTTGAGGTTGAAGCTCACCGTCATCGGGTCGATGACGGTGACGTTACCGAGGAACTTGAGCGCCAGGCCGGTCAGGGGCGAGGCCTGGAGCGCGTCGTAGTTGTTCTTCACCACCGTGGCGTCGAGCGCGGTCCCGTCGTGGAAGAGGATCCCCGGGCGCAGCTTCATCGTCCACCGGGTGTAGTCGGCGTTCGGGGTGATCGACTGGCACAGGTAAGGCTGGATGCTCCCGTCCGCCGCCACTGCGGTCAGCGGGTCGTAGACGCAGTTGGCGTAGAGGAACCCGTTGTTGTCCCAGTGATTGCTCGGGGGGTAGAAGCCATCGATGTCGGCGTCGTTGCCGATGATGGCGGTCCCGCCGAGCTTGGGGGTCCCATGGTTGACGCCCGGGGTGCCGCTCGGCGCCTTGGTCCCCGAGGTGGTGCTCGACGACGACGAGCACGCCGCCAGGCCGGTGGCACTGCCGGCTCCGAGGAGGACGGCACCTCCGGCCACCGCGCTCCTCGAAAGGAAGCTCCTCCGGCTGATCGGCTCTGGCGTCGTCATCAGGTTCCCCCCTTGTCTCCCCGCCGGCAACGCCGACGGGTCGGTTCATCGGTTGCGTCCCGCTCTCCGGCAGACCTCGGCCCGAGCTCGCTCCGCACCCCCTGGACCACCCTCCGTGGGTGGCTTTCCGGCAGGCTACCGCTCGCCACCCTCCGGGTCGAGGTCATCGGGGAAAATTTCTCCGGCCTACGCTGTCCGACGTGGCCGGCGAGTCCGGCGAGGCGGGTCGCCAGGGTGGGACGGGGCGTGCCGGGGTCGCAGGTCGAACGGGAGGTCATCGGATGCTGGCGGTTGGGCTCACCGGGGGGATCGGCGTCGGCAAGTCGACGGTGGCGGGCATGCTCGTCGACCGCGGCGCGGTGCTGGTTGACGCCGACCGCATCGCCCGCGAGGTGGTCGAGCCGGGAGCTCCGGCCTACCGGGCGCTGGTCGATCGGTTCGGGCCGGGGGTGGTGGGACCGGACGCCACGCTCGACCGCGCCGCGCTGGCCGGGCTCGTCTTCGGGGACCCGGAGGCGCTGGCCGACCTGAACACCATCACCCACCCGGCGATCGGCGCGGCCATGCTCGAACGCAAGGCGCGCTTCGACGGGTCCGACGCCGTGGTGGTGCTCGACATCCCGCTGCTGCGCGACGAGCACCGGTCGGTGCTCTCGCTCGACGTGGTGGTGGTGGTGGACGCCCCCACGGCGACGGCGCTGGACCGCCTGACCGGCGTCCGGGGGATGCCCGCCGCCGACGCCGCCGCCCGGATGGCCGCACAGCCGGACCGTTCCGCCCGTCTGGCGGTGGCGGACATCGTCATCGACAACTCCGGGGACCTCGCGCACCTCACCGGTGAGGTGGACCGGGCCTGGCGCGCGCTCGAGACATTGCGACGCGTCCGGAGGGACTCCTGACCGTTGCCGGTACCATCGGGGGGTGCCGGCGTTCGAAGTCGTCTCCCCGTTCCGTCCCGCGGGTGACCAGCCCCAGGCGATCGACGCGCTGGTCGCCGGCATCGGTCGGGGGGACCGCTATCAGACCCTGCTCGGGATCACCGGTTCGGGGAAGACCGCCACCATCGCCTGGACCATCGAGGGGGTGCAGCGGCCGACGCTCGTCATCGAGCCCAACAAGTCCCTGGCGGCTCAGCTGGCCGCCGAGCTGAAGGGGTTCTTCCCCCGCAACCGGGTCGAGTACTTCGTCTCGTACTACGACTACTACCAGCCCGAGGCGTACGTCCCCTCGTCGGACACCTACATCGAGAAGGACTCATCGATCAACGACGAGATCGACCGGCTCCGCCACGCCACCACCTCGTCGTTGCTGCTGCGGCCGGACACCATCGTGGTGGCTTCGGTCTCGTGCATCTACGGGCTGGGCTCGCCCGACGAGTACCGGGACCGCATCGTGGTGCTCCGCCCCGGCGAGGTCCACGAGCAGCGCGGCCTGCTCCGGCGCCTGGTCGAGCTCCAGTACTCGCGCAACGATGTCGCCCTGGCGCGCGGCCAGTTCCGCGCCCGGGGCGACACGGTGGAGATCCACCCCGCCTACGAGGAGCGCGCCATGCGGATCGAGTTCTTCGGGGACACGGTCGAGCGGATCCGGCCCTTCGACGTCCTCACCGGGGAGATCGGGGACGACGTGGACGAGCTGGTGGTCTTCGCGAAGACCCACTACGGGACCGGGGACGAGAAGCTCCGCCGGGCGGTGACCGGGATCGAGGCGGAGCTGGGGAGCCGGTTGAAGGAGCTCGACGCGTCCGGGAAGCTGCTCGAGGCCCAGCGGCTCCGGATGCGCACCGAGTACGACCTCGAGATGCTGGCGGAGACCGGGGTGTGCAGCGGCGTCGAGAACTACAGCCGGCACCTCGACGGACGCGAGCCCGGGGAGGCGCCGTTCACCCTGCTCGACTTCTTCCCCGACGGGTTCCTCGTCGTGCTGGACGAGAGCCACGTGGCCATCCCTCAGCTCCGGGGGCAGTACGCGGGGGACCGCTCGCGCAAGGAGACGCTCGTCGACCACGGGTTCCGCCTCCCGTCGGCACTCGACAACCGGCCGCTCCGCTTCGAGGAGTTCCTCGAGCGCACCGGCCAGGTGGTGATGCTCTCGGCCACGCCGGGACCGTGGGAGCTGGAGCACAGCACCCAGGTGGTCGAGCAGGTGATCCGGCCGACCGGCCTACTCGATCCCGAGGTGGACATCCGGCCGACGGTCGGCCAGATCGACGACCTCCGGGAGCGGATCGACGCCACCGTGGCGTCCGGTGCCCGGGTGCTGGTGACCACGCTCACGAAGAAGATGGCCGAGGACCTGACCGGCTACCTGCGCGAACAGGGCGTGCGGGTGGAGTACCTCCACTCCGACGTGGACACCATGGCCCGGGTCGAGCTGCTGCGCGAGCTGCGGCTCGGGAGGTTCGACGTCCTGGTGGGGATCAACCTTCTGCGGGAGGGACTGGACCTCCCCGAGGTGGCGCTGGTCGCCATCCTCGACGCCGACAAGGAGGGGTTCCTGCGCTCGGTATCGTCGCTGATCCAGACGATGGGAAGGGCGGCGCGCAACGTCAACGGAAGGGTGGTGATGTACGCCGACACCATCACCGACTCGATGACCCGGGCCATCGGGGAGACCCAGCGGCGGCGTGCCCGTCAGATCGCCTACAACGCCGAGCACGGCATCGACCCGGTCACCATCACCAAGTCGGTCTCGGACATCCTCGAACGGGTGCGGGACCCCGGCGGCTCCGGGGACGGGCACGGGCCGGCACGGGGGAGCCGGAGCGCCGGACGGGCTGGACGCGGACGGCCCGGCGGGGTCGATCCCCGGGTGGTGGCCGCCGACCTGGCCGCGGCGCTCGGTCCGGACGCGGACGAGCTCTCGACGTTGGTCCACCAGCTCGATCTCGAGATGGTGCGGGCGGCCGAGGAGCTCCGTTTCGAGGAGGCGGCGCTGCTGCGCGACGAGATCGCCGAGCTGCGGGTGCTGTCGGCGACCGATCCGGTGGACGGGTCGCCGGTCGCAGGCGGTGCCGGGGAACCGGAGGGCTCGCCGACCGCCGAGCCCTGACCGGCAGGGGAGCAGCGCGGCGGGTGAGCAGCGCGTTGGGTGTGCAGCGCGGCAGGAGCGCAGCGCCCGCGCCGGTATCCTCGCCGCCATGGCCGATCGACTGGTGGTACGTGGCGCGCGTGAGCACAACTTGCGCGACGTGTCGCTCGATCTGCCGCGCGACCGCCTGATCGTCTTCACCGGCCTCTCGGGATCGGGGAAGTCCTCCCTGGCGTTCGACACCATCTATGCGGAGGGGCAGCGCCGCTACGTCGAGTCGCTCTCCGCCTACGCCCGACAGTTCCTCGGGCAGATGGACAAGCCGGACGTCGACTTCATCGAAGGGCTCTCCCCGGCGATCGCCATCGACCAGAAGTCCGCCTCGCGCAACCCGCGCTCCACGGTGGGCACGGTCACCGAGGTCTACGACTACCTGCGGTTGCTCTACGCCCGGATCGGGCGGCCCCACTGCCCGACGTGCGGTCGCCCGGTGGCCCGCCAGAGCCCCCAGCAGATCGTCGACCGCATCCTGGCGTTCGACGAGGGCACCAGGTTCCTGGTGTTGGCCCCGGTCGTGCGGGGGCGCAAGGGCGAGTACAGCGCCCTGCTCGACGACCTGGCCACCCAAGGGTTCGCCCGGGTGCGGGTGGACGGGGTCACGGTGGAGCTGTCGGAGCGGGCCGAGGTGGACCTGGCGCGCTACGAGCAGCACTCCATCGAGGTGGTCGTCGACCGGCTGGTCCGCCGGGGCGACATCGGGCGCCGTCTGACCGAGTCGATCGAGACCGCCCTGGCGCTGGCGGACGGCGTGGCCGAGTTGGTGGTCGTCGATCCCGATGGAACGGAGGCGGAGGCGGTCACCTTCAGCCAGCACCTGGCGTGCACCCACTGCGGCACCAGCTTCGAGGATCCGGCGCCGCGAAGCTTCTCGTTCAACTCCCCCTACGGCGCCTGCCCGTCCTGTGCCGGCCTGGGCACCACCTTCGAGGTCGACCCGGACCTGGTGGTGCCCGACCCCACCCTGTCCCTGGCGGGCGGCGCCCTGGCCCCGTGGTCCGGCGCCCGCAGCGAGTACTTCACCCGGGTGGTGGAGGCCGCAGCCGCCCTCGGGGGCTTCTCGGTCAAGACTCCCTGGGAGGACCTCACCGAGGCGGACCGGTCGCTGGTGCTCTACGGGGCGGGAGCCGAGCAGGTGCACCTCCGGTACCGGAACCGCTACGGCCGCCAACGCTCCTTCCACACCAGCTACGAGGGGATCGTCCCCTGGCTCCAGCGGCGCCACCGGGAGGCGGACTCGGACTTCCTCCGCGACCATCTGGAGGCCTACCTGCGGGAGGTCCCGTGCCCGGCGTGCGGTGGATCGCGCCTTCGCCCGGAGTCGTTGGCGGTGACGGTGGGCGACCTCTCCATCTTCGAGCTGTGCTCGCTGCCCATCGGGAAGGCGGTGGAGGTGGTGGCCGCGCTCGACCTCACCGACCGGGAGCACATGATCGCCGACCGGGTGTTCCGCGAAGTGCGGGAGCGGATGCAGTTCCTGCTCGATGTGGGGCTCGACTACCTGACGCTGGCGCGCTCGGCTGCCACCCTGTCGGGAGGGGAGGCACAGCGGATCCGGCTGGCCAGCCAGATCGGCAGCGGTCTGGTCGGCGTGCTCTACGTGCTCGACGAGCCCTCGATCGGCCTCCACCAGCGCGACAACCAGCGGCTGATCGCCACGCTGCTGCGGCTGCGCGACCTGGGGAACACGGTGATCGTGGTGGAGCACGACGAGGAGACGATCCGGGTCGCCGACCACGTGGTCGACGTCGGACCCGGTGCCGGCGAGCACGGAGGGCGCATCGTCCACTCCGGGCCGGTCACCGGTCGCGGGGGGCTCGAGTCGAACACCGAGTCGATCACCGGCCAGTACCTCGCCGGCCGCCGGACCATCCCGGTGCCGGCGAGCCGCCGTCCGGGCAGTGGCGAGTGGCTCACCGTGGTCGGGGCGAGGGAGCACAACCTGCGCGAGGTCGACGCCGCCTTCCCCCTGGGCTGCCTGGTGGCGATCACCGGCGTGTCCGGGTCGGGAAAGTCGACGCTCGTCAACGACATCCTGCTCCGGTCGCTCTCCCACCAGGTGCACCGGTCGAAGGCGGTGCCCGGCCTCCACCGCGAGATCACCGGCGTGGAGCACGTCGACAAGGTGGTCGAGGTGGACCAGGCCCCGATCGGCCGGACCCCCCGTTCCAACCCCGCCACCTACAGCGGCGTCTTCGACCACATCCGGAAGCTGTTCAGCCAGACCCAGGAGGCGAAGGTCCGGGGCTATCTCCCGGGTCGGTTCTCGTTCAACGTCAAGGGCGGCCGGTGCGAGGCGTGCTCGGGGGACGGCACCATCCGCATCGAGATGCACTTCCTGCCCGACGTCTACGTGCCGTGCGAGGTCTGTCACGGGGCCCGGTACAACCGGGACACGTTGGAGGTGACCTTCCGGGGCAAGACCATCGCCGACGTCCTCGACCTGTCGTGCGAGGAGGCCCTCTCGTTCTTCGCGCGGCAACCCCCGATCGCCCGCCACCTCCAGACGCTGGTCGACGTGGGTCTCGGCTACGTCCGGCTGGGACAGCCTGCTCCGACCCTCTCGGGCGGCGAGGCGCAGCGGGTCAAGCTGGCATCGGAGCTGAGCCGGCGGTCGACGGGCCACACGTTCTACGTCCTCGACGAGCCGACCACCGGCCTGCACTTCGACGACGTCCGCAAGCTGCTCGAGGTCCTGAGCCGCCTGGTGGACCAAGGAAACACGGTCGTCGTCATCGAGCACAACCTCGACGTCGTCAAGACCGCCGACTGGATCATCGATCTGGGACCCGAGGGCGGGGACCGCGGGGGGACGATCGTGGCGGTCGGCACGCCCGAGCAGGTGGCCGAGCTTCCCGGCTACACGGGTGCCGTGCTGGCGCCGGTGCTCGGCAGTCGGAGCCAGAGTCGCAGCCGGAGCCGCAACGGGAAGGCGGCCCGGCCCGCCGCTCCGGGGGCGGGGACCCGTCGGAAGAAGGCAGTTCCGGCCGGCAAAGCAGTTCCGGCCGGCAAGGCAGTTCCGGCCGGTAAGGCAGTTCCGGGGTGACTGCGGCGGTGTGCCCCCCGGAGCCGGTCGTCAGACGGTGGCGAGCATCCGCTCCAGAGCCACCCGGGCCCACGCCGCGACGTCCGGGTCGACCGTGATGCGGTTCCGCACCTGCCCGGCCACCAGACCCTCGAGGATCCACGCCAGGTGGGCGGCGTCGATCCGGAACATTGTCGAGCACGGGCACACCTGAGGGTCGAGCGAGACGACCGTCTTCGTCGGATGCTCCGCATCGAGCCGGTTGACCAGGTGGACCTCGGTGCCGACGGCGATGACGGCGCCGTCCGGGGCGCGGTCCACCGCGTCGATGATGAAGTCGGTCGATCCGACCAGGTCGGCGACTTCCACGACGTCGTGCGAGCACTCGGGGTGCACGACCACGATGCCGTCCGGATGGGCCTGGCGGAACGCCGTCACCTGGGACGGACGGAAGCGTTGGTGGACCGAGCAGTGGCCCTTCCACAGCAGCAGGGCGGCGGACTTGAGCGTCGCGTCGTCGAGTCCCCCCCGTTCGAGCCGGGGGTCCCACACCGCCATGTCGTCCGCTCCGTACCCCATGGTGAACCCGGTGTTGCGCCCGAGGTGTTGGTCGGGGAAGAACAGCACCTGGTCCCCCCGCCCTCGCCCGTGACCGTCCCCGAGGGCCCAGGTGAGCACCGCCCGGGCGTTCGAAGAGGTGCAGACGACTCCCCCGTGGCGCCCGACGAACGCCTTGAGCGCCGCCGACGAGTTCATGTAGGTCACCGGCACGACCCGTGCGACGTCGGTGGCCGAAGCCAGCACCTCCCACGCCTCCTCCACCGCTTCGACGTCGGCCATGTCGGCCATCGAGCAGCCGGCGTTGAGGTCGGGGAGCAGCACCTGCTGATGGTCCCCGGTGAGGACGTCGGCGGACTCGGCCATGAAGTGGACTCCGCAGAACACCACGAACTCGGCCTCGGTCTGGGCCGCGGCGATGCGCGAGAGCGCGAACGAATCTCCGCGGGCATCGGCCCAGGTCATCACCTCGTCGCGCTGGTAGTGGTGCCCGAGCACCAGGACCCGGGGACCGAGGGAAGCCTTGGCGACGCCGATCCACTGCGCCAGTTCGTCCGGGGTCGCCGAGCGGTACCGGTCGGGGAGTGCCGTCTGCAGTCGGAACATGTCGTGCCCTACCTCCTCGCACCTGCTCCGGTCTCGGCCGGCGGGGACAGCCTGGTCGCCCGTCCGCGGGGATGTCGGCCCCGGAGCAATTGTGTCACCGGATACCAGGCCGGCGTGGAGCCAGTGTAGGCGTGGTCGCCGTCCGACGCGGCCGGTACCGTCCCGGCTCGGTCCCGGGCACACTGGACGGGTGGTGAGACGACCTCCTCCCGGCTCGATCCCGGACGCGCCCGGCTCGTACCAGTTCCTCGACCGGGACGGGCGGATCCTCTACATCGGCAAGGCGAAGTCCCTCCGTCAGCGGCTCGGCTCGTACTTCCAGGATCCGGCGGCGCTACCGCCCCGGACCGTGCAGATGCTCGCCCAGGCCGACCGGGTCGAATGGGTGGTGGTGGCCAGCGAGGCCGAGGCGCTGCTGCTCGAGCACAACCTCATCTTGCGGTTCCAGCCCCGCTTCAACGTCCGCCTCAAGGACGACAAGACGTACCCGTGGTTGGCGGTGACCGTGGGGGACACCTGGCCACGGCCGGCCGTGGTGCGCGGGCGGAAGCGGTCCGGGGTCCGGTACTTCGGCCCGTACCCCAACGTGGGAGCCATCCGGGAGACGCTCGACCTGCTCCTGCGGACCTACCCGCTGCGCACCTGCACCGACGGCAAGTTCCGACGCCACGAGCGGCTGGGGAGACCGTGCCTGCTCTTCCATATCGACCGGTGCTCGGGGCCGTGCGCGGGGTCGGTGACCCACGACGAGTACGACCGTATGGTCGCCGACCTCATGACCTTCCTCGCCGGTGAGACCGGCCCGCTTGAGCGCGGTCTGGAGGACGCCATGCGCGAGGCGGCCTCCCGGCTCGACTTCGAGAGGGCGTCGATCGTGCGTGACCAGCTGGCGGCGGTCCGGGCCGCCGACTCCGTGCGCCAGATGGAGCTGGCCCGTCCGGAGGACGTCGACGTCATGGGGATGGTCGAGGACGAGCTGGAGGCGGCCGTCCAGGTCTTCCACGTCCGTTCGGGCAAGGTGGTCGGGCGTCTCGGGCTCCTGGTCGACAAGGTGGAGGACCTGACCCCGGCGGCGCTGGTGTCCCGGATGCTGGTGGACGTCTACGCCGACGCCGCCGCCGGCGTCCCGGGACGGATCCTGGTGCCGGTGCTCCCCGACGACGAGGAGGCCGTCCTCTCCTACCTGGCGGAGCGACGGGGTGGCCCGGTGTCGCTCCGGGTGCCGGTGCGCGGCGCGAAGCGGGCGCTCCAGCTGACGGTCGAGCGCAACGCCGAAGAGGCGTTCCGCAGGCACCGGCTGCAGCGCACCTCGGACCACAACAGCCGGGCGAGGGCGCTCGAGTCCCTCCAACGGGAGCTGTCGCTGTCCGAGGCCCCGCTCCGCATCGAGTGCTACGACATGAGCCATCTGCAGGGGACCGACTACGTGGGCTCGATGGTGGTGTTCGAGGACGGGCTGGCCAAGAAGAGCGACTACCGCCGCTTCAACGTGGCCACCGTGGCGGGCAACGACGACTACGCGGCCATGGAGGAGGTGCTGACGCGCCGGTTGACGGCGATGGTGGAGACCGGCCGGCCGGAACCGGGGGAGGCGGTGGCGGCGCCACCGTCCCGGCGGTTCGCCTACCCGCCCCAACTCCTGTTGCTCGACGGCGGGCTCGGCCAGCTGCACGTCGGGATGCGGGTCCTCGAGCGGCTCGGGCTCACCGACCGGGTGCCGATCGCCTCGTTGGCCAAGAGCTTCGAGGAGGTCTTCGTCCCCGGACGCGAAGCCCCGATCCGGCTGCCGCGCCAGTCGGAGGCGCTCTACCTGCTGCAGCAGCTCCGCGACGAGGCCCACCGCTTTGCCATCTCGTACCACCGGACCCTGCGCGGCCGCCGGATGGTGACCGGGGCGCTCGACGGGATCGAGGGACTGGGTCCCAAGCGACGGTCCCGGCTGCTCGAGCAGTTCGGCGGGCTCGCCGCGCTGCGCGCGCTCTCGAAGGACGAGCTGACCGGGGTGACGTGGCTCCCCGCCGCGGTCAGTGTCGCCGTGTTCGAGCGGCTGCACACGCCGCTCCCGGCCGACCGCGGCACCGGTGCCCGTGGAGGAGTGGTCGCCGCCCGTGGGAAAGTGGAGGGGTGAGCGAGTACCTGGTGGTGACGGGGATGTCCGGCGCCGGGCGTTCGACCGCGGCGGCCACCCTCGAGGACCTCGGCTGGTTCGTCATCGACAACATGCCATCCGCCCTGATCTCGAAGGTCTCCGAGCTGGTCGACGGCGCCGGCTCCGAGATGCAGCGGGTCGCGTTCGTCGTCGGCCGGGGTGGGGGAGAGCTCGACGACGTCCTGCCCGCCGTGGACGCGCTGCGGGCGGGTCGGCACCGGGTGCGGATCCTGTTCCTCGATGCCCCCGACGACGTGTTGATCCGGAGGTTCGAGGGAACCCGGCGTCGGCACCCGCAGGCGGCCCGGGGCGTGGAGGAGTCGGTGAGCGACGAGCGCCGCCTCCTCGCCGACCTCCGGGACCGCGCCGACCTGGTGGTGGACACCGGGGACCTGAACACCAACCAGCTCCGATCCCGACTGTTGGAGGTGTTCGGTGGGGACGATGCCGGCGCCACCATGCGGACCTCGATCCTCTCGTTCGGGTTCAAGCACGGCGTGCCGATCGACGTCGACCTGCTGTTCGACTGCCGGTTCCTCCCCAATCCCTACTGGGACGAGTCGTTGCGGAGCCACAGCGGGCTCGATGCGCCCGTGCGCGCCTATGTGCTCGAGCGCCCGGAGACCGTCGAGTTCTTGGACAAGCTGGAGGACCTGCTGGCCATGCTGCTCCCCGCCTACGTCCGCGAGGGCAAGTCCTACCTGACGGTGGCCATGGGCTGCACCGGCGGCCGTCACCGATCGGTGGCGATCGCCGAAGAGCTGGGCCGCCGGCTCGAGGCGAGCGGCGTCCCGGCCGCCGTGTTCCATCGCGACGTGGACCGGTGAGCGCGTCGGGCAGCTCGTCCACGCGGGTGGTGGCGGTCGGTGGCGGGCACGGGCTGGCGGCCACCCTCCGCGCCGTACGGACCATCACCGACGCGGTGACGGCCGTGGTCTCGGTGGCAGACGACGGGGGGTCCTCCGGCCGGTTGCGGGAGCTACTGCACATCATGGCGCCGGGCGACCTCCGCAAGTGCATGGTGGCCCTGGCCGAGCCGGACTCCCTCCTGGCCCGGGCCTTCGCCCACCGGTTCTCCGAGGAGGAGCTGGCCGGCCATGCGCTCGGCAACCTCGTCCTGGCCGGGCTGATGGAGGTCGCGGACGATCCCGTCGCCGGCATCGCCGAGGCGTGCCGCCTGCTCGGCGTGCGCGGGAGCGTGTTGCCGGCGACGTCCATCCCGGTGGTGCTCGAGGCGGACTCGGACGGAGGTCAGGTGGCGGGTCAGGTGGCGGTGATGGCGACCCCCCGCATCCGCCGGGTGTCCCTCTGCCCGCCGGACGCGGCACCTCCGCCGGAGGCGATGGCCGCCATCGGAGAGGCCGACCTGATCGTCATCGGTCCGGGTTCTCTCTACACGAGCGTGCTCGCCGCCCTGGTGGTGCCCGGCATCCGGGAGGCGCTGGCGCGTGCACCGGCCCGGAAGGTCTATGTGAGCAATCTCCGACCGCAGGTACCGGAGACGGCCGGGTTCGACGTCGGGATGCACGTGTCGGCCCTGGTCGCGCACGGGGTGGACGTCGACGCCGTGCTCTTCGATCCGGCGGTGATGCCCCTCGGCGTTCCCGGGGTCCCGGCACGGGCCGCGGAGCTCACCCGGCCGAACGGACGGGCCCACGATCCGGTCAAACTGGCGGAGGCCCTCCGTGATCTGCTCGGATAACCATCGGGTGGTCGCAGGTGGCCTAGCGTTGGCGCCGCGGGTCCCCCCGCGCGGGAGCACCGCCGGGAGGCGGACGGCGGACGTGCCTGTCCGGGCCGGAGGACGAGGAAGGGTGGAGGAATGACCGTTCGGGTCGGGATCAACGGGTTCGGCCGCATCGGCCGCAACTACCTGCGGGCGGCGCGGGCGTTGGGTGTGGACATCGAGGTGGTGGCGGTCAACGACCTCACGTCGGCGGCGACGCTCGCCCACCTCCTCTCCTACGACTCGACCTACGGCCGGTTCGGATCCGAGGTGACCGCGGACGGGGATCGCATCGTGGTGGACGGAGGGACTGTCCGGGTGCTGGCGGAACGCGACCCGGCCGCGCTGCCCTGGGGCGAGCTGGGGGTCGAGGTGGTCGTCGAGTCGACCGGCCTGTTCACGTCCCGGTCGGCCGCCGCCGCTCATCTCCGGGGCGGGGCGTCACGTGTTGTCATCTCCGCCCCGGCGTCCGATGCCGACGCCACGTTCGTCGTCGGTGTGAACGACCACGAGTACGACCCGGCGACCCACGTGGTCGTCTCGAACGCGTCGTGCACCACCAACTGCTTCGTCCCCCTGGTCAAGGTCCTCGACGACGCGTTCGGCGTCGAGTCGGGCCTGATGACGACCGTGCACGCTTTCACCAATGACCAGAACCTGCTCGACCTCCCGCACAAGGACCTCCGTCGGGCCCGGTCCGCGCCGGTGAACATCGTCCCCGCGTCGACCGGGGCCGCTCGGGCCACCGGGCTGGTCCTCCCGGCCATGCAGGGCAGGCTGGACGGTGCCGCCTTCCGGGTGCCGGTCGCCGACGGTTCGATCACCGACTTCACCGCAGTGGTGCCGGGAGGAGTCACGGTGGACCGGATCAACGAGGCCTACCGGGCCGCGGCGTCGACGGGACCGCTGTCCCGGGTGCTCGTCTATACGGAGGACCCGATCGTCTCCTCGGACATCGTCGGAAGCCCGGCGTCGTGCACCTTCGACGCCGGGCTGACGATGGTGATGCCGTCGGCCTCCGGGATCACCCTGGCCAAGGTGGCAGGCTGGTACGACAACGAGTGGGGGTACGCGAACCGCCTCGTGGACCTGTCGCTCATCGTGGGGGGTGCCGGCGCCTGAGGGCGCCGGCCGGGACGTGGGGGAGCCGTGACGACGCCGACGAGCACCTACAATCCATTGCTGCGGGGGCTGCCGCTCCTCGACGACCTCCCGTCGCTGGACGGGGCCAGTGTGCTGGTCCGGGTGGACTTCAACGTCCCGCTCCGGATCGAGGACGGGGTACCGCCCGCGGTCACCGACGACTTCCGCATCCGGTCCGCGATCCCGACGTTCGACTACCTCCTCGGCCACGGCGCCCGGGTGACGGCGTGCACGCATCTGGGCCGGCCCGACGGAGCCCCCGATCCGCGCTGGGAGATGGCGCCGGTCCGGGACCGGTTGGCCGAGCTGGCGCCCCGGGTCGAGCTCCTCGAGAACCTCCGGTTCGATCCGGGCGAGGTCGCCAACGACCCCGCCTTCGTGGCGAAGCTGGTCAACGGACACGATGCGTATGTGAACGACGCCTTCGGGGTGTGCCACCGGAGCCACGCCTCGGTGGTCGGGCCGCCGTTCCAGCTTCCCAGCGCCGCCGGGTTTCTGCTCCAGCGCGAAGTGGAGATGCTGGGTGGCCTGCTGGGGATGCCCCGGCGGCCGTTCGTGGCGGTCGTGGGCGGCGCCAAGGTGGCGGACAAGCTGGGCGTGCTCGGGGCCCTGCTCGAGCGGGTGGACGTCCTGCTGGTCGGCGGGGGGATGGCCTACACGTTCCTCGCCGCGGCCGGGCACGACGTGGGTGTCTCGATGGTGGACCACGACCGCATCGACGACTGCGCCGCGTTGCTCGCCACCGGGAAGACCATCCTGCTCCCCCTCGACACGGTGGCGCTGGAGGCCGGCGCCCCGTTCGGCTGCGGATGCCGGGAGGGTCGTGTCCTCCTCGTGGGTGAGGAGGTCCCGGACGGCTGGACCGGGCTCGACATCGGTCCCCTGACGGTGGAGCGCTACGCGCGTGAGATCGCCTCGGCCGGGACGGTGCTCTGGAACGGCCCGATGGGCGTCTTCGAGGACAGTCGGTTCGCCGCCGGCACCAGGGGGATCGCCCAGGCGGTCGCCGCCTGTGACGGGTTCACGGTGGTCGGAGGGGGCGACAGCGCGGCGGCGGTGGACGCCCTCGGACTGGCCCAGCGGGTCGACTTCATCTCGACGGGTGGCGGCGCCTCGCTGGAGCTGATCGAGCACGGGGACCTCCCCGGGCTCGCCGCCCTGCGCCGGGCGGCCAACGCACCGCGGCCGGGGGAGGGGGCGGCGAGGAGCCGTCCATCCCGGTGAGCAGCCCCCGCCGTCCGATCATCAGCGGCAACTGGAAGATGAACTTCGATCACTTCGAGGCGATCCACGCCGCGCGCGCCCTCGGCCTCCGGCTCGCCTCCGCCGACGTGGGCGGGGTCGACGTGACCGTCCACCCCCCCTTCACCGATCTGCGGTCGGTCCAGACGGTGGTGGAGGCCGAGGAGGTGCCGGTGGTCCTCGGGGCGCAGAACTGTGCCGTCGAGGACTCCGGGGCCTTCACCGGCGAAGTGAGCCCGTTGATGCTGGCCAGGCTGCATGTCGGCTACGTCATCGTCGGCCACTCCGAGCGCCGCCGCCTGTTCGGCGAGACGGACGACCTGGTGGCGGCCAAGGCGGCGGCGGTGGTGCGCAACGGCATGGTGCCGGTGTGCTGCGTGGGGGAGACCGAGACCGAACGTGAGGAGGGCATGACGCGGGACCGCCTGGCGTCCCAGGTGGACGCCGTGGCCGTCTCGCTCGGCCCGTCGGCTGTCGGCGCGTCCGTCGTCGCCTACGAGCCCGTCTGGGCCATCGGGTCCGGACGGTCGGCGACCCCCGAGGACGCGCAGGAGGCCTGTGGGTGGATTCGCGAGGTCATCGGCATGGTCGCCGGCGACGAGGCGGCCGCGACCGTGCGGATCCAGTACGGAGGGTCGGTGACCCCGGAGAACACGTCGGCCCTCCTGGAGGGGGCCGACGTCGACGGCCTGCTGGTGGGCGGGGCCAGTCTGGACGTCGCCGCCTTCGTCGCGATCGTCCAGGCCGCGGCCGGGATGCCGGCCTGAGTTTGGTAACGTCTGCGGCGATGAGGAACGGAAGGAACCGGTTCGGGTGCTGACGGCGGCGATTGTGGTGGTGCAGATCCTGGCGTGCCTGGCCCTGATCTTTCTCGTCCTGATGCACAGCGGCAAGGGGGGCGGGCTCTCCGACATGTTCGGCGGATCGGTCGGGACCGCAGCCGCGGGCTCGACCGTCGTAGAGAAGAACCTCGACCGGATCACCATCACGGTGGCGGTCATCTTCGGGTTCACCAACCTGATCCTCATCCTGCGTCTGCAGTGACGCCGGGTGGCGCCGACCCGGTCGTGCGCCAGGGACGGCTCCAGGCCTTCTGGGCCGAGCGGCGGGCGCGCTGGACGCTGCCGCTGGTGATCATCGTGGTCATCGTGCTCGTGGCGGTGGTCGACCACGTCGGGTCGCACCGCATCAGCGAAGTCGACCAGCCGGCGGTCTCGCAGCTGGTGACGGCGACCGGGGGAAGTGCGGTGGTCGACCTCGGGAGCATGTGGGACGGATTCAACCCCGGGACGCCGGGCGGCGCGTCGTCGTCGACCCCGGCCCTGATGGCTCCGGTGCTGCCCAGTGCCTTCACCGTCGACCCGAAGTTCGGCACGGTGTTGAACACGGCACTGCTCCGGAGCGTGGAGGTCACCTCCACGACGCCGCTCACCGTGCAGTACGTGCTCGACCCCAGGGCGGTGTGGTCCGACGGCGTGCCGGTGAGCGCGTCCGACTTCATCTACGCCTGGCAGTCCCAGCGCGGGGGTGGGGTGGACGTGAATGGGCAACCCGACCGCGTCGCCTCGACGCTCGGCTACCGCGACATCGCCTCGGTCACCGGAGGCGACGGCGGGAAGACCGTGACCGTGGTGTTCGCCAAGCCGTTCACCGACTGGAGGCTGCTGTTCCACCAGATGGTCCCAGCGCACATCGCCGAACAGGCGGGATGGAACCGGGGGTTCGCCACGTTTGACCCGTCGCACGTGCTCTCCGCCGGTCCGTACGTCCTGCGCTCCGCCTCGCCGATAGGGACGGCCCTCTTGGTGCGGAACCCCCGGTGGTGGGGACCCAAGCCCGTCCTCGACCGGGTGATCGTGCACGCGGCCCAGCCGCCGGCCGAGTGGCTGGCGGCTCTCAGCCGATCGAGCCACACCACAGTGGAGCCGGCGGTCTTCGGGTCGTCGACCATGAACGCGGTGTCGTCCCTGCCCGCGGTGCAGAGCACCGTCGAATCCTCGGCCTCCTTCCTCCAGCTCGAGTTCGACGTGACTGCGCCGGTCACCTCGGTGACGGCGGTCCGCCAGGCGATCGCCCACGGGATCGACCGGACGGCGCTGCTCGCGCAGACGGTCGGCACCATCGACCCCGCACTCGTAGTGGACGAGGACCATCTGGCGGTTCCCACGCAGGGTGCGTACGCGGCGTCGTTCGCTGCGTCGGAGTACGACAAGGCGGACCCGGTGGCCACCGCCAAGTTGCTCGCCAGTGCCGGCTATCACCGGGCGCCGGACGGCCGTTCCGTGGGCGCGAACGGCGCCCCGCTGGTCCTCCGGATGGCGGTGGAGAGCGGAGACCCGTGGATCCCGCCGGTCGCCGCCGACCTCGTGGCCCAACTGGCGGCGGTGGGGATCACCGTCGTCACCGTCCCGGTGGACGGGCCCGCCGGGCTGTCGGCGGCGGCCGGAACGAACTCATATGACATGGCCCTGGTCACACGCACCACCAGCGCGTTCCCCTCCGAGGCGGCCGGCTGGTACTCGGACAGCCCCGGACTGGCGGGGAGCGGACCCGACGGGAACTGGACCAACTTCGACGATCCCGAGGTCGACCAGTTGTTCGCCCAGGCGGCCGCCGATCTGAACCCGGTCACCGGCGCCACCGCGTACGCCCAGGCCGACGACCAGCTCTGGGACCAGATGGTGGCACTGCCCCTGTTCGGAGAGCCTGCCCTGGTGGCGAACGGCGTGCAGCTGGCGAACGTGACGTACAACCCGGGGGCTGACGGGCTGCTGTGGAACCTGGCGGAGTGGACCCTGCTCCGCCCGAAGGGGGCCCGTCCGGGCTGACCGGGTGGATCCCTGGTGGGCCAGGGCAGACGGAGGAACGGGAGGAGCCCAGCCGACCGGGCCCCTCGGTGGCGGACGAGCCGGGGCCGGTACGGGGCCGGGGGGGTCACAGGGCACCGGTCGCGCTGCGGGCGGGAGCTCCCGTCGTGGCCGGGGTGCTTCCCGGTCCGCGCTACGATTCAGCCGGCGCCGGTCCCGTACCAGCGCCGCTCGTCGGAGTGGCGGAATAGGCAGACGCGCTAGCTTGAGGGGCTAGTGCCCGCAAGGGCGTGGGGGTTCAAGTCCCCCCTCCGACACGCTCCAGGTCCACGCCCTGCAGGCCTGGGACCTGGGAGTTTCTAGCGTCGCCGTTTTCAGCGACTCGCTCCAGGTCCACGCTTCGCAGTGTTGACGTCAGCTGGACCTCTTCGGTGGAACCGATGCGCCGGTACCGCACAGTCAGCCCGAGTGCCTGGTAGAGCGCAGCTCGGTCGGCCTGCTCGATGCGCCCGAGCAACTCGGGCAAGTCTCGCAGTGCCGTGAGCGTCTCGACCACCTCATCGAGACTGAGCGGCCTCGGGGCCGGAGGGGCGGTTGCCAACACAGACTGGGCGGCGTCCTTCTCCCGCTGGGTGGCCGCTATCCGAGAGGCGATGACGTCGGCGGGGATACCGGCCTCCAGGCCGTCGAGGTGTTTCGACAGTTTGCGTTCGCACTCGGTGAGCGTCGCCCGGGCCCGAGTGATCGCTGGATCTTCCCGGTGCCCTTGGGAGTCCTCTTCGACGATCTGGGCTGCCGTGGCCTCAATGCGGTCCGCTGAGAACAGATCACAGAGCCAGGCGTCCACGTGGGGGAGTAGGCGGTCTTCACGCACCGCCAGGGTCCGAGGGTGGTCATTGACTGCCACCGGGTAGTCGTTGCTGACCTTGCAACGGTAAAAGGCATGACCTCGGACCAAGTTGCCCTGCAGTTTCTTCCCGCAGCAGTCGCAGACCACCAGTCCGGCCAACGGGTAGCGCGACGGTACGGCCCGCCGCACCCCGCTATGGCTCCGGCGCTTGGCCGGCGTGATGGCATTGGAGCGGGAGTTGGCCGCAATGAGCGCCGCAACCCGGTGCCAGGTCACCTCATCGACGATGGCGTCATACGTCTGCACCGATGCGGTGACCCACTCGGCCCGGTCCTGCCACTGCTGTTGGGTCACATGGCCAAGAGCTGGGGCGTCAGGATCGAGGAGAACGTCCGCCTTCTTGGTGCGTCCTGACACGTGGTAGCCGAGGTACCGGGGGTTGGCGAGGATGCTACGCACCGCCGACATTGCCCAGGCATGGCCAGATCGATGCGAGTTCCGACGTCGGTCGTGAGCGGATGGACTCAGAATCCCTTCGTTGGTGAGCACGGTTGCGATCTGCTTGTAGCCCGCCCCGGCAAGGTACGAGTCATAGATCCGCTGCACGACCGGCGCGGTCACAGGGTCGGGGGCGAGCTGATGGAGCCGGGCGCCCGAGGCCGCCTTGGATGGGTTCGAATGGGGTCCGTGATCGGCGATCAGATAGCCGTAGGGGGGACGCCCACCGAGCCAGCGACCGGCCTGTGCATGGGCTCGAACGGCATTGGCGACGCGTAGCCGGGTCCGGTTTCGCTCCGCACGGCTCATGGTGCCGTAGTTCGAGAGAGCCATGTAGTGCCCGTCGTTATTGATATCGACAGCCCCGCCCAGTTCGGGCACCCACAACCCAACGCCGTAGTGGGCGAACTGAAACAGGATTCCCTCAAACTGGGTGCCGGAGAAGGCACGCTGTGGCTCGGCGATGACCAGTGCATCCCAGCCTCGGTTCATGTCCTTCAAGTCACGGAGGATCCGGGAGGCTTCGGGGCGGCGGTCCCAGGGCAAACTTCTGCTCTTGTCGATGTCGTGATACGTGGTGACGATCTCACCATGGGGAGCGACGAGGCGAGCCGCGACGTCGGTCTGCCAGCGCAGGCTGTCGGCCGGGTCCTGCAGGTCGTCAGTAGACGTACGGGCGCTCAGTGCGAACCGGATCACGCTGCCTCACGTTTCTGGTGGTCGCGTAAGGTCCGCACGATGCGGGCCAAAACAGTGGCCACGTTCGGGGTCACCTGGGGTGCGTCCTCGGCCATGAACCGAATTGGCTCACGGTGGTCCGAGCCAGACGACGGACGACCCTCCACGGTACCCCGGGGTGCGTCGGCGAATGGCGGAATCCCCTTCATGATCGCCGCCTCCTTCGCCGCCTATGGGGCACTACGCGCACTCTTCGTCCAGAAGCAGCTTTTGGACGAAGTCCAGGAGGCTGGTTCGAACGACGAGCCGATGGCGTCCGACTTTGACGCTCTGGATCCTCTTGGTCATGACCAGCTCATAGGTCCTCGTCCGGCCCAGCCGGAGGACGCCGGCTGCCTCTTCTACCGAGAGCAGCAATTGGGTGTCCATCTGCATCGTGTCTTCTTCATCGGGCAGGGTGGTGCTTCCACCCTCTTGTCGGGGTCGGGGCGTGTCCGTTCGGGACCAGGGTCCGCTCAGTCGGGCTGCCTGGGTGGCGGCGGGCAAGCCTGACGAGTCGGCCCTGCTCGTACCCGGCCTGATCGGCTCAAGTCCGGTCGGGCGCATGTCAAGCCACCAGGCGATCGATGGCGATCCGGCGCCGGCGGCGGAGATAACCGGCGGGGAGTCCGGCGAGCTGGGCCACATCGGTCAGGGCCATGCCGAGGACTCTTGTCGCGTAGAGCACAGCGGCGTCGGAGACCATGAGGCCGTGTCCGGTCGCCTCGGCGAGAGCAGCGGCTAAGAGCTCCTCGCCAGTGCGACCGATCGATGCCGGGAGGGCGCCCAATTCACCGAGGCTGCCGCTCTGACGGGAGCGGTGCCGACGTTCACTGCTCTGGAGTGTTCGCAGCCGGGTGCGGACCCCTGACAAGAGGTCACCGGCGGCGTAGGGGCGGTGGGTGCCCGACCACCTGGTCGTGAGCTCCGAGAGCGCGAAGATGGCGTCGGCATGGAAGGCGTCGCGATCGCACCAGGGCCCCTCGGCCAGGTCGAAGCGCCGGGGGAGGGCGAGCACTCCGGGGATGAGGGCTTCCATGATGGCTCGGGGGACGAGGGCGTCGACGTCGGCACTTCTCAGCATGGCCGTGATCACCTCGGCGGACTCGTTGCGGGACAGCTGGCCCGAGGAGAGCGACAGGGCGGTGACCAACTCGGCCAGGTTGTTGACCTCGAGGTCCGCGACTACCGGTTCGCACTGAGCCAGGCGATGACAGGCGGAACTCGATGGGGGAGAGGTCCCGATGGCTAGCCATTCGCTGCGGAGATGTCTGATCGTGGGGGTGTCCATGCCCGCCACGATGACGATCGGGGCTCATCAAACCCCTCATCAAACCCCTCATCGTTGGAAGAAATCCGAGAAATCTTCGATGGCCCACGAAAGTCGAGGTCAGGACGGTGTCGATGGGAATGGCGGGAAGAATCCCTGCTCAGAGGGTTCATCACTTTCATCATGAGGGGGTTCATGATGACGGGGCCAGATCATCTGTTCCGAATCTGTAATGGCGCCGGAATGGTGATGAAATAGCCATCGTCGCAGCTCAAGGGGTTCATCATTCGAGTCGTGAACCCCTCACAACGGCTGATGGGCGTCATCGACGCCGGGGTGGTCGTGTTGGTGCTCGTTCAGGTGTTCTCGGTGATCCACGATGCCGATGCCGACGCCGTTCGGCGAGATCGGAGTTGGTGCGGTGGTCCACGCCGTTGACCGGAACGGGTCGTCGGTTGGTGTCACGCCATCGCCCGCCGTCAAGCGCCGCTGCGGAATCCGGCTCGACTCCGGAGGTCGCCGGCACGCCGGCACCGGGGTCGGCCGAAGTGTCCTCGCTCGACCTTCGGCCGCTCCTTGACTGCTGGCTCCGGCGTGGGAGATCGGCTCCCAGTGCTTGATGGCGGACCAGGTGGGGCAAGACGCGCCCCACCAGCCATCAACCAGATGACAGTGAACGACTGGGCGGCACTACACCGCGTTGTCGTCGACGAGTACGCGGACGAAGTGGCGTCAGCGCGCTCGGCTCCGAGCATCAGGACCTACTGATTCCTTCTGGGTGCTCCTGGCTCCATCGCGCATGAACTCCCGGTTGGCCGTCAAACTGGCGCCGTTCCGACCCAGTTTTAGAGATGAGCCAACGAACAGAATCCCGACCGGGCGCGTCGCGTGCCGGAGACAACGCCGATCTTCTGACCGAAGGGTCCAGGATCAGAGGTCCCGCGAACGCCCAGCTCAGTGGTCTCATCATTCCAACCATGAGACCGATGATGAACTCGGGACGGGGATCACCGACCCGTTCGATCGTTGGGGTACCTGAATCGACATCGTCCCAGCTCAAAGGTCTCATCATTCCGATCATGACCCCGATGATGAGCGTCGGGCACGGTTCACGCACTCGGCCGACATCCGAGCGGAACAGGGCACCTGAATCGACATCGTCCCAGCTCAAAGGTCTCATCACTTCCGTTCCGGGGGTTCATCAGTGGCCAACCAGCCCGGCGACACCGTTCCCTTCCCCCCTTCGGTGCGAACGATCTCGCGCCGCTCTGTCTCTTCTCCGACGCCGGCCCGTGCAGTCGACCGCCCGGCGAAGGTCTCGATTCCCGTCAACGGCGTGATCGACGACGACATACGGGCTGGTCACAGCGCGATCGAACCGACGACATCACCAGTACCGGCTTCTGGTCGCGGCTCGAAATTCACGTCCTCGCGCCGTCGCCAAGTCGAACGAGAAGGGAACAGTAGCGATCCCGTAGGCCTCAGACCCTGATATTGCAGCCCCGCGTAGCCACGTGCTCGATCGAGGGCACTGGACACCGTTTCGGCATTGAGCAGCGCTCTTCGAGCGCTGACGGCGTGAGCGATTGCCCCCGATAGGCCGAAGAAGGT